>Ga0209780_1002080_pt1 | contig 13927 bp, 10 predicted proteins | sample WorMetexBAHAMAS2_FD_187384 | JGI IMG/M metagenome (GOLD analysis project Ga0209780, IMG submission 187384) | Marine gutless worms symbiont microbial communities from Max Planck institute for Marine Microbiology, Germany - Inanidrilus exumae... | ecosystem: Host-associated > Annelida > Digestive... | reverse complement strand
GGGGGGGGGGGGGAAGGCCAACTCGGATGGGCCCAAGGAACCACATATTAGACAGGGATCCAGACCTGCCAAAGGGAATGGGCAAATTTTGGGGTGTCCGGCCCATTCAAAAGCATTGGAAGTACTGCTGCGGTGTATTCAGAAACTGCTGAACCTATCGAGATGTGTCGTTTAGGAGCTGACTCATGCATCCAAGAAATCATATATTAGATGGGGTAACATCCCCCACAGGAAAGGGGGCACTTTTTGGAGACTGTTTGGCCATTCAAAAGCATTGTAAGTCAAACTCAATACAAAGTATATCACAGCAAAAAAATCTGCAATGGGATCAGCTGCAGTTTATGCAGTAACGGGGATCATTCCACAAGTCAACAACAGAATGCAGCAAAATGGATCATTTAATCCTTAATAACAAGTGATGCAGCCTTTCGTCAAAATTGTTTGACCACTTGTTTATGCTAAAATTTCACTGTAGAACATTCTCCTCTGCAAATATGTGCAGTATGTTGTAAAATACAACAATTTTAAATGCATCATGCAACATATACCACTGAATGATATTGGAGTTTGCATTCAAAAACACAATGCTCAATTCTTGCCTATATATTTCACCACCAACATGATACTGACCTTGCAGACCAAGTTCTATGGCATAGTCTATGTGTTCCACGCATAAATACTGAATCAGCAGCTCAAATATTTTGCTGGCATTTGTTGCAACATCCAGTTTGTTAGACAACTGTCAACAAGACATACGAACGTGTTACGACTTCTCTTATCATAATATATACCTTACTGATTTACATAACTATACTGTATACAATGGATAGCACAATATAATACATTTAACATATAATATATTCTAATGATAGTAGATAGCAATTGCGGTAAGACTGCACACAAGCACAAAATACATGGTAATGTTGTACATTCAAGATTGTGCATTGTGTACTCTCCACGAGTTTGAATGTGTCCATCTGTTACACTCTTCCTGATGCTAACAACAACAAATATCAGTGGAATGGAACTCAACTGATCCAGGCCAGAATCAATCACCTTAACTAATGATCTTGATCCATAGTTAGCGACTGTACATTAACTACATATAACAAATAAATCTATAAAGCAATACCATCTTATTTTGAGTCTGTATAAAACTCAATCTGTCTGTTTGTTTCTCGGTTCCTGCACGGCCACAATTTTAAGCAGATCTGGACCAAATTAGGCACATGGCATTTGTATACCCTCCAGACGGTCATGAGCCAGTTAGCAAACACCGCTCGCGCCCGCATGCTCGTGGAGCGCCGTCTATTTATGCCGCTGCAAATGGGTGGCAAGCTCCGTCGGAGAATTCGCACTCGCGGGCGGCAAGCACAATGGACCGAGCGCCAAAGGCCTGAAAATCGAGTAACACGGGCGCGAGGAATAACCAAGCTCATAGGCAGAAGGGTGCACAGCTAGTATATTATAAACATGATTTAACACACACGTTTTAGCAAGACAACTTTTGGCATGTGACATAAAATAATGGCAACAACATTATGTAGGATTAGAACGATACCAAGCTCAGCACCCAATACCCAATACTTTGGCTTCTAACGATACCAATACCCAATACCGATACCGGAAGTGACGTCATTCGTTCTAATAAAAATGCATAAGTCAGTGGAGTTGCAAGAACACAACAATTAAATCAGTTTAATAAATAAATCTCATCATTGGGAAAAAATAAAAAATCCATACTAATGACAAATAGGCCTAGAATAATAAAAATCCAGCAACAGGCCTATGAAAAAAGTCAGATAATGTTAACCACAGGTAGTACTGGTGTGGATGCAGGTTTATAGATGACTGGCGATTGCTAGAGCTGTAAGCCACGGACAACTGAAGCTGTTTGATGCAGCCTAGATGCGTGGTGCACTGGTGCACACACACGTTGGCAACATCAAGCAGCTTCAGGACGAGACCCCCGTGAGAAATTAGCTATTGGTATAGGATTTCACACGTGCACTTTACCACCACCCCCACGACTGGTGTCTGTGTATCGCTTCACCAGTGCCTCCCACGATCTGCAGTGAGGCGGTCTGCATAACAGGTGTTGCTTTGTAATCCTACGCTAATGCACACACCGCACACATAGATCAGATCGTCGTGGGTGGTGTATGCTCAGTATTGGGCATGATTACTGAGAAAAGTACTGGGCCAATAACAATACCACCCAATACTGGCAAGTATTGGCCAATACCCAATATTGGTATCGTTCGAACCCTAAAATTATGTCAGTGCAGCCAAACATATCACCCACCATTTCACATCTCTTGAAAGCCAGCTTGTACTCTTGCATAATGTTGATAGCCACTTCTTGAGATAGGAATGTTTCACCACCATAGTTCTCAACAGCTGGTCCAATATGCAGATTTGCTTTGGTGATTATGGCAGCCTGCAGGTCACGTCGTAATTCAGAAATCCTACATCAGTTGAGCAGCAATCTCAGAAACTGCGAAATTCATTCACTGATTCCAGCAAAAACACTAGCCAAAGTAACAAAACAAGTAATATGAGCATTAAGTGACTAACCCTCCAGCCTGTATATTCTTCTTCTGGTGGTTTTTTGAGTCGTAAAATCGTTGCAAGATAGCAGAACACTTTCCCATAAGAAAAGCCTTCTCATCACTATGAATCACAGCAATAACATAAGCAACAAGGCAATCGTAGATATCAAACTTCACCAGCGGTGTGCATTCGCTACCTTAACATGATATACACTTCCATACCCTAAGTCCTATTAACAGTAAATTAACTCGCTTTCCTACATCTATGCATCAACATATATTTGTTTCTCTGCCAACGTAAACAAAGTGCATGTGGTTCGGGAGATATCCTCGTGGACAGACAGACAGACTGACTGACAGACACACATGCACACACAGACGTGCTCACCACAATACTTCTCCAATGCTCCCGCGGGCGAAGTAAAAACTCTACTCATATACATCTACATACAATTTACATGATCTACTATGTGTTTGCTGTCATACTCAGACTGTACCTCACTGCGAGACAAATTGTCCTTATCTTATTCCCTGCAACTGTGATTCATCTACTGATGACTTAAATAAGGCACGCAAAATGCTGCACATATGACATTTAACATATTCATTTAATCTACTCAAACGGTTAGTCATAATTTCATTTTCAAACCTTACCGTCACTCCGTCTACTAATTTACGTATGATTACATTTAAAAACTAGACGGGTTGCAGTGTATCTGAAGACACATTGCAATATAGGCTCGAAGAGAGCGTTTCCCACTGGCATACTTGACAGGTGACACAACTGTTTACTTATTTACTGACACACCTGTTTAGTTCCTGCATTTGACGATACCTAGTGTCACATGCCTGCAACTGAGTGATGCCACCGTTATCTGCCGTGTTACTTATTTTCAGTTTCCAATTCAGTCTGCATTTCTTCAATATATCACTCGCTAGGCCGCACCAGCACTGCAGCATGCTATTGGTTTTAATACGTAATATCGGAAATCAAGCGTTGCCAAAAATTTGGGGAGGTACCTTACTTGTGTGGAATGTACAGCTCAGGGAAAAAGACTTTGAATTGATTCTAATGGTAAAAATGGAAACTAGACATCCCGTAGTTTGTCAGTTTGGCCGTGAATTTCCAGCTATCTGTAGTCATTTCGGAGTTATGACGGCCTGCAGTCGCATCACCTGGAACTTCTTTTTAGCAATTTTTGAAAAAAAGACCTCTTATGGTAAAATTTTTAAAATTCTGTTCCGAAAGTTTTCACCACCTCATCGATTGATGTTGTTGTGTTTAAATGTCTTAAAATTTTTCCCACGGGAAATCGACGAAATCATGCGTTATTTACAGTACAAAAAACAAACAAAACTTTGACTCCCTCTCAAACTGTCGCTACTGTATGAATTGCGCACAAAATCTGCCATGGCCAGCCCCCAACATTTGGCTCACACTGTTCCAGATTTCATCCAAATCGGTTCACTTTCAGCTGAGTTATAGCTGAACGCGTGAAGGCCGTTCTTTTGCCCCATAGAGTATTAATTTTTTGCATGATAGGCTCTTAGAGCCTATACGAGCCTATAATAAAAGATAAAGTTATACACTACATAGAATATATTTTTAAAATCACAGTTACACTCAACTAATAATGTGTACTTAATGGAAGCCATTACCATGCGACAGAGTATTAGGTAAACAATACAGCTTACACAATGTATGTGGCAAGGTAGTGACCAAACATAGTTTTGGTAACTTTTGCCAGAAAAGCAGGATCGTTTCCTAGATTGTAACTTGAAAAATGTTCCGAAAGTGCAACAGTTCTGAAAACAAACAACAACAATCTGTATTCCTTCATAAGTGATACAAAAATAATTAGTATCAACAGCATCAATTACAAACCAGTAAAGTAACACAAGTCAGGCAGATAATAATGAATAACTAAATTACAGTAGTCCACGTCACAGAATATATAAACTTACTTCGTGTACAGAGTTTGTATAGTTGTAAGATATTTCTCAATGTTACTTCGATCAGCAAGCTGTGCAGCAATGTGCTCCTGTAAATGCAATCCAAACAAATTAACTGGTTCAGTGTCCTCCTGCCAGGCTTCCCTGGTACCTAATTGCAACCCAAATACACAGTTGCAAACATTGTGATACAACATGCCATACTGTTCATCAGTCCCTGCCATTTGACAATCTCTATTCCGGTTTCTTAACCACTTTCTTCATTACAAGCATCATACTGCAAGCTATAGGCAACAGATGCAGATGTACTTCTCCAACATCCACATGAAACTGCCACGATCCTCCATCAGAATTCTCATCTGCAGCTGATGTCATATCCCAACTAGCGTGCAGCCTATCACTATCATCTGCATGTCATGGTTCGTTTATCTACACTAGACCACCCCACAGCAAGGTATCACGCTGATGCGCTCTCCTTCTCTTCCACCACCTACAGCTTTTGGGTTGTAAATCATATAACCTGGACCAGCTTACTCCCACATTATGCAGCGACTTCTGACCTCTGGCTTCTGACCAGACATAGCATGTCTGGATAGTGACATCGCATGCTGCAGCCTGGCAGTCATGTTAAGCCGGGCACTGGGCATTGGGCATTGCAGCTGTCTAGTGAAGAAGACAGCCATGACCAGGCCACGCCTGTGTTACACTTGTGTTTTTATATGCATAGATGGTGGGCTCTAATTACTGGAACCATCATGTAATAGTTATTAAAAGCCATCCCGCCACTATGCGGTGTGATGGCTTGTACCCGTACCCGACACTGCATACAGCAAGCAGCAGCTGCCATTCCTCCTTGCCCCCTCACTCCGCCGTCGTATGGCCACTGTCCGCTGTGTCCACTGCTGCCGCTGCTGTGTCTGCGATGTGACATTACCCGACCGCCTGCCACCCGTGACAGAGCAATTTTGTAGTGTAGATTGTGCAGTGATGGCACGATACATCGCATCGTATCGAATATTGCGATACTGAAGGCATATTGCATCATATCCATATCGCTATAATTCCATCTCAAACAAATATATATTCCGTACTACTCTAAGGCGCATCGTCAGCAACAGGTCGCGCTAAGCGCTAGTGGCGTCATAAACAGAGAGAGAGAGCGACGGGCGGGGAGTAATTAGTGTCACATTCCGAGGCCGGCCAAGGCACTCCACAGACAATCCTGGCGTGCCAAGTACTAGTCACTGCCCAGTATATGGGGTTGATGTCTGTTAAAGCATCCTCTCCCATCCACCATGAAGGCCGTCGCCGGCTCACTTATGCATTCCTTAGGCCTATACCTTTTCGTAATACTGTTGTGAAATTACGTCAACTGAATTCGGCATTGTGGCTGCCGGCGCCGGATGGACTACCAAGCACTTGTTGTGGGTACCAATGTTGTCGTCCAGCCAGTGAGCGGTCACATCCATATATGAGTAGATGTTGTACACCATCCACATATCTGTTGTGACAGCGTGTGGAGAGGCCTGCTAGACTGAAGTCATAAGTGGACTTCTCATCGACGCGTTCAAACGTCGTCGACGGCATGCTAATGCCGGGGACGGTCTACAAAATCTAGCATTGTCAAAGTTCAGTATAGTGTTCTCGCTCACGCCGCAATCGACCGCAGTTGATGGCGTCAGGGAGAACGATCATGCAGGTGAAATGGATGTATCGAACGTCGGCGTAGACGTTCGAACGCTGTTGACGGCGTCAGTTTGAACGCTACTAAAATCTAATAATGCTAGATTTTTGATACTGTCCCATCCCCACGTTCGAACGCTCTCGACGACCTTCAACTGCGTTCAAACGCACACGACGGCGTCAATGAGAACGCTACATTAATCTCGGACTGTTGTCTGTAGGCCTACTTGTGTATACAATAAAACATGGTGCAGCATTGTGGTACTATATCGTATCACAATATTTTGTGCAGTATTGTACTATATCCATCGTTTTCCCCTACGGCCATATCGTGCCATCACCAAGATTGTGTGACTTTTGTAATAAGTAACAAAATTTTTATGACATTCCAGCTAACAGTCCACAAAGCTATTCTGCATAGACAGTAACAAAAATTTCCCATAATTGCACAATCTGCCATTCTTCCTTAAATGATTCACGACCAATAACATCAGCAGCAGCATAAAGTAATAACCAAGGACAAGAACAGAATACATCTAAATGTGGCAGTACCTCGAGCTTTCCTTGATATATGTTGAGTACCAGTTTTGTCATAACTGTGTCAGGAGAGCTAAATACTTCGTTGATAATAGCACTAGTCCTCTGACACAATGGTGGAATAGCTTCGAACACATCAGATCTTAAAAATGCACCCTGCAAACAAGAATATCTTTTACTGCTGTGCACTTCTTCATTAGCCGGCTTGCGACTCACCTGCTAGGTGAGAATTTCTCTACAGGACTGCAGCGAATTTAGCTGGACGCCCTTCCTGACGCCAACGGTATCTCAGATATGTTGCAGAGGCTACTCACCCAGGCCTGGAAGGTGACAGCTTATTAACTCTTAACCAGTAACTCAACACTGCTCCAAAAATGCACCACAAAATGTGATTAAAATGGCATTATACAGTGATATTGTACTTAAATTTATGTTACTTAAATTAAGCAAAGATAAAGACATTCAGTTCATAGTGACGTTAATGTTTCATCAGCAAATCAGCAGAAAACCTTTACCTTCTGACTCTCTTCAATGAATAAATCAACACACTGGCTGTATCCCTAAAGCACACACCAAAAAACTTTCTAGCATTTTTTGTCACAATACAGATGTTTAAGATTAAGAAACTTTAAGTATTTAGGGGAAATTGTTTAGGTATGATGCAAACTAAAAAGATTCTTAAAATATAAGCCACAGCATTACATCTTTATTGAGCAGGCATAACCACAGTATTAATCTGTATCAATGATCTGCTTCTCTTTCTATTTCACCGTGAGTTATTTTACCTACAGTTACACAAACAAACACACATGCTAGGTCCCTTGCATGTTCTTGATGCTGTTGGCTGGGTGACAGCGAGGCCATAACGGCTTGTAAGAAGCCTATTCCACAAACCCCAAATGTTCACTTTTGACAGACCTTGACTAACCCACAGCAAATCTTAAAACTAGGCTGGTTAAACAAAATTTGACAGCAACAGTAATGTCACACGTCAGCGATGTCGCTTGCTCGTCTATAAAGTTTACTTTTGTTTACTTGATTGGCAATGTGTATGGCTGAGAGAATAAGATCATCATTCCATTTCAACATAGATCTTATCACATAGCCAGAGATGATGATGAATCACAATTGCTACCAAATGAAATAATCTGTTCCACCTAAACAAAATCTGAAGATACAAAGATTTCGTTGGGGTCCCAAAATTTAAACAATTGGTCAAAGAATTTTGACAAAATACAGTATTGCAGGGGCGGAGGACAATGTAACGTAACACCGGACCAGTATGGACCACTGCAGCCGGACGCTGTTCCTGCTTGCCTTTTACTGCATAAATTGCCACACCAATGCTTATAAGTGGTCCACACAACCCGCAACATTGCCAGTATGGAGCACTCGTGGGGTTTCTCTACACCTCATCTAATACAAGGTTCCTTGGGCCCATCTGAATCCACCCTGCAACTGGCATGTCAAACGGTGCAGCCGTTTTTGCAGAGCTCACAAATGTAACCAAGAGACAGACACAAAGACCACACAACTCCGTCTGTAGCAATAGACCGTATCTTATGCACTGAGTGCAAGCAATGTGGCCTAAACATGAGCCACGTGACTCCGACCATACCCATTAAGGTATAGTTTGTCATCCCAAGACCAGCACTTGATATAGCCTATTATATACAAAATTTCAAGTTGAAGACTTCTTTGTTTAATCATGCCTATGGCTCAAACTAGCTATTGTTCTGTTTTTATGTTGTGTTTTTTCACTTCATTGTCCTAGATCTTATCTATGTAATCCACTGGTCAATGTTTTGTTGTAAGTGGACATTTTGTAAACCATGAAATACGACTGGGACCCCCCAAAATTTTATTGGTTCACATGACTTAACCACACCCCTGATGCGTCATTCATGCACTAGGACTTGTTACGGTCAACCTACCTACCAAAGTTGAAGTTCTATCTCCACCCATTATGAAGATATGAAAGGCAACACAAAATGTAACAAGCTCAGCTAAAAAATTGCCGAGAGACCCGCGCAATGCTCTGTATCAGTTGAAATCTTGTTCTACTGTTGTATGAATAATGCATGCAGATCGCCTGTTAGCCTGAGGAGCACTTTCAGCAACTGCCACATTTTATTTCGCCTGCAAATACGTGGCACAAGACTCATAACACAGACTACAGAATGTGCCGATGATGCAGTCTACGTGCATTAACCGTCAGAAGATCCACAAAATAGACTGCTTCATGCAGTACGTCCAAGAAACACGCTTGGAAAAACTGGCATCACATGCCTCTAAGTCCACAACACACAGCCGGTGGATTTCTCTACATCCACCCGCTACGAAGACATTAAAGGCAATAGAAAATGTGGAAAAAAGGTGCTTTGGGGTAGTTTGGGGTCACTGAATAAAGCGCCATTTAATACTGTGCATACGAATTCCTATTAGCCTTCCATAGCATCTATGTACTACCTTGCACCATTTCTGAGATATAGCAAGATATTGGTTAAAAAAACTGCCGCTTCTAACCTACCCCACCTCTATTTGGCACCCCCGTTTGGGATGACCCCATGGAATTTCGCAGAGATTTTTGGCGTCAGAAAACTAGAGTCACTGGGCTATCGTGTGGCACTGTCTGCATGATCCTAAGTACAATAGTGGCGTGTGACAAACGGGAAGGACAGACGGACAAACAGATGGACACACGATGACAGCAAGGAAGGCATTAGCATAGCATCGTGTGGGTAAAAATGGGGTGGTTTAGACTCTGGAGTAGTTAAGGTCACTCAAGGTCACTGGAGATAGCACCATTCAAAGAGTGCATATGACTTCTTATTATCCTTCTATAGTAACTGTGTTCCTATATGGTACCGTTTCTGACATAACGGTGAGTCGCAAATCACCTATTTTAACCTACTCCACCTATATTAGGAGCACCCACTGGGGATAACCCCATTCAAATATCATAAGATCTTTGGTAACAGAAAACTAGAGTCCTGGGGCTATTGAGTGACATTGTTTGCATGATGCTATCTTTGGCTGTTTTGGTACAATATCGGCTTGTGATGGATGGAGAGACAGACACAGGACAACAGCGTATACTGCATTAGCATAGTGTCACGTAATAAAAATAAAATCACCTTAAAATTTGACAAGATTGCTGTGATGTTCTTCATCCTTTGCAGATCTCCGTCATAATAAGAACGCCTGAAGTCATCTATCAACTGCTTCTCAATCTCTACGTATTTATCTGTTAATAAAACAACAACAAGAACTTTATGTCAGTAGGACTGATATATATCCACACATGCCAATCCTACATCCACATGCCATGCGATTTCACGAATGGCATATCTACAGCGTTACATTTACGTCAGCGCATCTCTATGGTAATGTCTACATGTGGGTGGGTGTGGCCCGAGCGCTTGCTGATTCATGCGATTTTGAGCTTCTGGGGAGCAAAGTTCCCCAAAAGGGGAGATTCCCTGTCTTGGATGCCGATGAACCGCTGTGGAAAATGTAACACCGCTAGCTTTATCCTCGGTGGAGAAATCTGTAACCGTAGTACAAACAAACAGTAACCGATATATCCACACCTACCCTATCAGCATGTGGATAATAAACAGTTAACAGTCGCCTGGTATTGAATTTACTGAGCACTTAAAATGAGTACAGAACTCAACTTGTCAGTAATATGTTGAAATAACTGCTAAACTTTGACTACAATGGCCACACATAAAAAGGATATAATTAATTATAAAAAATACCTGAGATCCGACTGCGAGCAATATCAAACCTAGATCAAACACAAAGAAAACAATTTTATGAATACACAGAATGGTGGGACTATTCAAGCTGTTCCAACATAATCTTGCATAACATTTATAACAATGATGGGGGCTTTCTAGCTGCATCAATTTCTTCTCCAAATCATAAGCATAATAAACGTGCACATAAGTGCATAAAAGGACTTCAGGCTTCAATTCTAACATCACCAAATATCACATGCAAAGTGAACAAAGAGCGAGCAATATAGTAGCAACTGGCAACATACTTCCCACCACTGGGCAACTCCTGTGCAATAAGAAACAATTTCTGTATAATATCAGCAGCTGATTGAACCTACAAATATAAACATTTATAAACAAACATAAATAATCACTAGCTATATAATGCATATACATTTGCAGTACAGAACTATACACAGTAAATGCTGACCAAATACTTTGAACACTCTTACTCTTTTTAATGTATACATTATAAATACCAATACTACCGGTAATAGCTTTTTACAGCAGTCACGTAAACAAAAAAAAACAAATACAAAATTTAACAAACTGAATTGGACTGCAGTACACACTTGAAAAGGATCAGTGAACACGTGTGAAAGAGTTCGGTTATCTTCCATAAATTCTGAGAAATACTTCATGAGCAGCTGTGCTTCAACAGCCCTGGTCCTTGGCGTGTTGACGCCTTCCAACTGATCACCGAGATGAACGACTTTTGTGGCCACAAAATTGATGCGCTCGTCCAGCGCTTTGAAGTGATCAAATGCAACCTGTAGCACAGTTGCTGTACTATGCAGATATCACAAATGAAGGTCACTGATAACAATTTATCACACACACACATGCACATTCACACACACAATTCCAGTACTATAGTTTCAAACAGTAACTTTAGAAATTCTGACCACAACTTTTCTAAGCCACTGCCCACAAATACTCAATGTGTCATATACAGAAGTGCTACTGGCTGTAAGCAATAAAGTAAAGTAATACAATGTAAATTCAACTCAACATAATATTATAAATCGCCACACTAACACCACAAAACTAGGTACTGGACATCAAAATCCAAGTCACAACCACAGACAATGTCTCACAGGACCTGATTATGCTCATGAAGTTCAGCCACACGTTGCCAGTGAACCTTCTCTTCATCATTGCATTCTGTCTCCAACTGTTCCACCTGTTTCATCACACTCACGTTCATCTCCTTCAAATCTCTTATTGTTTTCTCAAATGCAGCATGAAGGCTGAGTGGATCAAAGTTCTCTGCATTCCGTGTACCACCAGTGGTCCGCCAAGCCAGACGTTCCACAAATTCATCGACATCAAATGGATCCTGCAAAGCAACAGTTACACATTATCGAACATTATTACTTTCAGTTTACATCAAAACATACGTATTTCCCCAAACCATGCATTGCAAAAACCTATATTATACCCACTTTAAGTGGCAGTTCTAAGGTGCATCCGAATGTGTAGTTTGTGGAGACGAATCCGACAAATACACTTGGTAGATCTGAGTGCATGTAATCACTCTGCCATGTAGTGACTGCATAAACTGGTGTTCTGTACTAGATATGAAATTGTTGAAATAGCTTCCTGTATAGCTTCCTGTACAGTTAACACTATATCGCTTCCTAGCTTTCAGATGACAAAAAAACCCATAAAATGGGAATGGTCAGGGTCACGACTCACGAGACAGATGGCTTCCTTAACAACTCTGAGAGCTACAATGCTTCTTTCAGCCAGAGAACCTTTCTCCTGTGTCACCAAAGCATTGTTTACAGAAAAAAACCCCTCTCAGGAGCTGCATTGCCATGAGATAAAGTCAGTGCAGCCTTAGCAATATAGCCAAGATGTTCATATTTCTTCTCGCCATAGTGGAAACATGTTGCCAGTAAGCACAGATATCTTGACAAGCATTCGAGGTGACTGACTGGCTATCAGTGCTGAGTCAGTGGAACATAGCAGCCATTCTGAGCAAACATGGTCACAATATTGATCTGCCTTAGTCACTTTCTGCAAGTGGTTGCACAGCCTAACAAGACAAGATCGTCCTGCATCTGCTTTCCTTGCCAATGGATGCAAGCACTGCAAATCATGCAAAATAGCATTTCTAAGTGATAGACGAACCTTCAGATATTTGTCCATCACTTTAAATGACTTTCTCATATCCAAGTGTACAGTTTTCTTTGTGTCATCTAGCAGGACAGCCAAAGCACGCTTCGTCCCACTTCCGATCTCCATGTCCCTGCTTTGTAACCAGTTGTCTCCTATGTCACAATCAATGGTATGGAGCTCTGCTCCCTCATTCTCTCTGACAACTTCTGCTTTGAGGAACATTCTGAGACATGTGCGCATGACTTCGGTGACTTTGTGGTACAGGATATGCACCAAAGGTTCGTCTTTCTGAAATAGCTTCATGAACGGTGTCAAAGTTGTTGCAATAGTTCAATGCATGTGCTCAACTTTTGGTTGCAATCCTAAAAAAGCTTCTGTGAGCTGCTAGTGGAAAAAAGGTTTCAAGCAGCATTAATTTCAGGACAATTTATTAAAAATTCAGGACACCTAGTGAAATTCAGGACATTCCAGGACAAATTATAAAAAAATCAGGAAAATCAGGACCGCACCCAGGCCGGCTTATTAAATATGATAATCCGTAAAACTTATGGCCAACACAACAACAACACAGTCATGTGATGGTTTCCTAATGAAACCAACTCCTGAGATGATTTTGGCAGTTTCGTGACACTGGTTTGAGATTCGAGAAATCAAATGCATAAAACCTAAAAATCCAAAACAGGTTTCAGTTAGGTTTCTCAATTCGATTACGCCCTAAGCCGAGTTCTGCGGATAAGCAGACGAGGCTTAGTACTAGGCTAGACATAGACTTGCAATGGTCAGACACACGACGATAGGACACTAGTCATGTTTCGCACGTACCTATGTATGTGCCATGATGTTTATGTAATTAAACGAAAAAAATGTGCGTTCAACCGGATGAATAGACGAATGGCTAGATTTCCGGTAACCGGATATATAGCACATAAGCTATTGTTCAGGTGACCGGACAAATAGTCACCGCGAAAAAATTACATTAGGACACATGAAGTTCAGCGGTACGCATTGGAAATTGAAAATTCCACTGCAATGCATATGTATTCATACGCTAAAAGTAGTTCGAATTTGTTGACAATCGTCACATTATTTTGTAATTTTGTAAAAAAAAATTAATTAATTAATTAATTAGACCTCACCCCCATACATTTTAAATAAAGAAAGTAGTGCGGATGTCGTGTCGTGTGGTTCGATGAAAAATTATCGTTTAGTGAACATATTCAATCTAAAATTAATAAAGCAAATATGATGTTGGGCATTGTTAAACGAAATTTTAAACATTTAACTGTACCGACA
>Ga0209780_1002079_pt1 | contig 13928 bp, 8 predicted proteins | sample WorMetexBAHAMAS2_FD_187384 | JGI IMG/M metagenome (GOLD analysis project Ga0209780, IMG submission 187384) | Marine gutless worms symbiont microbial communities from Max Planck institute for Marine Microbiology, Germany - Inanidrilus exumae... | ecosystem: Host-associated > Annelida > Digestive... | reverse complement strand
AAAACCGACCCGGCACTGTTTTTGTGCCTCGTAACCCTGACCTTTGACCTTCTGAACCCCCAAAAGACCGCGGTTTCGATGACTCGTTGACTACATCTCTGACACGACACACACACACACACACACGTACACCCACCGGCTTAATTAAGTGTCCGGTTGTAAATCGTAAATGTACCGATATTAATCGTAACCTGTTGTGACGTCGTAGGGCAATTTGTTGACGACAGTACCGTCCGAAGCGTTGCGACATCTCCGGCGACTTGGTCAGCTTAACTTGCGTCATAATCGACTGCGTCTTCTGCATCCGTTCGCCTTCTACGGTCTCCGCCTGCGACAGCTGGACCTCGGCGACAACATCGCCCCGCTTTCGATCAACCGCGACGCCTTCTGTGGCCTCGAGCCGACTCCGGCCACCCCCGGCCGCTGGCTGAACCGTCCGCCACCCGCCGAAACGACGGCCGAAGCGGGCGAGACCGACGACTGGGCGTCGGGTCTTTCCGAACTCCGGCTGGACCACAACGGTTTGACGACGCTGAGCGCGTGCCTGACAACCGTCCTGTGGACGCTCAAGACGGTCGACGTTGCTGGAAATCCGCTGCACTGCGACTGTCGTCTGCTCCAACTCTCCGCTTCCAGAACTTCGTTTCCTGGTGCCCAGTGTGCTCAGCCAATCATACGCGCCGGTCTTTTTCTCGACAGGTGCGCTGCATGTTAATTATCTGCTATGGATGCGCCTGATGTCGTTTAATTCAGTAAATGTGCGCACGTAATCTGTTAAACGTTTAGTAAACGTTTGAACCGTTTACTAATCGTTTACACGCAATACGGCGGCCAGTAGCAAAACGTAAATGGTTCTCAGTCACGATGACAGCATTATTAGTTTAATTACCCACACCGACGGCAGTCGCGGGAGTAGGGGTTTTACAGGAGTGTGTTTGTTTGTTTGTTTGTTTGTCTGTCTGTCTGTTTATCCGCGCGATATATCAAGAACCGATTCAGCTAGGATCACCAAACTTGACACAGAAATGTTTTAGGATCAGTTCTGGAAACCCATTTATTTTGGGGTCAAAAGGTTAAAGGTGAAGGTCATGCATCACAAAAAAATCATTGCCGGCATGGGCTTTTGCACTCCTGTGAGTGCTGGCTTTTTTCAGTATTAACAAACTATTAAGTAGCAGCCACAACGGCCTGTGACGTCAGCTCGACATACAGCCTTGAATGATCGTCGCCTACTTCGGTACTGAGTCGCTAAAATATCATGTTTGCTGTTGCACTGCTTACTTGTCTTAGGCTGTTTAAAATAGCACCCCACTTAATTGTCACTTTTGAGGGTGGACATGTGGCGTCCCATTGTTACGTATGGCGAATGTGCCTGCAAGCCGTGAGTAGTAACGTGACAAGACAGCTATGTGGCCTCTTGCCAAATTACTTTAGACACTTGAGATTTTTATTTATTTTTCTTCAGACTGGCTGTATTTGACGTCGTCGCTGACAGATAGTGTCATAATGGCTAAAGGCATTCGTAATTTTAGTGAGGGAACGACTAGGAATATATATGGGGAAATATCAGGCAAATTGTAGCACTTTGCCGTATCGTTTCTGCGCCGTACTTTGCATATATAACAGCACTGAACTATGCGTTTCGGACGACGTAAAAAATCGGTTCATCCATTGATCCGCTTTTAGCAGGAGCGTCGCATTTTGCGAGATGAGATCGGTCATTGAAAGCAAATACGTCAGAGTCGGAGGTCGTAGCGAAGACGCCCGGTACACACGAATGTGTCTTTATCTGTCTTGCTACTGGGATTTGGTTTCGTGAGGTTTGCCAATCGCGACGCGCCGGTTTGACGCGCGACGCCCTGATAAATGGCTGCGGACCGCGCAGTCTGCGCTATACGGACATCGCGAACCGCAGGCGCCAGATCCCGAAACCTTTCAATAATCTTGGCCGACGATTTATGCGATTGTACGACAGCTGTGCGACTCGACTGCTGCTAGTAATCGTAAATTTTCCCGTCGCTTTATCGCGAGCACTCACGATCTTTCTTTCAAACCTGCTTTTAAGGTATAATATGGCAATGGCCACACAATCAACCATAGAAGAAGTCAGTACTCACAAGAGTGCATGACCCACGCCGGCACTGTGTTTGTTCCTCGTGACCTTGACCTTTGACCTTTTTGCCCAAAATAAATTGTTTTCCAACGGTGGCGTAATTTTGGTCTGAAAAATGGGGGCACCAGGCAAAATTTCTGACTTGGTGTACTTATAAAGTGGGGGTCCGTCGTCCCACTCCAAAAAGTGGGGGTCTGGACCCTCGTCCCCCTAAATTTACGCCTATGTTTTTAGGACTCATCGTGAAACATTTCTTTGTCAAGTTTCGTGATCCTAGCTGCATCGGTTTTTGAGATATCGTGCGGAAAAACAAACAGACAGTCAGACAGACAGACAAACGCCGGTGAAAACCTAACCCCCGCGACTGCAGTCGATGTGGGTTACGAGTGCATGGTTAAGGGATCCGCTGGCCGTCTTCTGCAGGGTCTACATTTTGCCGAACCGGATGCAGTTGACTGGCTTCGGTCGACGAAAAGCGTAGCTATATTGGCAGAAGACCAGTAACGAATCCAGAGTGGATGGGAGTACATCTCACCATCAGTCCTATTTACGTGCATATCACTTTAATATTTCTCCCTCTCTTACCCCATTTCAAACTACATTTCAGGTCGCATCGTAGGGATAGCTAGCGATAGCGGCCTACCGCTACACACGGAATAACGAGATCGGTTTGTCTGTCTGTCTGTCTGTCTGTCTGTCTGTCTGTCTGTCTGTCTGTAGGTCACGTTCGTGACCATTGCAAAACGGCTGAACGATCGAGATGCCGTTGTGGTGGCCTGAGTCGGGTGGGCCCAAGGAGCCATCCATTAAATAGGGGTCCAGATCTTTTTTGAGGGGTGTCCCTCCCATAGGGAGCCACTGTAATAGTGTCGTTATAGTGAGCTGTGCAACAACGGCTGAACGCTTGCATTCGCGCAATACACCGGCGGAAAGCTCTTGTCCTCTGCCATATACAGGTCTAGTTCGTTAGTAGATCGACATTTGCATTTTCGAGAAATCAGCGATTCAAAACTGATTTTTCCTCTTCAAACAGCAAGATAACGCGCGGAAGCTGCACGCAACGCATGGCCTAACGGATATGACGTAACGATTCAACCAACGGCAGCGCGCGTTCGCCGTGTTCCCTAAAATAGCACGTGCTTTTACGACGCAGTGAATAGGGATGACCGAATTGTTTAATTTTAAAACCGTTTAAACGAAACGCTTTCAGGCTGCAAACGATTCGGCGATCTGTGCGCGGGGGCAATGCGGCCTGTCGTCAAATTACTTTGACCACTTGTTCATTTTCCGGGGAACGTAGCCTGCCCCGGAACCTCGTAGTGGTAATCCCGCGGTCAGTGGTTGCGTGTTTCTATGACTTTGTCACGGGCTTTGATCTTGCTTGGCTTAGCTGCTTTCCGAGCGCATCTGTGTCTTTGGTGTACTTGGTGCTATATGTAGAAAAATTGATTACATCCTTTTCTTTACCTTTTAGTGTGCTAAGCCTGTGGGATCTGCCCTTGTCCTGGAAGACTATCGTCCTTCAGTGCTACTACACTGTTGGTTGGGTCATCTGACCTGTAAAATGGTCTCCGAAATGACCTATAATGTGTCGAGTGGGACGTTAAACCCTACCATACCATAGCATACATAAGCATCCACACCATCAAAATCCTGGAGCCGTCCTTGGAGGAATGAAGACATCTAATGTTGTTCAGCTGACACTAGTGCACCGTTGATCTGGTTTATTGGTTTGTACGGCTGAGCACCAGAATTCTTCACTGCCGTACCGCGATATATAGTTCCCGATACGGTAGTTAACGTGCCACCGCGATGGCGAGCGTAGGATTATGAAAAATTCCGAGAAACTCCTACGTACTAAGGCTGAAGCCGATTTACTGCGTCAGAACGGACGTTTCGTTATACGTCTGTTATCGTGAATGTTATTTTCCGTCCGCCGGCACTATTTTCTGTCCGTAGGGTTAGTAGGGTCAGGGTTAGGGCTAGTCCCTCTGAATACGTTACGACATAATGGCGTGACAATGGGTTATGTGACCCCGACCATGCTTATAATAGGGGGATAGTTTGTCATCTCAAGGCTATCACTAGATAGCCTAACTATATACAAAATTTAACGTTTATAGCTTCAGCCATTCCAGAGATATGGCGTGATATTGGTCGAAAACCGCTAATTTCAACCTACCGCACCTGCATTTGGTGCCCCGTTAGGGGTGACCCCCATTGAAATTTTGTCGAGATCTTTGGCTTCAGACAATAAGATGCCTGGGCTATCATATGGCATTGTTTGAGTGATGATATATATTCAGCCGTTTTCATAGAACACCGACTTGTATCAGACAGACAGACAGGTTGGCAGACAGACGGATGGATATATAGTAGTGTTACAGCATTTATTGGCGGGGTTTAAAAACATGGACGGGAAAGGGTGCGGGAGAGGGTGGCCCTCTCCCGCTGCGGAGGTCCGGGTAGCACCCCGCAGACGTTTTGAAAATTTTCAGTCAAAATCCTAAATTTTGGATCGTTTTAGGTAAAAAAACAACGTGCTCCTCGACGCTGGGCAGAAACATCAGTACAACATCACCCAAACAGTCGAGTGATCAACCAGCAGCTGTCACAAATAGTTGGGGGTTCAGAGATATCCCCATCTCTAACATTTGGAGTCAGCTGACCCCCTGACTCCGCGACCTCGCCCGGCGCAATACTTTCCGCCTCCTGCGATCGGAAGCAGTGGTGTTTCGTCGAGGAGCACCGGTGGCCATGCCCCAGGTTGCCCCCACTTTTTATGCACTAGGTCTAGGTTTTTAGCTGCATTAGAGATTCAGTTTCACACTGGTTTGTCGCTCTCGATTAAATATGCTGACTGTCAATCGTGCAAGGCATCTGTATTTAGGCATTTTGAATCTGAGGTTTTATGATGCTTAGACACTGACATTTTGTTCGTTTTAACTTCGTTTCGATGTGTATTTTTTCTGTCTGGTTTCTCTTTTTTCTTTTTGATTCTGCACTTGTTGCGAATAAAGCTATATATAACGTGCCGTATATTACAGGGGTAGTACAAGTCGTCTAAAGTAACTACAGTAGAACTGCTCCTTGCATACAATTCGAGTCTTTCCTCACATTTATTTCGGCCCCAAAATAGCCCCCCCCCCACTTTTTGAGTGTTAGAAACGCCACTGTCCCGAGGACGGAAAATAACACCGACTTTGGTTTGTCAGAGTTTGTCCGTCGCGGAGCGGGTCTAATCGCGTGTGTGTTGGCAGTTTGGGGCCACCGTGTAGACGCTGAATCGGTCGCGCTCGTGTTTGTTTCCATGACAGTGTCGGTGCGATCGATCAACATCACGAGTGTCGGCACTGGCAGCTCAACGGCACGCGGCCACTGTGTCGGCACACGTGCCGCACTGTGACGCGTCCAGGCACCCCGATGGCTCACTCGCTATCTTCGTCGTCGTCTTCGATGTCAGTCCTTCCGCCACCAGAACGTCGACGTCTGCCGCTCCTTGTCTGTTTCACCGCGCTAAATGTAAACTTTCTCGCTGTGGTGTCTGCCGGGTGTCTATATAATTGTCTACCTTGGCGGTAACGTCACTATTCGGCCGTGGCTGCGTCATCTGCTAGCAGTGATCTAGTACTCGAATCTAGTTGTATCAGCGAGTCAAACTCGGATCAGTTTTTGTGGTACTCGGCCTTGGACTCGGATACAAAGGACTTGGGACTCTAATCAACAGGGCTAGAAGTGTAAGCAGTATAAACACCGAGTTTGAATTTATTTCATCGTTGAAATGATAGTTTTCTGTTAACTGATGTAACTAGATTTGCAGTTTGTCATTTTTGTGATGCTCAGTTGCGCCTCAAATACAGTGTTTACTTCCTTATTGTAGTTTTGGCATCCACGTCGTGACGAAAAGTGCTTGGATAAGTTACGCTGAGAACTTTGACTAGACTTAGACGCGACTATATCACTGCCTGCTAGTAGGGATGCGCATATCATGTAACTTATTAAACATGTACACGAAACTGGTAAACGTTTTCTCAACGTTTGCACGAATATGGCGGCCAGTAACAAAACGCAGATGGTTCTCAGTCACGATAACAGAATTATAGTAAGTCACAAACATCGGCCGCCTGTAATACCAGCTTTCTATAAGATTCATACACCCAATCCTCGCCTAATTATCGCGCTACGCTATGCTAGCGCGGTATACGCTGTCATCATGTGTCTGTCCGTCCGTCCGTCTGTCTGTTTGTCTGTCTCTCTGTCCGTCCGTCACAAGCCGGCACTGTACAAAAACGGCTAAACGTAGCCTACGTAAAATCACGCATATAATGCCGTACGATAGTTCAAGGACTCTTAGTTTTCTGACGCCAAAAATATCAGCGGAATTTCAACGGGGGCGCCAAATACAGGTGGGGTACGTCACAATCGGCGATTTTCAACCAATATTTCGCTGTATTTCAGAAACGGTGCAAAATAGGGACATAGTTACTAAGGAACGTTAATTGGAACTGATATGCGCTCTATCGCCCTTCCGGACTGCCTTCATGGACTATTTGCCTGGACCGTTTCTTCTGAGCCACTCAGTTTTTGTTTTTAGTTTTTCCTTATTTTTCGTTTCTGCGCCGTGCGCTAGTTTAAGTTTGCCATAGCGACAGCTTTTGAGCGCACGTAAATATACCGTATAGCGTATCGTATCGTATTGTCTCGAATGATGCTATTTCCAGTGACCTTGAGTGACCCTAGCTATACCCTAAACCACTCTACTTTCGACATTTTCAGTCGCCTTTTATATCTTCGTAGTGGGTGAAGATAGAGTCTTTAAATTTGGTGGATACGTTGATTGTAGCAAGTGCTAGCTCAGGATGGCAAACCGTCCCTAAAACGGGCGTGGTCAGGTCACGTGAACCATTTAAATTTTGGTGGACACCAACCATATCTCTGGAACGGCTGATCGTCTCGGGTGCTGTCAACTTAGGTCGTCGGTTAATGTGGTAAACTGGTGATGGTATCGGTCACCAGTTTGTCACACTGACCATCGACATTTGTATACAACACGGTGGGCACGAGTAACTGCGTCGAGCGGGTCTGTCAGCGGCAGCGGAGACTTGTTTTGCATTAAGTCGCGGAAATCTTACGTCATGCTGTTGACTGCTTTAGTTTGGTCTTCATTTCTTAGCATCGAATTTCATCACTGCCGCAGTAGTTATCTGATGTGTCCATCATACATCAGTGAGGGGTTCCCGGCGCGATTTCCTCTGGCACATTCCGAGAAACCGTCCATCTCCTGTGTCCACTTAGTCCACTGAAAAGCCGACTGTAACGTTTAAATTATTTTGATCTCAACGCTACTATCATTTAAATTCGTATATTTCAAGTTTACGATTGAACTGATGCATTTCGTCACAGCTTAAACCAAATTTCAACTTTCATCTGCTCGAATTTTACGTTGCTGTGCATACTAACTCATTTAGGGTTTCATGTTGTAAGTTGCATGTAGTTTCTATTATTATGTTTACATTTTTTCTTTTTTGAAGGGCTCATGTTAGAGCAGTTTTTCTGCATTTGAGTCCTACTAGAACTCCCGTTTGTACTTGTTGTTCTCATTCGTTCAACGTTTTGTTTATCACCTGCGTTTCTCTAATATTTCGTGCTTGCAAATACATTTGATCTGACTTAATTTGATATAGCTCGAAAACAGACAACCGCATAGTTCGACTAATGACGTCACCACTGCACCACCACACAAGTCAATATAGCGTCAACCGCAGCATCAGAGACTGTGCAGAGATGGGTGTATATAGACTGGAGTCACGTAATCGTTCAAAGTACCCCCAATAAAGTTCGGCCTACGCCTGCGGTGTTGGAATTCAGCGAAGAACGACTACCGGGTGCGATAAACCGGTCGTTACGGCGGCAGTCGGCAGCCGGCGATGCCAGCGTCGACCGCCGCGAAGTCGTTTGCATCCGAGACGCTGCGGTTTACGTGCATATCGAACGATCGGAATCGTCCCGGTGATTTAATTACCGTCCACGTCCGAGCTGCGGAGACTGCGCTCGCAGTGTCCTCTGATGATGATCACGACGAAGATGCTGTCCGCTGTGTGTCGGACGTATTGGTGCATTCGTGCGATCCACAAAGTAAGTAAGTAAGTAAGTAAATTGCTTATTATAGCGCCAAGGTCGTTAGAAGAATTGGGATACTTTGGTAATATGACACTATCATCGCTGCGTCCGAGTAGACTAGAGCAAGATATTGTCACTGATCGCTCTAGAAGTCCAGATAGAGCAGTATGTCAAGTGTTGAAGTGTGTGTGTGTGTCTCCGGATAGTAACTGTTGAATAAATAACCTTTGACCTATATATTTCGTTGGCTGGTTCGTCTTGACACTATCTAGGTCAAGTTAGAAGGTCAAGGTCATAGTTCACGGTCACCGGAGGAATACAAGGGCGTGTCCAGACTGCCAGCATGTTTTTGCTGGCGGCAGATAAATCAGTGATTACTCATTACATGGAAAACCTCATCATCATCATCATCATCGTCATCATTATAACGACAACTTGCTATGGCGCCACTCAACCGGTGCTCAATACAGTTTATACGATGTAGCCTGCAGATGTAGAAAAAAAAGTTTTCAGTTGGCTACAGAAAGTATCATGCAAAATCAGAATAGTTCTAAAATAGACACTCCGTCGGCGATTGATGTAAACTAAAACAAAAACAAACATGTCGGCAAATGAGCGGTTAACTAATCAACACTTTTTTTTAACTTAGCGTGAATGCTTTTAATTATTTTGAAGTGCATCTTTTCATTTTTCTCACCCTCTAAAAGCAGTTACGTTCCGTCATCTTCGCAAGTTCGCAAAACGAACGTAAACAAAGGACGTCGATTTTTTAGCACTCAGCAAAGATTTTCCGCTGTTTCTGCTGGCAGCAGCGAAGTCATCGCCGCTCCAGTGGACAGACAATTTCGTGATTTTTTTTTCTGACTTCGCTGACCTCAGCGCTGGCAGTATGGACAGCACCAAGATCTCATAAGCTGCTCGTCGTGGCTGAAAAGCAGACCTGCATAGGAAACTATAAATAAGTAATTGGCAGCAGGAAATTTTCTAGTCGAACCATTATCACTGTCAGCTAGTACTGTTGGTGTTACTTCGAGTGAGTCCTTTCTTGTGGGTTATATTTTTGGTTCTGCAGTAATATGTTGAAGATATAGATGTAAGTTCGCTTGTTGATAATATCCACAGAACGTCGATAACTGTGTACCCAGAGATATTGATTCCTTAATTGCAGACAAAGTTAACCAACCACTGGTGATAGAACTAAAAAAGACAGCACTCACAAGAGTGCAAAAACCGACAAAGGCAAAGTTTTTGTGACTCGTAGCGGTGACCTTTGAACTTTTGACTCCAACATAAATGGATTTCCAGGACTCATCGTGGAACATTTCTCTGTCAAGTTTGGCAATTCTAACTGCATCGGTTTATGAGATATCGTGCTGATAAGCAAAAATGCAAATGCCGGTGAAATCCTTACTCTCGCAACTTCCGTTGGCATGGGTAAGTATAACAGTGCAGCAAAACTGTGGCTCAGCCGATGAGTCAACAAACTTCAACATTTTCGACAAAATTGCTCGATAAAATCGCAGGTGTGACATCAGTCTTAAAACTAGTCACCTAAGTGGCTTATTTTCAGGTGCGCCGCAAGTTAACATCATGTCTCACGATTGTCTAATATACCTCTCCCTCGATGCTGCCTGGTGCAATCGATACAAAGTGTCAATAGGTCGTTGAGTCCACGGAGAAGGCAATGGCGGCACGTATTAGCGTTTTGGGGAGAAGGGGCTAACCCTCTCCCCCCAAAAGAGGGCTGCCGACGAAGCAATTGATGAACTACTGACTGCATATCGTCAGTGATGGGAAGTCTCAAGACAGTGTCTCGAGACAGCATTGTCACTGTCTTGGTCTTGGTCTTGGTTTTGGTCTTGGTCTCGACAATCACGGTTTCGGTCTCAGTCTTGGTCTCAACCTTACTGTCTGTATCTTGTTGTCTCGAGACCAAGACAGTTCAAGACACTTAACAAGTGAGGAGACGCATCGCCCAATTAACCAATTGGTTGACATAATATGACACTTTTGTCACTCGCTTGTCATGTCTCGATTTCCACAGTTTTGTTGCACTGTGTGATCACGTACAATCCACAAACGTTATAGACAGACGGACAGACAGACGGATGGACGTCAACTCGTGGCGTGAGTGTGACAAATGATGCCACATGTCGCGCTAAAAAAGAAAGTAGTTAAATTGGAAAGAACTCATCAGCGTATTGCACTGCAGCCGTTTTTAGCGCAACATTTAAATTTGCGGCGTAAGAAAACTAGAGTCCGTGGGCTATCGTATGGCATTGTTTGTGAACTTTGTGTGATCCTAGGTTTAGCCGTCTTTGTAGAACTCCGACTTGTGACAGACAGACAGAGCGGACGAATGGACGTACAGACAGACACACGATGACAGCATATACCGCGCTAGCATAGTGTCGTGCGGTAAAAATAAATGAGAGCCTACTTTTTAAGTCCTGCATATACCGCGCTAGCATAGTGAGAGCCTACTTTTTACGTCCTGCAATTTGGTCCGTCATTTTCACGCCTTGCGTTTTCAGCACACCGCATGACCGATTGTGCGTTGTTTATCAACCGACGATGACGTCACAGTAAGAGGACGACACAGCAGCTCGGTGCAGATTTGCAGAAATACACACAAAATCTAACTGCTTATATATTTTATATATTGAAATAATAGGGAAAAAATCAACGTAGTATAACACAGTAAGCGGTAGGTGAGATGTGGTGGTACAGTCTGGTGATCGTCGTCGCTGCTGTTCTGGCGATATCACCGAGTGAGGCAGTCCATGATGATGTCAAGTCCAACAGCATCGGTTCCTCTGACGCTGCAGTCCGCTCTCGCAGACTTCGTCGGAGCAACGCGACGTCGCTGTCACCGCGAGAAATCTCGGAAGTCGTCGACCTTCACAACCGGCTGCGAGCTCAGGAAGGATCCGACAACATGGAACTCATGTATTGGAACGACACGCTGGCGAAGATGGCGGCGACGTGGGCAAACCGCTGCGTTTTTGAGCATCCGTATCGTTATGCCGATAAATACCCCGAGTACTTCAACACTGGTCAGAATATCCACTATGTTCCCGGCACCGCACGCTTAAACCTGACGGCGATAATCCAGGACTGGTACGACGAAAAGGGGAACTATTTGTATGACGAAGTGGAATGCATGAACGGCAAAGAGTGCGGTCACTACCTTCAGATAGTATCGGCGACCACCAAGCAAGTCGGCTGCGCCTACCACACTTGCGATCAATTGTCGCGACCTGCCCAGTTTCTCGTGTGCAACTACGAGTCCTTGAGGTTCCGGAGTCCGTACACGAAGGGAGCGGCGTGTTCCAAGTGCGCTGGCGGTGCGGGCTGGTGCAAGAACAGACTGTGCGACACCAGTTGTTCGAATCGCAGTGCCGACTGTCCGTGGAAGTCGTGCGCGATACACTGCTACAACTGCGCCTCGGTCGACAACGACACTTGTCGCTGCGAGTGTGCCGATGGCTGGCGTGGCGACTACTGCGAACTGCCTTGTGAGGACACTCAGAAGTATTGCAAGGCGTATCCTGGCTGGTCGCCTGAAATGTGCAAGACGATGGACTACGTGTTCAATGCTTGTCCCGCCATGTGCAAGACGTGTACCGTCGACCCAAACGCCGAGGCTGGCAAGTGCCCGCCGGTCTACGGACCTGGAGCTTATTTCTCAGAGAATACCAGCTTCATCGGCGCTCAGCGTGCGACTTTCATGTCTGCCGTGATCAGTATGACGCTCAGCTGTATCAACACCGCGCCGTAACGTTGCTGATTTTGCTTGGTAGTCTCGTGGCGTTTGTGTGTTTGACTGTTTTTTCCACACACACGATATCTCAGAAACCGATAAAGTTATGATCACCAAACTTGACAGAGAAATGTTTGCACCATGAGCCATGGAAACGCCTGCCCATGTGGCCGAGTGGTTAAAGCACTAGGGTGCCATGTGCAGTAGAGCGTGACGCGCTCAGTGGCCGAGGTTCGCGCCTTAGCATGGGCGCATCCGCCTACCAGAGAATTATTTCTGATAATTCCTATGCACACGATGAGCAGGGAGTTAATCCCGGGCAGACAAGAGGGTTCGACGGTGTCCTCTATAAACTGTGACGGTTGCTGATGCCTTGATTAGCAGCGTCAAGGTATCAGCCGAACATCTGACTTCTGACAGACGTACAGGCAGACAGATAAACGGGAGAACGGACAGACAGACACAGGACCAATGCATATACCGCGCAAGCATAGGTTCGCGCGATAAAAACTAAATGAGTGACATAAAAATTAGCCAGCTGAAAGTAGCCTACTTATTTCCCATTGTATTAGTTTTTACTGTCCTGTAATAACCATGTGAATATCTTGATACTTTTTCTGCCGTAAGAAATTGCTATGGGACACAATATCTATACACACTGCAAATTACGCCAAGATCGACGAGCATAGATGCACTATTGCGTTCAGGTCGCTTCACTATATTCTAGCTGATTACAATTTCTTTGCGCTATAATGACTCCAGCGAGTGAGAAAGACGAGAAGGACTAGAGACATCCCGGCGTCAAAAACATTCGGGCGTGCAATACTGGTTACTGCGTGGAAGACGCTGAGTGAAGACCAAGCGATTGGGCAGTTATAGTTGTGACGTTTTGGGGGTACGGAAATGACGTGAGGACTCGGTGTTCTTTTGTTCCGGTTGGCATTATGGCGTTTCGCAGGTTAGAACCAGTTGAATTACAGTACTTTCCCACGTTGGCTATATATATATATATCTTAGATATCAAAGTGGTACGGCATAAAAGTGGCATGGCAGGGATGTTATCTGCCGCACTATGTTTGGAGTGCATAATGTCAGAATGGTCAGCAATTTCGTCGTGTCACTCTTAAGTGATTGTGAAGAAAGTGGAAGTGAACTACGTTTATTACCCACGCCAATGGCAGTAGTGGGGGTAAAGTCTTCAACGCCGTTTGTCTATGTGTCTGGGAGCTTGGGATCACCAAATCTGGCACAGAAAATGTTTTACAACGAGTCCTGGAAATTCATTTATTTTGGGGGTCAAAAGATAAACGGTCAAGGTCAGGAGTCACAAACAAACAATGCCGGCGTACGTGGGTCTTTGCACTTTCGTAAGTGCTGCCTCCTTCTGGTTTGAAGGGTCGTTATTCTGCATTTTACTTACTCGCGTGCATGCAAAATTAATACGATTACATTTACGTATATATCTACAGAGCGTTTTCTTGTCCATCTGTTTATAGGGGGGTTTCTTTTTTCACGGGAGGGGAAACCAGGGAATCCCTTCTCCACGTTCCATCGACGAACTCATGTCGGCGCGAAGTGAAAACATTTCTATTTGAGTCTGTCTACGGACACCAAAGAAGAGACTGATGCGGTTTGTGATTCGCCCTCGGTCTACTGGTAGGAGGCGAAATACAACATCTGAGTTAATGTTACTGTTACGGCGCTTGACGTACCATTTTTACCCTCGCGATGCCACGCTAGCGCGGTATTTGCTGTCATTGTGCGTGTGTCCGTCCGTCTGTCTGTCTGACACAAGTCGGGAGTTGTACCAATACGGCTAAACGTAGGATCTTAAAAACAACGCTGCACGATAGCCCAGGGACTCCAGTTTGCGTTATTTGTATAACAGTAGGACAACATTTCAACCATAGGCGTACGAAGCGGGGGCGGGGG
>Ga0209780_1002078_pt1 | contig 13932 bp, 12 predicted proteins | sample WorMetexBAHAMAS2_FD_187384 | JGI IMG/M metagenome (GOLD analysis project Ga0209780, IMG submission 187384) | Marine gutless worms symbiont microbial communities from Max Planck institute for Marine Microbiology, Germany - Inanidrilus exumae... | ecosystem: Host-associated > Annelida > Digestive... | reverse complement strand
TCAGTCGATCACGTGAACTCAAGTCAGTCAGTCGATTCAGAACGATTTAGTCGACTAAGTCGACTAGGTCAGTCGTTTGTACGCTAAGTCAGTCGATCTAGGCTTAACGACTGACTCCGGGGACTAGGACACAGCTGTTCATTATCAATAGGACCGGGACGCCGTCTTCCGCTCGTAAACCTGGCCGGGCGGCCACAGCCACTGGAACAATCCATCCAACCCCGCCCATCCCAGTAATTAATGTTGTGATATAGACATACACATTGCAGCAAGCACATATTTTATGTTAAGAACTGAGTTAAACAATGTGCGTGACAGTGTAGCAACATTAACACTATGATATGACCTTTATTTGTCTTCCACCGAATAGCGTGACGATGTGCTAACGTGGTGATATTATGAATATGCAAACCAGAACGACGACGCTTTTAATATAATTATGCTGAACTTGGAACTGAACAGATACATTTATGCATGAAACTGTATATACCCTTGTGCATGCTGCGTAGATTAAAAGTTCATTTTAAGATTAAAATGTTGTACGATAATAACTGAATGTTCAAATGGCGATTAACAGATAGAGTTGGCATGTATTACCTGTTGCCATTGATATGCTGTTGATATGTATCTGCTCCATTGTGATATATATACAAGGTGTCGCCCTAACGCGTTTTATTTGTTTTCGTGTTTTTTTTATTATTAATTTCTAAACATTTTGGTGAAAACCGCATGACGCTATGACACACGGTTGCAATGTTCTGATGCAATAAACTTTGTGCGTTTTTTCTGGACCACCCTGTATATACAGTTATAGATAAGCCGTGAAAGGACTTATGAACTAGGCTTCATTAACTTCATTCGGTTGAGTCATTCTGTTACAGATAAGGTGTATTTTAGGGCAGAACGCAGAGCATCAATGAAAGTTCATACAGTATATTTGGCAGATAGTTTGATATATTGTCAGGACATTGTATTAAACAGCCAGTGTGAGTGTGGGGCAGGCATGGGACCAAAAGCCCTTTGTAAACATGTGTGTGCATTCTGTATGGCTTAGTGAAATTTGCTGATTTGCATGTATTTACCACATTTCAGACATGCATTCTGCAATTAAAACTTCCATTTCCATCAGACACAGAAGCACAACAGCTCTACACTAAAAGTAGCTGAGTTAAAATTACCATTTTCTCATGCTATGGATTTTGATCAACATCCAAGTGGGTTTGTTCCTTCTGAGCTACTCGGTTTTTGTTTTTTTTTGTCCTTATGTTTTTGTTTCTGTACCGTGCGCTAGAGTAAGCTGCCCATCTCATATCGTATCTGTCGCTAATGAAGGCTACCAGCATTATTTCAGAAACACCTTAATCAATTCTGGCTTGTTATGTAACAGTGCAATTACTAAAAGACCATTCCGCAAGCAAATCCATATGCCACGATTTACGATCACAATTATTTACATCCTGCTGAAACTGACCCCCTGGAATAGCAGTTAAAAACGTTTAGAGTGACTGAAATATCCCATGCAGAAACTTCAGAAATTCACGAACATACTGTTGGACAAGAAAAAAAATTGCAGTGGAAACTTGAGCGACAAAAACGGCTCACTGCATCAAATTTTGGCCAAATCTATAAATTGACAAGACAGAGCAGATCCGGTTAAATTAGCACAGTCGTTTTTAAACAGTAAAGACATCAACAGTGAAGCCATAAATTATGGCAAAGTTAATGAGTCAGTCACTGTTGCCAAGTATGACGTATAAAAATACGTCCTTGTGGCCTATTTGTATGCCACTCGCATCCCTATTTGAGTGCTTCGCCCAATCAGCTTGTTAGTAATGAACTGCTTCTGGAGATCAAATGCCCATTTTCCGCCAAGGACATGATGATCAGCCCCCAAGCCTCCGGACCCATAATGTATCTTATTTGCGTGAAGTGGATGGCAAAATAACACTGGACAGAATCACAACTACTTTTATCAGATACAGGGTCAGCTAATGTCCAGTGGTACATCTGCAGTGGATTTTGATGTTTACACTAAGAACGACCTTTGTATTATCAATATTGTGAAAGATGAACGGTTTATCAATGACATGTTACATAAAGTCACTTTTTCAACAACTATTTTCGACAGGCTCTACTAGCTAAGTTCATTGCCAATAATTATTTCAGTGATGTACTTTGCAACTGCATCACATTTAACAATGTTCCAGGGTGCATGTACTGCCAGATCTTTGGGAAAGTGGTATCCTCCACGCCCAGAGCATAATGGCATGCAACAATAGCTCATATTGAGTCGACTTCAATAGGGGAAAGTAGGGCAATTTGAACACCTCATGCAAATTCGACACCGCCTGTAAAATTTAATATCTATGTGTGTTTGTGGCGACCTCATTCAACTATAACAGTTCTGTGACATTGTATTATGTTTGTGATTTTTGATAAAATTAAAGTCCAGTTATCTTGTCGTCCAAAGTTAGTTTTGAAGGTAGATCTATTTTCAACAGTTTGTTCAAATTTATGCTGTTATTACATCTCGCTGTTGTCCAAAGTTTGACTACTTCTATTTCGATAAACATTTCGTCTGCTATTGTACTGCAGTAAGTGATAATTACAGCAGTGAATGATATTTTTTCACAAAGTGGTTAGGGGTTAGGTCATATTCAGGCAAATTGGACACGGCATCTGTGGGCAAGTTGGACAGTGTCCAATTTGCCCACTGGGTAGTGTACAGTTTGCCCTAGCATTAAAGACGCTTGAAGTAAGTATATTAATTCACTTTTGAAATGTATCTGGTGTCGCACATTTGGACCATTATGTCGTTATGCGTCTAAAGTAAATGCGTATAGCATACGTTATACGCAACTTAACGCAAACAAGGAGGCACGAGCTAGATTTTGTCGTGATGGCAGAGCTATCTCCGTTACGAAAATGAAAACTGGAATTATTTTCATCAAAAAAATAAAATAAAATAAAAATTACTGACATAAAAACGAACGAAAACAAGAATTAAATCATCCAAAAACGGTAAATATTGGATGCCTTTTTATTTTACTTCAATGCATTTCCAATTGCAAACATAGGCTATTAGCGTTGGATCATTGTGCATCAGTAATGCGACCGAAATATAGCTTGGATCAACTGTATACGAGCAGCTTGATCAGTTCCTCTCTGAACTTCAGCATCTGTCTGCGCACCAGCTGTCGTCAGATGTGCTGTCGTTCTGGCAGCACAAAACCTGTTTTAATCTGCTTGCAATAGTAGCTGAGGACTTTGTCTGTGCCCCGGCTTTGCAAGCTTTTGTGGAGCGTGTATTTTCTGTTTGCAGCATTCTGAGCAATGGCCAGCGCAGCAGCATGCACAAGTCTCTGGAAATGCGTACCTGTCTGAAGCTGAATGCTAGGGTGCTTGCTAGCTCTGGTTTCGCATGACATTATGTTGTTTGGTTTTCGACACATTTTTTCAGCCTGTATTCTTTGTGTATCTTTGAATGTGAACTGAGTACTGACACCAGCATTTTGTATTATGTGTGTGTGACTAAACTAGATAAACTAAGTGCAGAAATGTTGACATTATATGACGTTATATATAATTTACATACACATGCATATTCGTTTACTTGATGATGAGCCAGCAGCAAGCAAATTATAGGTATATGAGGTAAAAATTAAAATTATGTGGTTCCAAAAAACGAATAAAATAAAAACTAAAATTTTTCTCTCAAAACTAAATAAAAATAAGAATTATTATTTTTCAAAAAACTAAAACTAAATAAAAACGTTTTCTCCCAGAATAATATAAAAACTAAAACTAAAAATATTTCCAGAACTAAAATAGCACTGCTTGTTGGTAACCGTAATTACTGATGCAATGTTCTTTCAGATGCCGAAAGCAAACAGAAACAAAGGAGTTTACGCCAAGTGGGATAAAAAGACGTTAAAAATTGCAGTTTGTTCCGTTGTCATAGACGGCGTGTCAAAGAAGACTGCTGCCAAGATGTTCAATATTCCTAGGTCGACTATGATCAGACATGTTGTTACTTCCGGTGAAGGCGTAAAGAAGAACAGTGTTGAATCCAGAACAAGAGAGGGAACTTGTATCGTGTCGTGGTATTGTTGTCTGTAAGGTTGGGGAGTTGTGGTTTTGAGTTGGATCGGAAGTGTTGTTGTAATGTTGACAGGTGCTGATGACATTCTATGAGCAAAGTTTTGAATAGATGAAAACCTTACTTTATGGGTTTTATTAGAAACGTGTTTGAGTATTCAATGTAATAAACTATGTCAACATATCGTTAATTCTAGACATGGAAGGCAGACTATATGGTCTGACGCCAACAAATGTCTGTAGCTTAGTGTACAAGTTTTGCAAGAAGAACAACATCCCGTGTCCATTCAGCAAGAAGAAACAACAAGCTGGTCGTGATTGGCTGGTTAGCTTCTGGAACCGACACGAGGAAATCTCTATCCGGAAACCAGAAGCCATTTCCATACAGAGGGCATCAGGCTTTAATAAGACTGAGGTTGACAAGTTTTACAAGCTTCTTGAAGGTCTTATATACGACAGCCGGAAAACATTTATAACGTCGATGAGGGTGGCTATACGGTGGTTCTGAAGCCAGCAAAAGTGCTAAGGAAGAAGGGAAAACGAAATGTGAGTACTGCGACGAGCTGCGATGCATGGCTTGTGTGACCTTTGAAATTTAATGTCACCCAGGCCAGCGCCCTGCAGCAGCTGAGTTCAAAGCAGCAGCCAGCCAGTGGGTCAAAAATTTACAACTGGTTCCTTGTGTCGATGCTCGCTCTCAGCTACTCTGGCGGTCTTAGATGTCTGCGGTTGCTGCTAAACACAAAACTTCAACCTGCAGAAAATTCAATCGCTCGACAGCCGTCTTACCAATATGGTGGACACTGTCAACTCGAAATGCACTTCATTAAGCTAGACTTTGTACCAGCTTCTTCAGTCAGTCGATCAAGTCGAACAATTCACACGCGAAATATCACATCACGTGACTTGCGACAAGAAATTCATGCCATGTAGTCATCACTTCCAACTTCACAGTCATCAGCCAGCAGTTCATCAGTCAACACTTCATCCACACAGGTCACTTATGAATATTTCTTACTTACAAAATATTAATTAATAAAAATTACGTTATTCAAATGCACTGTTAATTTTGCTACACGGACTTCACCGAGCTCCTACTGCAGTTTTTCGAAAAAATTAATAGACTAGCATCAGAGGAGGTTACTTTGCAATGGGTTCTGAGCAAACTTCTGCCCATTCTGTCGAATGGCCTTGAGGCCTGTCCGCAGACTTTAACACATATGTGATCAATAGACTTCATTAGAGTATTTAGAACCAATAATATGGAAAATGTCATATACTGCCAGTGCATATTTCATGTTGAACTGTCCGTGTTTGCTTATCGCGGTTAAAAATAGACTTCTTGGATTCACATAAATTACTCGATAATTAAGTTTGTAAATATGATAAAGTATGTGTTTTGTATTTATGGTATTGCTGATAGTTGACACTTTTTCTGCTGACAGTTGCCGTTAATGCTTTTGTGCTTCAGTGCTTGTTGCCATCATGTTTTTTTGGCTTTTTTATACACTTCATGGTAAATAAAGTGATTCAGTGTTAATAATATTACCGAGCTTCAAGTTCAAGTCTTAAGTTCTCACATAGTTTATCAACCTACAGTCTTCAAACAGTTACAAAGAAGTACTAATGTGTGAAATAAAATTAGTTTAGAGACGTATTAGTACTTTTCTCTATTCTTCTATGCTGTGGTCGTCTACCAGTGCAACAAAACCCAGACATTGCCTCTTAATCATCACTCTGTTTAGAAGACGTTCTCAGAAGACACATCACCGTATTTAATTCCTTACATCCAACATCTTATTTTCAATCACGGACTCATTCATTATTCATACGGTTACTTAATGTACTTAAACTAATCACTCAGCTCATAATTGTTTTTATCTGTTGTAATCTGTCTAGATGCCTGTTGTACAAGAACGACAAGAGCGCCCGCATGTCGCTCCTCAAACGAAAACACATCACTTCATCCTGTCAAACGTCAACCTATACCTCTGAACCCACCTACTTTATGGCGAAATGTTGCACGTCACACAGTACCAACAGCATCTTCAACAGAAACTCCAGAAAGTCATTCTCAAACGTCATCCGCTCAACGTCAAACTTCATCATCTACTTCAGTCAGACGGCGATCATCAGAAGAATCGTCTCAAGTCAGCTGGAAAAAATTAAATACGAGCACCGGCAAAGTCAGATCGCCTTTATTTCAGACAGCCTGTTCAAATTCATGGTCGAAGATAAAGTATCCCAAAAATTTCACACTTCAGCAGAATCTCGAGTCAAACATCTCACTTCATTATGGCTCAAAGTCTGCTGAGCTTTACAATAATTCATCAGCTTTACTCACGTCATACCTGGATTCTGGTGTTAACAAAGTCATTCTCTGCTGCAGCACAAACGACATCGCCAACCTTCCATTCACAAGTCATAGCGTAAAGGAAATTGCACAGCATGTTACAGATGTCATTAGCAAATTCAACACTCTGTGCAAGTCAAAAAATGCATCTCTCCTGCATGTCACACCGACACCAAATTCATACGTTTCAGACACTGGATTCAAAGAATTCAGTGAAGCATTAAATTCACTCCTAGCATCAAACCAAATTCACTCCAGCAGCGCGAGGAGATAACAACTCAGGCCCGCGACAAGATTGACGAACTGAAACGTTTGTTGAGTAAAAAAAAAAAATTTGACAGCACAACCAGTCGGCTTAATCGTCAGCTGTCCGACATCGAGTTTGCACGTTCCTCTCAGGAGCGACATAAGTCGACACTGGAAAGTGAGCTAACGGCAAGTCAACACAAAGTTGCAGGTCTCAAGTCAACTGTAGCTCAGATGTCAGTGGCTCAGGCTGGCAATGAAACAAAGGTCAGTCTGGCTGCATGTCAGGCACGATGTGCAGACAAAGAAGACAAGATGCCTGAATGTGAAGCAACCATTGCAGCCAAACTTTCTGAGATTGACGCGGCAAAGCAAAGATATGCCATGATGAGACGCTGCGTCGCAAACTTCATAATACCATCATGGCACTGAAGGGGAATATCTGTGTGTTCAGCCGCATACGGCCGTTGATTAGTGACGCAGCTCTTGGCAATGGAGGCGAGATTTCACACATTTACTTTCAGATGATGATCACTGTACAATGGAGCTGGAGAGGCTGCCAGATGCCAATCTGAATGAGAGCATGGCTGCATTCAGCCATTTGAAATTCTCAAAACTTCATCCGACATGTCATATGAAGATGTCATCTCATCCGTCACAGTTCATCCGACCAACTTCACTGGACATTTGGAGCAGGCCGTCAAATACTCAAAGCTTCCTTGAGTCACTTCGACATCGGTTGCACTATACACTTCAACCTGCCAGAGTCCACTCTACACTGCTCTGCAGAAGCCTCAAATCAACATGTGCTTCAAACGCAGCAGCACCAGACATTCAAAGTGCAATTATATGAAGTCACAGATGCAATGTAACCACTGCGGCAGCCGGTCACACGCTGAAGCAGTCTGTGGGTACAAATACTTGCTGTGTAATCAGTGTGGCACTGTTGGACACTACGTCAGCAACCGCAAACGATGTCCACTCTGGCGCAGTCAGGACACTTCAGAACCTGACATGACTTCAGTCCATATCTAAAGAATTCTTACGTTTATATTTCAATTGTACATAACTTCATTCAGTTTTTACTTCATCTGATGACTATCACGTTGGAGACTTTCTCGTGGTGATGGTCGTGAGTAATCTGTACAACTACAGTTGAAACCAACTCCAACAAATTTTAACTATTTTTTAAAACTCTATGACAGCCAGGGATAGTGATGACATAGGAATGATGTGACACAGGTGTTTGAGACAGCTGTCCAGCTCACAGACAAAGGACGGCAGTACAAGTTCACTGTATCGTTCCTCGAAATCTATAATGAAGTGATACACGTATCGTGCCTGGTAAGAAGGAGTGCAAGCAAGTATAAGCAAGTAGTAATGGCATTCTGGCAGGTAGAACTAGGAAGCAAATTAAGTACTTTGTGAAGAACACAATAACGGCCAGCCGCAGAATGCAGTCCTCGTGTTGATTGACTAGGCTGCATATAGTTTTAAGGATGTTGTATCTTGTAAACTCGAGCTACACTCGAGCCTACAGACATACATGCATAGGCTACAGACAGTGAAAATAGTGTTGAAACATCTACGCTAAAATAGCCATCACTGGTAGATGTGTTGTTGAGTTGCGTTACTTTACTTAGTGTTACTGACCAGGCTGCATAGAGTTTTAAATATGTTGTTATCTTGAAAACTGTAGATATACAGACATATATGCATGATGCATACATAAAGCAAAAATTTCATTGCACAGACGGGTGATAAAGAATCGAGATGAGTTAAAAATGTACAAAAATTATCCTTAATTCTGCTACCTTTGATTATTTATGATGTTAAACCAATCTTCTAGTAGATTAAAGTAGCAGAACTATACAGTTCTGAACATAAAAGAGTATGCGACATGATTCTTCAGTAATAAAGTAATAAGAAATTTTAGTATTTCATTAACTAAATAAAAACTAAATAATAGCATTAACAATTTATTGCTGTTTGTCACACTAGATAGCTCTGGATGAAACTGCCACAAACATTAAAAAAACTTATTCAACATGACTCAAAACAGACATGAAATTTGCCCACATCAGTCATAATTCGCGAATAGTTATGAATTAAACTAGCAAGGGTTAATAGGTTTTCGTCACTGTCATCTATGTGTGCTGTCAGGTCATGCACGCTGTGTCTCAAAAAAAGTATACCACCTAACCACCAATGATAATTTTAACAGTAGTTGTCCGATTCCAGTAATTTTTGGTGGAAATATTATGGAGTGAATATGCCATTGAAAGGTGGTTTAATTTCCTACCTCGCCTGTTTAATGTACGTACCTTACCTCTGGAAACTTTATAAACTTGAAAATCATGAAGTTAGCCTCCAATTGCATATATACTCAATGCTAGGATAATTGTGGATAATTCAAAGACTCTCAGTATACGCGACACCATTTCAAGACTTCAGACTGCTGCTAATACTGATAATTTTGAAAAATTTTGTTGTTTGGCACAACAATTGTGTTTGGCTTGTTCCTGCCACATTGATGTGGACCTGCAAAACCACGAACAACGATGATGTTAATGATCATAGTTATTACTGTCTATGTTTGTTGAAAAGTAGTTGTATATATTGCAGTGATGGGTAATTGAAAGTCCAGTTGTAACTAATTAGGCAATTAATTACCTAAGGAGCTAATTGTAATTGTAATTAATTACATGCCAAGAAAGAGCTAATTGTAAATGTAGTTGTAATTGTAGTGTGGCTAACTGTAATTAAAAATTACTATTACTTTTATAATTACCATGACTCTACATCAAGTGATCGGATTAAATGCACTATAGAATATCAACAGCCCCGGACCCGCGCTACAAACTGAAGTGGACGATAATTCTGATAAGGCAGCAAAAGTATATGATCTGTGATAATGAGTATAAAGATGAAAGAAATGTGAGCAGTGATGTGAATTTACACACTGGGTAGTTTCGCCACGTTGTTCTGGTGAATTTAACACAGGTCTAAATGAAAACAAACTTAGACATCCTCTTCATTGTTCAAATGACCATAACAACTCCAGCCTGCTGCTGCCAGCACGAGTTCTGTCTTGCCACTTGCTATTTCTACAGACTTACGTAGCACGGCTGTATAAACAGCGAAGACTAAGTTTTGCTATAAATGACATGCACCAGGCAATGAAAAGCGTCAGATACACGGACCTCCAAAACAGTGCTACTCACCTGAAAGAGTTACTGGACAAGATGCTGGCCAAAGACAGTGATAACAGCACAGCCGATAGAGTTCACAGTCCACCAGTCTGTGAGGAACAAGTAGTAAATAAACATCGACAAGCACTGTCTGAAGTTACAAACATGCGAGACAGCTATACAACTACAGCATGTGACCTATGTGAACAGATCAGAGACGATGTACAGCCACTGATAAACTATGAGAACACCAAAGGATTCAACAGTAAAAAGATAACAACAATAATACAGCGCTTGTACCAGACAAAAACACAACATGAAGACTACGACGCCTTTATCGAGTCCCTTGTTATTTGTAAATACTGTATTGACAAACTGAGACAGAACAAAAACGTTGCTCGATCTGCTCTCAATCAGCTGGCTGTCGTCGATACACCACAATGCATTCAAGAACTAAACCTTTTGGAGAAATCTCTGATAAACTTTTGTGTCACAAGCATTGCGTTCTGTCAGTGATTTAATAAACGAATATTCTTCTTCTTCTTCTCCTCATCAATATTTTACGTCTTGGCAAGATTTCCAATACCAACCTGCCTCACAATGAACTCAACTCTGCACTAATAGGACGAATTGCCTATCTACCTGTAGATGTGTCAGCCACTGCATCATTTGTGCAAGACAACTTAACTTGCTCAATGTTGACAATCTCGTCCTGCTGGTTGGAGGTCAGCCAACACAGAACCACAACGTGTGGACTTCAGGAGTTGACTTGAGAAAGATACACAGAGAACTACTGACAGATGCAGCCAAAAGTCACCTTTACGAAAACTACATGATCAAGGATATGCCCATTGACTGTCACATGCGCAGAGTAAATTCGACCAGTGCTAACCTGTTTGATAGTGACCTCGACGTAAAGGCATATCCAGAGCTGTTTCCAGATGGTCAAAATGGGATGGATGCGAGATGTAACCAGGTCAACTAAAATATCAACAACTGACTACTTGAGGAGCCAACTACTAAACAGAAATTCAAAATGCAGACTAAATATAAATTACCAGTTTCATAGCTTCCAAGTGCAAGAAATAAGTAACATGTGCCATTCTGTCAGACACATGCTCTGGACCATGTCAGATGACAGGCTGTCAGCAAAATCACTGTGTGATAGACTGAGAGACAACGACGGCTAACTGGTCAGATGCCAATGCTTCATTTGGCTGCATGACTCTGAACACACGAGAATTTACACATCTTGCAGTTACGGTTACAGTTGTGACCGTTGAAAGTCATGCAGCCATTGGTAATGTAATCCGTCAAGTTCAGAGGTGGATTTTGCCATTTGCCGTGATGCAACATGTCGCACAGGTTTTTCAGCGACAGTTGAGCTACGTGTGTTGTGAAGTTATTGTCCGAGCACACAGAGACACTGCCGATCAGCTGCAATACACAGCCGCAAAAGAAGTCTTCAATGGCAGCATGTAACATTGCTGTCACGCTGTGTTATGTTCACGTTGATAGTGATGATAGCAGTCACACGTCTGTTGAAGCTGCTGAGGTCACTGTTTAGAGGATGAAGAGTGAGTGTCAAAATGAAAAGAAATGCAATAAAAGAAAAGGAAAATCTTGTTTACAGAGTTCTACGCCTTCATCTTCAGCAGATGCTACTGCTGCTGTTGTTGTTGCTGCTGCTGCTGCTCCAGTAGAGTCTTCTACTGCAGGTTGAAGTCAAACTGAATTTGTTGCTGCTGTCATTGTTAGGTGCATCAAGATTGAAGGTGAAGATGGGAAAACCACACACTAAAATAATAAGAAAATCTTGTGTCCGGGATGCTACAGCTTCATCTTCAGCAGATGCTGCTGCTACTGCTCCAGTAGAGTCTTCTATTGCAGGTTCTTGTCAAACCAGACTTAATGCCTAACATCTAAAATCGTAACACGAGTGATTCTGAACAGAATTTGACCTATAATGTGAACAGTACGTAGTAGGTACAGTGTCAATAAATACACTTAGTACGATGAATGTAACTTATGTAAAACCAGTTTTTTGGACAGGTCTCTAGTCTCTGAACGGTCAGGTCCAGCCATAACCCAGCCCGGCCCAATTGCTTCCGTCACCGGCTACTATCACATGTCAAGACAAAGCATGATGAACCACGGGACTGGTGTGAGCGACCTCTGCCACTTTGTGGATCACAAGATCACAAGAACAGTTATCCAAATCACTGAAGCACGGCGGTGATACATGACCCTCAATGCACCGGCAACCTGAATCTATCAAGTGTAGCTATGATGCTCTAGTGACTGCCTTGTTCCCAAAGAACACGTTAGAGTTAGTCATCAATATCAACAGATCACTAAATTGTGAGATAATAAACATAATGAAAAGCATCAAGAATGTATTTCAATCACTGGAGACAGCCACTGATCTCACACTGCAGTTGGTTGCTCCTTCAGACTACTTACTGCTGCAAAAGATGAGACCAGTACCAAGAGAATCAAAAGTTATGCAGATGTTTAAAAAACGTCCATAAAATATTTAGATGTAAAGTTCTGTACATCAATTTCTGCCCTGACGTGGCACAGTTTGAATGCACTGCCAACTGTCTGCGAGCTGGTCTCCTGTCGGACGTGCCATGAAGTTATGCACTACTATACTGGCCTTGAGAATATTATGCAAGATTTATGTGTGTGTTGTCAACTCTTGGACATGCTGCCTATCAGCTCAATTATTACCAATAACAGTGTGACAAACTCTCCGTTCCGAATCAGTTTTTTTTTAATTTGATGAAACAACGACTGCACACAACAAATTTTGAGCTAAGCAGAATGTTTAATATTTGTGAAAGCTCGGTCAGAAATATCTTCATTATATGGACAAATTTTATGTCGAAGCAGTGGCATAAATTGGATAGTTTCTCCAACCGTAATATGACGAATTCTTTATGCCAAATGACTACAAGCGTACATATCCTGCAATACGATTAATAGTTGATGGTATGGAACGCCTTGTCAAGAAACCCAAGAATCCTTTAAAGCAGCAGGCTACTTACGGGAAAAACCGCGTGTAAACTGTTTTATCTGCAAGCTTCTCTTGGTGGCATGCGACTGCTAAGCAGCTGACGCACCAACTGGGCAATTCCGATTGACCGTTGACTTTGGCCGAGCATCATCTTTCTTGGATAGGATACGATATGATACAATACGATATGGCAGATTAACGTACGCTCAAAAGATGACGAGATGGCCAGCTTAATCTAGCGCACGGCCCAGGAACGAAAAAACTGAGTAGCTCAGTAGAAACGGTCCAGACACAAGCACAAGGTTCTAGCAAAATATAAAATACTTCATAATAGAAGCACACGATACATTCACACGTCACTGAGTTAATATCTGTGATGCATAGCCAGTCAGACGTCAAACCTACCGTTACCTTCGCAGTGACAAAGCGCAATCGCTCTTTGAAGGGTACTAAATCATACCAACTTGATTGGTAACTTTAACAAACTTGCACCGTCATACATAACTGATTACAATACACAGTCCGAGTATTCTGCTGACTGACATGGCGACATTTTGTAAGGTTAATGTCACACAAACTTCTTTTTATTAAGATCCAAACTGCGTGTTCTTACAGCTCAACTGGATTCCGACAAAATCTCTTTAATGTACAAAACAACATTTCGTTTGAGTAAAATGGTAAAAATACTGTTGATCAAAGTGAACAATTACATAATGAACTAGACGCATTACTAGCGCCTAGTTGCATCAGAAGATAACGGTTGTTAGTTGCCTGTTTGGGTCGAGCGATGCTGGCTGACTCTTGAACAAAGACGGCTCAAAGTGGCGTTTTCTTGTCATGACAGGCAACAACCTAAACTCGAACCTTAACCCTATTACTAAACCTAACCGTACAGCTAATGCTAACACTACCCTAATTCGACGAAACAGGTGGATTTTTATTTTATTTTTCTTTTATCGCTTTTAATGTTCTACTGTATGTTCATGTATTGATGTACCATGTGTACGAATAAATAATAATAATAA
>Ga0209780_1002077_pt1 | contig 13935 bp, 12 predicted proteins | sample WorMetexBAHAMAS2_FD_187384 | JGI IMG/M metagenome (GOLD analysis project Ga0209780, IMG submission 187384) | Marine gutless worms symbiont microbial communities from Max Planck institute for Marine Microbiology, Germany - Inanidrilus exumae... | ecosystem: Host-associated > Annelida > Digestive... | reverse complement strand
AATTATCACTGTGCTGCAAATTTACCGCTGAGTATGTCAGTGAAAAAATTTTGAAAATCGGTTAAGAAATGACAGAGTTACGGCCATGAGTTTGGTGTCTTCCTTTTTTTGGAACACGGTGTAATTTGGCAAAAGGCCGCAACGACCTCCTGTCACCCCTTGCGTGCGCTGCCACTAAATGTGCCCGTCAAAAGTGCCTTGTGCCGTGCCAGATCTTGACCCAATCTCATACATTGTTCCTTGAGCCCACGTGAGTCATCCGCCCAACGGCATCTCGATCGGTTCAGACGTTCTTCACTGCTCGCCCTGTGCCCAACACAGACAGACAGACACGCAGACCATGCTACGTGCGACATCTGTAGCCAGAGGGCGCATCTATGCACTGCCTAATAATATATAAAAACGTTTGAAGCGCAGAGGAGCGTGGAGTGACCATTTGGGCGAGCTAAGAGGCAATTCTGGGGAGCTAAGAGGCAATGTCTTGCAATGTTATTGACGCCACCGAGATTGTGCAGACAGTAAATGACGTAGCACGGTGCTACGGCGTCTGCAGATCATGAATTACAACACAACGAATAATGGCACATGAGAACTATCACAGAACCAACACGTACGTCCGTCCGTCCTCCTCGTAATACACCGACGGAAATGAATGCTGGCCGCGTCGAGTGCTGCCCCCTGGTGAGTCACCTTGAGTACGTGCCGCGCGCCCTGAAAAAGACGGACGCCGTCGTAACAGTGTCCTGACATGTACGCAGTGTTGTGTGACAGACAGAAGGCTTGCTTCATCGGTGACATCCTAATAGTTGTTCATTGAGTAGCTAGTCAGCAGTCAGTGTGGGAGGGACTCTGTGAGTCAGACTGTTCTCTGCAGCAACGACGCAAACATGTCCACCTCATCTGCCATCAGCGCTGAAAACTCTTTGCGTATCACGTGCGCCTCCGCACTTCCGTTTTCCAAAAACACAACCTGCACAAACGTGCCACTATGTTCTACATTATCAACAATCACAGCAGCCTACATGGTGTTCGCTCTCACAGCAGCCTACACATGATGTCCGCTCTGTTCAATGCAATTAACGCGTGTATTGACGTGAAACAGGTTTGAAAACATGGACTGTTTAGAAGGTTCTACGTGACAAGGACCTTAGGTATGCGACAACAACAACAACAATTACTAGGCCTACTACTACTACTACTACTACTACTACTACTACTACTACTACTAGGCCTACTACTACTACTACTACTACTACTTTCAACTGCAGATTACTGGCCTTCAGTCTGCAGTTACTCTAGGCTGGTTGGGAGTTGTATAACAGAACCCCGGTTGACGCGCCGATTCGTCCAATTTTGGGCTTCTCGGGCAGCAAAGTTCCCCAAAATGGGAGATTCCCTGCCCAGAACGCCCATAAACCACCGTGCAAAATTTGGCGCCGCTAGCTTTATCCTCGCCAGAGAAATCCGTAACTGTACAAACAAAAAAAACAAACAGTAACCAATATATCCACACCTTGCCTATCGGCATTTGTGGATAACAAAATGACTTAAGCTAACATGAAAGAACACACAAAAGACAAAACCTAAATAAACACACAGAAACATAAACCTAACTAACATGCAAAAATGTAAGAACTGCTCACGTATGTGTCCATATCATTGTGCACAAGTGTCGTACACAACACAGCACAAAGCAGTTCTGATTATCTTTCCTACCAGACAAGCATCTGAGCTCAGATGTTGTCTGTTGGAAGGGGGAGGAAGGGGGTAGGTAACCTCACGACTCTACACAGCTGTTGGCATCTCTCAAATGAGCCTTGTATTCAGTGCGGTACCGTGGCTGAGTGTGCTGTCTGTAGGAGTAGCCTACTAGAAGGATGTGCAGTAGTGGCCATTGGTTACACTATTCACTCTGTCAAACTTGTACACGCAGACACACACACACACTCACACTCGGCCTTTGTCCAACGTCAATGTTAACAGTATAATAATATAACGCGTACTCGCAAAGCGTCTAATGCACTGACCTACACGTATTAACCACGCAAACCATTTCTGTCTGCAAAAACTTCTGTAAGCAAACGTTTAATTGGGTGCTGTCGTGATATGTTTCACCAGCCAGAAGCCACTGTACTATTAATTACATTAATTACTGGCGTAGTTTCAAAGCACAACAAAGAGAGAACAACAGGTGCAGAGAACAAGCATTCAACAGCACATGAAGAATGTACTTTGTCTACTACAGACCATCTGAGGAGTGCGGCCAGGTAGACCTTGACCAGTTGCAGTGAAGTCATTTGACAGACAGATGCTTGTCACCCTGCAATGACGTCAACAACACTCACTTACTCACTCACTCACTCCACCATCAGCAGCAGCATAGAACAAACGCACCACAACCAACCACTACCGACATGCATCAACGTTTATCACCACCTTGCACAGTACAGGGTGGTCCAGAACAACCAGACGTTTGTCTGAGAGTCCGTAACCTGCATAGATGTTGCATAAAACGAAATGAAAGTATCACAATAAAGCCCGTTCACTGTAGAACAGAATAACACAACAGCAATGACGTCATAACTAAATGACGTCACGTGACTGACGTTGCCAGTGGTGGAAGATCATGCATCAGTCTAGAACCACTGCAGAGCTTCGTCGGTAATAGTTCTGTGTCAATTTCTATAGCGCATTGTCACAAATATATGTTTAAAGTTTTAAGAATATATTTCTGACGTGAAACATGTCAGTTAAGTTGTGACGCCATCACTGAAGGCACACGTACGAAGGAAGTCCTTGTGACTAGAGTCCTTGTTAACATCACTAGACGTACACGAGACAATACAGCTGACAGACCGTGACTGCTGAGTGATGCGCTGAGACTTGAGAGCTGACGACTGGTCCATGTTCAAGTCCCAGATGTAGAGGAACGAGTCACTATCAAGAACAAAGAAGACGCTCGGACGACTTCGACACCAGCGGACAAGAGTGACAGACCGACCAGCGTCCGTAGCATCAGACCACGTCATCAACGGCCGCTCTGCAGCATCAACAGCCCTCTAGACTGTACTGGAATAAATGTCATCTACCAGCATTCTCACTTAGCAACCAACGACAATTATACAACACTGCCATCTACCACCATGTACCAAGTGCTGTGACACTGCCACAGACATTCGTTTTGTGTCTGCATGAAACAAGGTGTCGCCCTAACGGATCGTAACATTACTGGCCCGCCGTAGAGTGTCGGCCACCCGGCGCCCGGCCCGCCGGCAGTGTTACAGACGACGACAGACGACGATCGACGCCAACGAGCAAAACAATACTGGCTCATTAGGCGGGTTAGTAATGAGATGCTGAAAGGTAATACCGCATGCTCAGGTGTACCAACTGGCATCAAAGGAACACTGCAGTGTAACAAACGTTATACTGCTGTATGTGCAGAGCAGAGCAGGCACTATGTAGCTTATCAGCATTCAGACACCGACGTTATGAAACCAACACGCAAACGACCAGCAGTCCATACTACCTTCATCAACAGAATTGTCCAATCAATTATACCACTGAAATCTGACAAAGCAGAGTTAATGACCATAGCGTCCAACTCAGACTGGTCAGTCTGTTAGTCTGAGTGAGTTATGTTACCAATACTGACCGTTGTTGACATGGTACAGCCGTACACTTCCATCAGCACAGCCAGTCTGCACACACGTAGCATGCAGCACGCAGCGCTGTCAGTTGCAGCAGCAACACAATACAAGACCGAACTAACATTGGCACTACACACGCTACTTACTTAGTTGCTGGTTTTTACAAAACACTAGAAAACTAATTTAACAAGGTATGAGCAAATTTTGCTCATTAATGCAGAAAAGTGGGAAAGTTTTGTGAACGGTAAAGACGATGCTAAATGATGCTCATTAACTAACTGATATTAATGACAACAACATGAACACACTGAGTTAATGACATACGTCACCACAGAATACCTGTCACTCAATGATCAATACACCTGGATGACGTCACATAACAGGCACCACGCTCCCATCAATCTAACAGTTTCACTTTTCACAACCTAGTATTTGGTGTTACTTACTTACAAAACACTAGAAAACTAATCTAACAAGGTATCAGCAAATTTTGCTCATTAATGCAGAAATGTGGGAAAGTTTTATGAACAGTAAAAATAGAAGAGCTTTTCTAGTTAAACAAAAACAAAATGTTAACAGCTGTAATAGTAACAGCATATTAGTGACGGCAGGTGACAACACTTTAAGCCGCATTAAAAACTAGTATTTTATATCTATCAAACACAAACCACCGACAATTAAGTGAGACAAATAAGAGCCTCACCAGAAACACAGGTTCAGTGAACGGCGAGAAATCAATTGATGTCACATCGACAGACACGTCTACCAGCAAAAGCAGCAGCAGCAGCACTCCAGTGAACAGACTAGAAATACACAACTAGAAAAACGCAATACAGACTGTGTCACTCATAGTTTTTAGTAGGCTTCGTATGCCAAGCCACATATGTGTAACTTCAAATTAGGTTGGAGTAACTTCAAATTAACAACTACCAAGTAAAGATTACAATGTACTAAAAGCAATTGTCTAAACGCAGCATTTCTTGTTAGAACGTGATGAGAAACACTATGAAGGTATGAAGTTAACGTGAGTTTACCTGCTTCATTGTGGTAGAGTTTTGGCAGAGCTTTGCCGCCATGTCGCAGGCCATGCAACACAAGGCCCTGGATCAAACACGACAGACGCCTAATAGACACTACTAACACGACAGACGCGTAATAGACACTACATGTACTATGCATAGCACAAGAGAAAGACACAACACGGACAACAGCAGTTGCTGAAACTGCACAGTACATCAATACACTGTCATCATCATCATCATCATCATCATCAATGTTTTATTCAATGGAATTGGTAACCAGAGTGAGACTACTGAAGACAATCTTCTGTTGTCTGCCCAACACTACAGACTGAAGACAATCTTCTATTGTCTGCCCTACAGACTGAAGACAATCTTCCGTTGTCTGCCCAACACTACAGAAAACACTGCAGCAAAGTGCCACATCAACTACACGCTGCCTACAGATGTCAATCACGCTCTTTAAATACAAGATGAAAAATCATAATAAGACGAAATTCATGCAAAATGACACAGTCCTAAACAAATGAGTTCTATCAAGAATCAAAGGCAGAAAACCATCTCTAAAATAAGTATCAAAAAGACAACAATGACCATCCTACTCCTACAAAACAGCAGGCCCGCTTTCATACCCATGGAATTTCCAGGAAGAAATAAAAATATAAAAAATTTTCCGTGGGGACTCCAGGAGATTCTATGGAGACTCTATGGAATCGTCAATGCAATTTATTGCGTCTCCTTGGAGTTTTCATGTTCTTGCCCACATGGCATAAAAATTCCATGAAAATATTTCACATGGCATTCCATGGAGTCCCCATGGAAAATTTCACATTTATTTCCCCATGGAAATTCCATTGGTATGAAATTGGGACTGCTATTGTGCATGATCGCTGGCAACAATAACTATACCACACTATATACTATACTATATATTATAGTATATACTATATAACGAGTGTGGATTATACTTGCCAGGTCAGTGCAGACGAAGTACTGGTTGTTGTTCTGTGGCAAAACAGCAAGATCAAATGATCTGAACTTTGACTGAATTGACCGGTCTCTGTCAACAGCAATTACGATCATAATAATAATAATAAGGTTATAATAATAATAATAATAACCACACACCACAATGGTACTTGCACTATATAGATGTGACTGTAAAAAACAATTGTCGATGACGCCAAAATAAAAGAACACGTCTCAAGGGTCCTAAATCTATGACAGTTATTTTTACACGAACCTCAGCGGGTTTGCCAGCACAATGGTGTTGCTTCTGATGAGTTTGACGTGACCTCCAGGTCGAAGGCCAAGGTCAGTTAGTGACCCCGCGTCATCTGGCTGTGTCAGCTCAGCTACAACCTGCAACACAATATACCACTATGCTCTACATGTGCAGATATTCACGACTAATTACACCCGAAATTTTAAATTAAATTAATAATTATAATGGACTAAAAAGGTTAAATCAATTAATTCTTTACCACCATTAATTCTATTAAATATTTATATGCTCATTAAATTGCGTATTTTGCATGAGTGACTGTAGTATTCACTATAATGTTTATTTTAATTTAACCCAGTTGGTTTTTATTTAACTCTAATATTTTTGTTCAACTTTCTAACTTTTACAGCAGAGTAAGAGTCATAATGACTTTTACAACATAGTGTATACTGTCAAATTCTTTAAAATACATGGACAGCTGCCACAAATTTAAGTGAAATTAACCAATCAATTATTGCCAATAGATCAGACACTCGATTACTAAACGAAATTTCTCAAAAGCATCAACAGACACAGTAGTTTTGTAGCATTCATTTTCAGCTCTGGTTGCTTTCTCTTAACAAACACGCGACACTTCTCTCTGTTATATACAACAACATAATATCTGCCACTCCAGACATGGCAGTTGATTGTAAACTATGCACAAACGTTGAACACAGACCCACAAGTGAATTGTGGAGTCGACTTCCAGTGAGGCCAACTGGAAGGCCAGACAGTCTGCACCAGACACACAACACACAATGACAGTCAACATAAAGAAACGATTTTTATCAATTATTACAATCCAGAATGTAACAGATTTATATAATAATGAGATAGTCACTCTCAAGCAGTCAAAAATAATAAACTAAAAATATTCTTATAAATTCATTTTGCTGCAATACAGAGATATTAGGACGTCCTGAAACCAAACGAAAACACAATACATATCGTTAGAAAAACAATGGACGACTGTGGCTATTTTTTCACAATCATATTATCATAGAGTTTTTGTCCGACGTCCATAGCAGCAGCAGTGAAGTTGTCAGTAACTTCAACAACTGGCTGACAACATCACCCATCACGAGCCACGCCCACCCGCCTGACTGTATACAACGCAACAGCCACTGTACCAACTGACAGTGCACTGTCTCACCTGTGTTAGCTGAGTCACCTTCAAACGCCGACTTGCTGCTGCAGCACACACCAACGACAGCTCAGTCATCAATCATCACACAACCAGCTCCTCACTCTCGCTTGCACTACTGTTAACTGCACGGCATCACTCAAGTGCCAATGACAAAATAGCTCACATTATCACCGTCTGGTAAGCAACTGTGCAAAACTGTTTTTGTTTGCTAACTACATCAGCCTAGTACAAAGCGCACGGAAGACAGTGAATCAGTCTTAACAAGCAAGCACCTGTTTGCTGAGGCCATGATTGGCGCGAGTGCCACGACAGCGCTCTGGTGGTTGTCACGATGCAGCACGCCCGCTTGACCAGACCACACACAGACATCACGACACAATTCAATACATACTAGACTTCTAACAACTGACACCGACAAACACGCTTTCTCTAATGGCGTGCTGCTCAGTGGAATCGGTCAGCTTCAAAGATCACTCTAATCACATATACACAGGCCAAATATCTCTCATAATAACGTCCAGTGAAACGAGTGTGGATGAAATCACAGACGACATTGTAATCAGCATGAGATACAGACCTACAGCAGTCACTGTCAGTGTCAACACACAGGGACCAGCTCAACAGACCTACAAAAACTCCAAGGTAAAACAAAAGTGGCAAGAGTCATGCGACGGATGGGCAAACATCAGAAGACAACATACAGATTGTTGTGGGATGACGTCCCGGTTTTCTCTCTTCCGGTCCGTCCCGGTTTTTCTTTTAGTTCTCCTGTGTTGTTTTTCGCGAGTTTTTCAGCCGTTACGCGCCAAAGCCGCCAGACAAAGAACAGTGCGCGTGCAAACTTCAGCCTCGAGACACTTGTCCACTCCGTTTTGACGAGGAGTGGACCAGTCGAGACAAGACCTCGTGTTCGTTGCCGACTGAAGCCGCAGACGACCGGTCAGCTGTGCGAGTTCGAGGAAGGACCGCTGTGGTCAACGACGTGGCTGACAACCGACGCACGTATCCGCTGACGACCTGCTGGTTTCGCCGCCGCGGTCGTGTGGTCGACGTCCAACGTGAGTCCGACGACGTACTGCCGCGTCAGTCACGGAGAGCTCTCCTTCGTCGTGCTTCGTCGCCGCGCCGCATCCGTGAAGAGCTACGCTATGTTGGTGTGCTCGCTGCATATTTCTGTTCGCATAACTAGCCGCTTTTAGTTGCATTTTTCTTCTGTTTTTTCCGGGTATACCGGGAACCCTCACTCTTGTTGTGATTCCCTGTCGAGCGATATAATTAACTGTGCGCACTGATATTTTTGCCGTTGTATTATCGTTCTGCTTTGACAGTTGATGTTCTAAGAATATTTTACCCTAGACATCGCCTTATTAATCGAGCCACTGCACTTGTACACGCAACAAGATGTTGGATTCTGATGTCTTCCATCCGTAGCATGACTCTTCCCACTTTTGTTTTACCTCCGAGTTTTTGTTTACTTATGTTACATAATTGGAACTGTGTGTTGACACTGACAGTGACTGCTGTAGGTTTGTGTTGAGCTGGTCCCTGTGTGTTGACATTGACAGTGACTGCTGTAGGTTTGGGTTGAGCTGGTCCCTATGTGTTGACATTGACAGTGACTGCTGTAGGTCTGTGTCTCATGCTGATTACAATGTCGTCTGTGATTCGATCCACACTCGTTTCACTGGACGTTATGAGAGACATTCGACCTGTGTATATGTGATTAGAGTGATCTTTGAAGGTGAACGATTCCACTGAGCAGCACGCCATTAGAGAAAGCGTGTTTGTCGGTGTATTATAATGTGCACAGCAGTCAAGCACAATGCTAAATCTCACGTGTGAAAAGTGAGTGTACAGGTGTGTAAGTTACCTGTGTTGTATGATGGTTGTCAGGTGTGCATAGTGAGTGTACAGGTGTGTAAGTTACCTGTGTTGTATGATGGTTGTCGGAGATAGAAGCTGTTTCCATCACCGTCTGTGTATAATTCATTCTGACGTGACGACTCATGCAAATCCCACACAACAATAGATCCATCCACCTGCACAGGTGTTCCAGTTGACAATACACAAGTGTTACATAATAACAGAACCATCCACCTGCACAGGTGTTCCAGTTGACAATAAACAGGTGTTACAGATGTGTGTATCATTAGCGTCATCAGCTGGCAATGTACACACTCAATAACTGTTTGACCAGTCTATTCTACCACACTAACCACGGTTAATGCCACGTTCCTCATCTCACCGTATGAAAACCTTCAGTTCTACCACACTAACCACGGCTAATGCCACGTTCCTCATCTCACCGTATGAAAACCTTCAGTTCCACCACACTAACCACGGCTAATGCCACGTTCCTCATCTCACCGTATGAAAACCTTCAGTTCCACCACACTAACCACGGCTAATGCCACGTTCCTCATCTCACCGTATGAAAACCTTCAGTTCTACCACACTAACCACGGCTAATGCCAAGTTCCTCATCTCACCGTATGAAAACCTTCAGTTCTACCACACTAACCACGGTCAATGCCACGTTCCTCATCTCACCGTATGAAAACCTTCAGAGACAAGCTGTAGCTGGACTTGTTACAAGCAGATGACATCATTCCTTCAGAATGAAAACAGTGATAGATGCGATCGTGATTGTAAGATTGTTTCACAAACATTGAACTCGGTCCAGTACATGTGCATATAGAGCATCATCACCCTATGTGTTGACATGTGTCATTGTGTACAATGTGACGCCGTGTCGGGCCGGGGTACTGCCTTTCCACCTTTGCTCCTCCCTTGTCCATTCACTTCCTTATCTTTTGCTCTTTATTACCTTTTCCCTTTTCTCATCCACTTTACTTATTTTCCTCTATTGTCCATCCGATCCCTTTCTACCAGAATAGTCCCACTCCGTTTCCAGGCGTGAGGTCGTAGGAGGCGACCGAACCTGGGTTTAGTTTGTTTTTGTGTTATGATTATGTTATCTGTATTGCTTAAGTAAGATTTATTCTCATATTTTGTTGTATTTGGTTTAGTTTAGTCTTGCGGTGTGATAGTTGTCTTTACCTGTTGTAGGCGCTGGCGTAATAATTTAAATGAGCCTCTCGATCCCTTTTCCTTTGGGGTGGCTGCTGAACAAAAAGGCGGCCAGAGTTGAGGTTAATATATCGCTGGCCTTCCTTCACTGGGTAGAGATGGCTCTCCACCCGTGACCTTTTGTCTCTGATATAGCCATATTTGTGCTGAAAGGGGGTGTTAAACTCCAACTGACTAACGTGTACAATGTGCAACTGACTGGTTGAACAGATCTGGACAAAACAACTGACCCGCTTTGAGCACTGACGCTTACCATTCCAGCGAAGACAAGAGTTGGTTTGTTAGGACTGAAGCAGCAACACAGCGGCTGTGAGCGGCTCACTGTGACTCTACACCACACACCACACAGCAGTGACACTCATCAACACCGGGACACATCACAGTGACCAGCCCCCAATGTATATGGCGGAGGAGATAGCCTTTGAAAATGGTCGAATTATTTCCGACTTTCATGGGCTCGTGACCTTGACCTTAGATCGGGTCATACTGCATACCGTCATGCATCAGTCATCGACCTCTACCTACATACCAAATTTCATTGAGATCGAAGGAACTTTTTGTGAACGGACGGACGGACATTTGAGACCAGCTTTATTAGGTCGACTCGGAGGAGTCGACCTAATAATATTGCAGACTTGCAACAACTCAGCTGTCCAGAGGTAGAAGAACAGAGTGGCATCACAGTGTACCTCTGAGGCGACTGAGGTGCAGAGACGTTCCACACACACAGTATTCCAGCTGACGTCAGTTGATCCGGCCGATCAGTCTACAATCAACACTTCAGACTGTGAGTTTATTGAGATGTAGTAGACTCAGGATCGCTAGCACTGAGAGTTACATACACACTCAGCACAACCTGGAAACATGAAACCACTACATCATAATGCCAGCCATCAAAACGCACACACTAAGAACACCACACAATAACATAAAGATATTGAATATCTACGTTAATACTAACTGCTGAAAGACGCATATCTCTGCCACGGTGCACTGACACAGGCACACAAATGTGTTTACTTACTTAAGTCAGAAAACGAAAGTGAAAGCAGTGAGTGACGTCACTGCTGACTGTCCACGACATCCAGAATATCATCCACATCACTTACCAGATTTCGCCGACTCTACTAATCTCGTATTTTCAAAATTTCATTAAAATCTACAACTAATTTACACTGCGAACAGACAGACAGACAGGCAAGCAGGCAGACAGACAGACAGACAGACAGACAGAGAGATAGACCGGCCAACAGACAGATAGACAGGCCAACAGACATACCTCAGACAGAAAAACGGTGGTCAAACAGAAACCCAGCAAAGGTAATGAAACAACATTGATAACTTATGAGTAAAATGACACAAAAATGTCAAAAACATTGAGTTTATAAGAGAATGCGATGAGAACGGTTGACCTTTGCTGGTGCACTGTAGGCAGCTAGTAGCAGTTGACTGTGATTGGCTGAGAACTGACTGAACACACAATGTCGACCTATCACAGACAGCCATTTACACAGTGTCGGCCTATCACAGACATCAAAAGATGCTCTACAGAGAGAGTTTCTTTCACGATGGCAACAGCACTGATTTGCTTCATCCAGATATCTTCAGCAAAGCCATCTCTCAACGTACAACAGTAATTCCATCCAATCAGCACCAGCATCAACATCAAAGGTGATGCTGATTGGATAAAATGACGGCGGAGATGGAGTTGGACAGAGGGAACGTCTCAGGAAAAGACGGTGCGCAATAATGTTAAACAGGAAGTAAATGTTTGTTCTGTCAGCAGACGTTCAGAACAAGTGGTGCAAAAATCAAGAGGAAACCAGCAACCATTGATAATAGCTGTTAGACAGTTGTGTGTGTGCGTGTGTGTGAGTTTAGACAATGTATGCGGACTTCATCAGTGCTGTAACTACTATATTAGACCAGAATTCAGCTGCTTCTCATGTCAAACTACTAAATTCTTCTCAACTGGCGCTTTCAACACCTCTGCAGTCATACGCAAAGAGTAAGAATTTACAACAATCAATCAATCAATCAATCAATCAGACAAACGTGATTCTGACCGTGAAGAATCGACAGAGGAGCAAGTTCAACAAACGCTTCACTGATGACGATATTCGACTGTTTATGTTTGACAGACGTGTGCAAAGACTCGAGTGCATTCTCTTCTAACAGCACAGCCATCACCTACACACGCACCACGTATAATCACCTGCACACGCACCACATATCATCACCGACACACTATATCACCACGCGTCATCAGCTACACACGGCAATAGTCTCACCACGTATCACAGCAGATGTCGGTTCAGTGATCTGACATGTTGACAGCAGAATGACATGATACTGACTCCACACGTCTCAAAGGTTCACTGTTGGGACAGCGAACATAACGTAGAGCAAGTCTAGACGACTAGTCTCATTGCCAACAACTGAAACTAGCGGTAGATGCTCATTAGCTGCCACTTACTTGTTAACAATCTTCAGTCGACATACACAGTCTGTAACTCCTCAAGTCTGTTTGCCTACAACATGTTATTGTACCAGTGAACACAAAGCAAGCAAGAGCACTTGTAGAGATTTGTTACCATTGCGGCTTTGCTGAGGAACTTAGCCAACGCCACACTGTCCAGTGGCTTGTCATCTTCACTGGCGTTCTCTTCAGCCACATCACCTACATACACGCCAACAGCAAACAAACTACGACCCAGTAACAGACAGACACACAGACAGAAAAAAAAGACTCTCTGTACAACTGTTATCATTGGACATTCAGTAACAAACAGACACACAGACAGACACACAGACTCTCTGTACGACAGACACACAGACAGACACACAGACATACACACAGACAGACACACAGACTCTCTGTACGACAGACACACAGACAGACACACAGACATACACACAAACAGACACACAGACATACACACAGACTCTCTGTACGACCGTTATCATTGGACATTCAGTACAGCAATGATAGTACATCACTATCAGCCGTGTCAGTCATCAACACCTCGACTCTCTTCTTTCATCCATTCAGGAAAACAACTTGTATGGATAACAGCAGAGAAGTATTTCTGTGGAGATTGTTGTCCAAGATTTGTCACTCACAGGCCTCATGTACACGTAGTTCCTGACATTCACCCACCCGACAGTGACAGATGAGAGATTTCAACCACCATACAAATAATGTCCGACCTCCAAACGGTTTGAGATCCACTCCAGTTGGATGCTGCGTCCACTTGTCTCTGTAGCTGATCTCCTCCGTCTGTGAGTCTTTCTCTATGTCATCATCATGCGTCTGCACGTAAGCCTGTCAAGAAACAACACCACGTCACGTGACATGGTAACTGACAGCTCAGACACGCCTACTTGCCGGGATGTTTGTTGAACAACTTGGCGCAGTGTCGTAGCTATACTACAAAGTCAACTGAAATTAATAATAACAGCACGTTCACTGCACCAAGGCGTCCTAATAACAGCACCTTCACTGCACCAAGGCGTCCTAATAACAGCACGTTCACTGCACCAAGGCGTCGTAATAACAACACCTTCACTGCACCAAGGCGTCCTAATAACAGCACGTTCACTGCACCAAGGCGTCCTAATAACAACACGTTCACTGCACCAAGGCGTCCTAATAACAGCACCTTCACTGCACCAAGGCGTCCTAATAACAACACGTTCACTGCACCAAGGCGTCCTAATAACAGCACCTTCACTGCACCAAGGCGTCCTAATAACAACACG
>Ga0209780_1002076_pt1 | contig 13936 bp, 11 predicted proteins | sample WorMetexBAHAMAS2_FD_187384 | JGI IMG/M metagenome (GOLD analysis project Ga0209780, IMG submission 187384) | Marine gutless worms symbiont microbial communities from Max Planck institute for Marine Microbiology, Germany - Inanidrilus exumae... | ecosystem: Host-associated > Annelida > Digestive... | reverse complement strand
ACGCCGAGCTCTACTCGGCGCACCTCTCGGCGATGCGGTCCATCTGCGAGTCGACTGTCAAACGCGAGTCGGCCGTGGATCCGGCCGGGTACGGCGCGGACCGAGGGCGCGCTGTCCCGATGAGCGGCGGAACGGTCGCCGGCGACGGCTACAGACCGGAAGACGATCCTCTGGCGCCGGAAATGCGATGTTCGCGCTGCGACAAGAGGTACCGCAGCGAGGCGAGAATGCGCGAGCACGCGCGTACCCACGACGCCGGGTACGTCGCCGTACTCCACGCGTGTCCCAAGTGTGGAAAGGCGTTCACCTACCGACACAACATGGTGGTCCACCTACGTCGCTTCCACTACGGCTGGCAACCGGCGAAGCGGCACGCCTGTCGCACGTGCGGTATGCGCTTCCAGAAACCGTATTTACTCCGACTTCACGAGCGCAAAGCCCATTTACCCTCGCAAATGGATTCTGACGTAGCACTGCATAGATAATCAGTCTCCTACACGCCTCCCTCCGATCATTTTGGCTTGGTAAATTATCTTGCCGGTAACAGTTGATGACTAATACTAGAAACAACTGTAATATTTACCCGAAAATTAGTGACGTTTCGGCGACAACTGTAGTTGCCGAAACGTAACTAATTTCGAGTAAATATTGTGGTTGTTTCTAGTATTAATCGTTTGCTGCTGTGGTTCTTTTCAACCGATGAGTTTATTTAAGAATAATATCTTGCCAGTAATTAATTTGTAGATATACCTTGCAATGTATATGCAATTTCTAATGGCATGAGATGGGTGTCGAGCACACTGCTGCCAGTAATGGTATGTAAGTGACTTACGTGAAACCAAAGTGAAAAACCGGCATCATGCTTATTATGAACTTCTGTATCTGGGGCCCGATTTACAAAACAAATTAGAACAAACTTAGGATAAAGTGTGACTTAGGAAAATCTTAAGAAAAGCTTAGGATGAACTTGAGTGAAACTTAAGATCAACTTAATAAGAAAAATGCAGTTTCTCAAAAATAACTTCACATTTCTTTGCAGAGTTATCTGCATATATAGGCCCTATAGGAAGAACTTAGTAAGTCTTAAGACTGCTTTAATAAATTACATGTAAAAATCTATGAAAATCTTAACTTTATAACTTAGGATAAACTTAGGAAAAACGTATGCTAAACTTAGGATATTTCCTAAGATTTTTTTTTGTAAATCGGGCCCCTGGCTATTGGTAATATCTGCTGAAAAATCTGGTCTGTACAGTGACACCGTCATTTGTCACAGTAGGCGTCACAGTCTTCCTATTTTGTTGATGTTTGTTGCACTGCTTCCATGTAAACAGAACTCATAGCCAGTTGCAACTTGCGTTGAGTTACTCACAATGCTTGTTATATGCAGTGCTGTTAGTGATGTGCAGCGTAACAGTTCAGAGTGAGTTTGTCACTGAGAACTGATATCATGTTTCTGTTCAACATACCAGTATTTGCCACGTTGTGCAAAACAGTAAGGAAGCCAGAAATTTGTACCGAAATTTCCTTCAGTATGAAAAGCAGTATGCTGAATGACTTTATGCAGTCCCAACCCGACAGTGTTCGCTGTCCCGTTCGTTCATCCATTTGTTCGTTTGTTAACATGGTATCTCAGGAACGGCTTGAAAAATTTTGACAAAACTGACATGGAGTAAGCCCCTACCGATAACCAGATTAGATTCCGTGGGTCAAAGGTCTAGGTTACACCTTAGTTCACGTACGTGGTGGGGAAGACATCCACATGACATCCACATCGAAGTCTATCTCTTTGAGAAGTACGTTTTCAAGGTCAGATATGAAACGTCAATAGGTAATCATGACTTTGCCACTGGTACAATATTTTGGTATTTTTATTTGTTACAGTGAAGCAAGCTGTTGGCGTTTTGTGAAAAAATATTCATTTTGTAATGCTGGTAAATTATTATAGCTTATAAAGGTGTATTATTGTTTGCTTTTTAATTTTTGGTGCTTCCAGTTTTACCACAGTTTATAAATTTTTTTAGGTCGAGAAACGTTAGTTTAAGAAACTATAGTGTAACTAATCGTTAGCAGCTTTTTAGTAAATTTTTGCCCGTCACTTGTATATCTGCGGTAATTTCGGTGGACGTGACTTGCTGTATGTGTGGGTAATGTTTAGATTTAGGTTAGAGCTGTTGTGGTCTTTGGATATTAGTGAATTTATTAGACGTTTTAGCCGAATACCATCACTATTTAACACCATTTGTATGCGGTTGTACATACTAATACGGTTTAAATATAGTATTGCATGCCATGGTACTGTTAAGTGCCGTTAACTGTAGATTACTTAGGGCCGGTTTTTCCACCGCAACTTAATCTTCCGTTAATGTTAATGGAAGATTAATTTGCTGTGGAAAACCGGCCCTTAATGTTCCATGAAAATGTGTTTGTTACTTGTGCAGTAATTACTTGTATTATCATTCTAATTATTGATGAAGTAACATTAATGGTAATGCCGTGTATTGTATGAAGTATAACATTTATAAGCAACATTTCTGATATTTTAACGATTACTGCATATGGATTATGTACTGTGCTTGTTATACAGTGTGTCCCAAAAGGGTCACATTGTGAGCAAATTCAAAAGGTATAGTAAAAATGAGTAGCTTAATTTTGTCTGGACACAACATATAATATATAATATGTCATCAATAATTAATGTGTGTACTGTGGTGATTACTGAAGTGTAATTTGTAGTGTTCAAGGTTTTCCGCTCAAAATCATGCCAAATTCCACGGGTCATTTTGTGAAATTTCATGGCTTTCTGCAGGAAATTTGTCAGAATTATGCAGCTCACCATGCTAAACTGTGCTTTTTGCTGGTCAGATATTAAAAGCTGATTTTACTTTCGGCTGTTTAAAAATTAAAAATAACACGATCAATTTTCTTTACAAAAAGTGACACATCTCATTGATGTGATGAATAATGATGATTGATGTCTGGCAGATGTGGTTAAAAGATGAATTACAAGTTGCCTATAATTCTAAAAAGAAAGGTTTTAAGGGAACAGCTACCAAGCGCATTCAGAGTAAACTCTAGGCTATAAAACAAATGATACTAAATTTTACTGTCGGTCTAATCAGTCTTTGTATTCGATAGTGCAGTCACCTGATGTTATTTGTTCATCTCAAATTTATGGAGATTGGCCAGCTGACTTATTATAAAAACAGTACAGTGAACTATAAAACTTTCAACTAATAGACTGTAGCATGTTGGAGAAAGGACTTGAAAAGTCTTCATGGAGACTACCGAACGAGTGATGTAATTAAGCTTTCTGTGCCATGTTTGACAGCCTGTGTGCAGATGCTCCCCAGAACGTGATGAACTGACGACATTGGTCCATTTATCAAATTCTACAATAAGGATCAAATTTTGCAGATCCGATTAAAATTCCGTGGCTCGCGAAAAACTCTGGGCCATAGCAGTTTATCGATGCCGACAGTTCATTATGCGATGGCTTCAGTTCCGTATGTTTTTGCTGTGATAGACGCAAGTTAAAGGAACTGTTTTGTGTTAATTGGTGTTCAATGTCCAGTACATTTACTCCTGGTTTGATAGGCGAATAACGTGTGTTTGAACTGTAAAGAATGTTGAATAGTTTTTTTGCACCGTCTTTGTGTGTTGTTGCTCATTCTCTGTGTGATGTGTTTAGTTAGTTTTTTAAAGAAATCACTCCCCTCCCCTCCAACAGACAACAACTGAGCTATGGTTATTGTCTGGAGGGTAGGAGGGGAGATTATTTGACCAGCTCTGTGCTGTTGTCCATCATAATTGTGCACATCATATGCACACCTATATAATGAGCAGTTTGTACACGGTCGACTGGATCGGGCTTTGATCTTGCTTGGCTTAGCTGTCTTACGAGCGCCTCTGTGTCTTCGGTGTACTTGGTGCTATGTGCAAAAAAAAAATTTGATTACATCCTTTTTTTTACCTTTTATTGTGCTAAGCCTGTGGGATCTGCCCTTGACGTGGAAGACTGTCGTCCTTCAGTGATATTACACTGTTGGTCGGGTCATCTGACCTGTAAAATCGTCTCCGAAATGACCTATAATGTGTCGAGTGGGACGTTAAACCCTACAATACCATACCATTTTACAAATCACAGTTAGTACAACCAGACAGTGTATCACACAGTTATTGGCCTCTTACCCGTTATCGCTATCACGTGATTATCTGGAGTGGGATTCCTAAGCTTTTTTGCGCTGTGCAGTCTTTTTAGCACGGGTAAGAATGTATTTCCCCTTTCAATTGACTGACTCAGAAGATGCATGCATTCTCAATAGTATGGTATGTTATGCAGTGAAACATTGTATTATTTATTATTAAAGTGTACTATATAGAGATCATCTTCCTTATGCACTGTATGCGTTTTTGCGTCAGATAGTGCTGACATTACGGCCTGGCTAAACTGTGATTGAATTTGCTGCTAAAAGATCGATATTCTAACCGTTTGAGTCTGCTAATCTGTAGTTTTCCAGCGCTATATAAGTTGTTTACTTACTTCCTTACTTACTTCCTTACTTATTTACTTCTTTAAGAATAGGCGGTTTCCAGGCCGGAAGTCGTAAGATGTGACCAAACCTGGCTTTAGTTTGTTTGTGTTTATTTTGTGTTATAGTTTACTTTGTTACCAATGCATGTTTACTTTTGTTGTGTTAAATTTAGTTTTTCATTACTAAGCCAAGAGATTGGCTGAGAAGAACGTCTTCGAAATGTCCTATTTGTGTCGTAAAACCTTAACCCTTTAAAGGGCAGAGGACATATTTCGACCATTTTTGGTAACATCCTTACTTACTTACTTAATCTAATCTGGGTGTGCAGTTGTTACATGTTAATGTTGATTTGGTTTTCGTTTTTTTCCCTAACCACGACCAGTTTTCCTGTCCTAGAATTAGGCTCTAACATGTCCTTGTTTATTTTATGTTTACTTGGTGTAATTTTTCCATTACTCTGAGTTACGATATCCTTACCCATGCGTCTGATTTTGCTGTGAAAGACTTTGCCTCCAAGCTGAGCTAAGTGGTACGTTAAACCCTGCAGATTTACGTTATTGCTCATTTTTTGTATGCTGATGTTTTACTTTTTTGTGCATAGATATCGGGGATACATGACGATTTATAAGACCTAACACCAGGTTTTGTTTGGTGCGTTTGGTCAGTTGAAAGTGCCAACTGGTGGTGTTTTGTGCAGATAATAGTGGGTGTGCTACAAATTTACTACCATCTCTGTTTCAACGGATTTTTTCCCAGTCCCACCTCCGTTTTCTTTGGCCACTTGTTCCCGAACAGAACCTCCCGAAGAGCATCTTTGGGGTTAAATAGCACAGGTTTTGTGGACTGGGTACAATTTTTGTTACCCAGCCAATAGCGTTAAAGCACCACAAGGAAACTCGGTGCACTGATCGTGGTTCTCTGCCTCCTTTCAGCATCCCTTTATGTCAGCTGGTACCCGAACTGTCCACGTATTTTTATTTTTATGTGTTCATCACCCCTGAAAGTGTGGACGAAGACGTTATGTTTTCGGGCTGTCCATTCTTTTCGTCCAGGCAGATCTTGTTACCACGATATCTCGTGAACGGCTTGAGTAACCTCTAAACTTACAGGGAATTATTTGCCAGCCAGCCCCTACTGATGACCTAATTAGATTCTGGAGGTCAAACGTCATGGTCATAGCAGGCCGTCGAGGTGGCGAGGGCACCCAAGTAGCCGCTGTGGCGTTGAAGTCCATTTATTTAACTTAGCGATATTTGTTTTGCCTGACTTTCATTATGTGCGTGGTCGTAACTTGCCAGTGTTGTTGGATATAGTAATATGTGCGTCTGAGATTAGTGCCATGTTCTAATTTACCGGAACAAGAAACCGTGGAGTTCAAAACCTCTTGCATGTCGCAGTACGTAATGTCCATACCATAGACTCCTTAAAATAAGGAGTCTATGGTCCATACGCAGTTGCTAACCAATTAGTGATGGACTATTTGTCAAAAGTTGTCACAAAGTCTATGCATTTTTATGGGAAAACGACTATACCAGATTTCATCACTTACAGCTGTAGATAAAAACAGTGTTTACAATTTACATGTTTAAAATAGGACGTGTTTCATACTGTGTCTCTTCCACATTTATACATGATGTAGAAAGCTTTTTACTAATTGCGTTGGTGGGAAAGGTTATGCAGTTGGTTGTGTTCGTCTGTCCATCCGTCTGTTTCTACTCTATCCTTTGAACCGACTGACGTTTGAACTGGTGTTTGTGTTTGTGTATGGGTCTTGACCATAGCTCGCCTGCAGTTGAAAGTCAATGTCAGAGATCAGTGTCCATTGCTTATGGGCATGGTAACATAGTAACGCGGTCGGTCTGACCTCCATCCTCGATCGAGGACGGTTTTTCTAGTTGCGCATCTGTCACGTTACCATGTAAACTATGTTTCATTAACAACTTTTCGGCTATGATATTACATTGCAGTAACTTACAGCAGCTGATTGGAAGCAGTCGTTCTTGCTTGCTGTGTCTGATATCGTAATGCAGGCGGTTCGTGAAGTCGTTCAACGATAATTTTCCTGTTGCGAATCTGCGGCGTTGTTGACCACGTTGTTGCGGTACATTCCGTTACTTAGTCGTTATGTTTTTGACTTGAATCTGGTTTTTTTTGGCACCAGTTTCGCAGCATTTTGTGTTTTATTTCGGACCGACTGATGCCACTGCTGCGTGTCACTCGTGTATTTAAAGGCCCCTCCACACTGCTGAGATAAGGTGAGACGTATTGTCTCATTGTAGGTGCAGCTTGACAGCTTCTGCTACACAGAATGTGGGAGAAGTACGTCAGTGGGGGCTGACCTCTATCCACACATGCCGATCTTATGTCCACACGCCGTGTGATGTTCCACGAAAGACGCATCTGTAGCTTAACGTTTATGGTGGGTAAGGATATACGCCCTACACTATACTTCTCGGTTGCTGGCCGATTCGTCCGATTTTGGGCTTTTGGGGGAGCAAAGTTCCCCAATATGGGAGATGAACCAACGTGCAAAATTTGATGCCGCTAGCTTTATCCTCGCCGGAGAAATCTGTAACGTACAAACAGTAAACGATATATCCACACCTTGCCTATCGGCATGTGTGGATAATTAGTTTTTAAGTGCTGTACCTGTATGGTAGCATTGTAGATTTTTCACCGGTAAACACTTCAACTGCTGAGGCGGTTTCTACTAATCACTTTAGTGGTCCAGGTAATGGACTTGATCAAATTGTGTGTGTCTCTGTGTACACAGTAACTTTCGAATGACGTTGCACCTAGATATTTGGCGTGTTGGTTCACCTTGTTTCTGTTCGGGTCAGTTTCATGTCATTTATCAACAAAAAGTTGTTCGATTTCAACATAATTTGTTATGTAGGTAGAGGTCGATGAGTGATGCATGACGTTATGCAGTATGACCCGATCCAAGGTCAAAATCAAGGTCATAAGCCCTTGAAAGTTGGAAATTCGGCCATTTTCAAAGGCTATCTTCTCCCGCATTTATAATGGGGGCTCTCAAATGACCACGGATTCTTAAATTAGGGCACAATACCTACTGCTTATCGGGGCCGGAGTTTTGATTTTTGTCCTAGTTTTTGTGTCACATGACTTTGAAGTTGGCAGTAAGTAGGAGTCGAACGCCAGTCCCGTATGGGGCTAATTTATTTAGAATAATCTCACTGGAAATTAATCTTGGTTAAACTATAATATTTCACAACAACCTGAATTGTACTGAAACCGCCGTTAAGCCCCAGCCGCCAACCTCGTCCGACTCCTTCCAGTTTTGACTCACCTGTTCTTCCATCAGTCCGTCTTTTTCTGTGGATTCACCTACTGGCCTTACCTTACCTGATGCAACACCTGGCTCTGTATCTTCCTTCAGATCTGTTCTCTGTCACGTGTACCCACATGCTGAAGGTGAAAAGTTCTAGTCGTTTTTTACGCGTTGATCGTGAAGTTCAACAGACAGAAAAACACCGCAGAACATTCATTTTCGGTGACAGTTATTATGGTGTCCGCGTCCATAGCGGAAAGCATAATGTAACGTTCTGGCGTCCATCCGTCTGTCTGTCTGTCTGTCCCGTCGGCATACTCGCCAGGGGCGAGCACCATGCGACACGGCTTGACAATAAGGAGGACTTACATACTTATTTTGTCCTGCAGGGGTGCGAATTGTGGTCAGCATGTCTGTTAGTCGATCTGCTTCCATGTCTCAAAAACATTGCGTTTGTACTTCACCAAATTTTCTGTGCATGTTACCTCTGGCCGTGGCTTGGTCCTCCTCCGAAGGCAGTGCGGCCTGTTATGTACTTCCTGTTTTGTGGATGTCATCATGTTTTCGTATACTGTAGGGAGTAGGACAGAATCAGAGATGACACATGCGTTACGTTCAGTTCACCAGGTGGCAGCACCGGGGCGAGGTCTGCCGTCTCCGACTGCACCTTGGAGTGCGTTGCAGATTAAACATTTCGAATCCTGTTTAACCCCAGCCCATTGTGTCTTCCTCGGGGTTCCCCTGTCTTTCTCCATCTGCATTCATGTTTGATTCAATCATATTATCTTTACATTCGACCTGTCCAAACCATCTGAGTCTCCCTTTTCTAATCACCATCTGATTGGTTCCAGTTTCCAGACTTCTCTGCGTTCTGGGTGGGATTGGATCCACACTACGGTTCATAATACAGTAATTCTGCTTTTCGTTTTAGTTATTCCGAAGGTTGTTGACACAGTTTTTGTGACAATTATAGTTACCATACGGTTTGTGGAGTTCGATACGTTGCTAGTAAATTGTTCTTTACGTTTGTGGTGAATGAATTTTAGGTACATAAGATGTTAATAATACGTTTTTGTTAGACTAGCTGAACCAGCTGGTAACTGTCTTTGATGAATCCTGCAGAGTGTTTTTTGTTTATTTTTGTTGTCGTAGTGTTTGCGGTGTTGTTGTCATTGTTGTTGGTGTAGTGTTGCAGTAGTTGTATATTGTTGATACAAACACACCCTGTTCTGATTGGTCCACAGCGCCCTATTTAGCATATTAGGCCACGTCCACAAAGCAGCTGAGCGGAGATTTGTCGGACTATGCAGACTAAGCTGGTGCCTGTGTAGTTTTATTTTTAGCAGCTTACATCATCCAGATGTAATCTGCAAAAATACAACTACACAGACATCATCCAGAGGTGGCGCGGTAGCACAACGGGTAGAGTGTTAGACCTGCGATCAACAGGTCGTAGGTTCAAATCCTACGTGGTACAAAAGCTGCGTAACAACCTTGGGCAAGTTGTTCACACCTGCGTGCCTCTGTCGCCAAGCAGTATAACTTTGTACCAGCCAAGGGGCGGTGATGCTCTGCGGCTGGGAAGGTAACCGCAGGCCTGGTGGAATGTAATGGCAGCCTACCGCTGGGTGAATGACTTATAGTCAGTCACCCGCGGGCTGACTACCTGTACACCGGGATCAGCTCTGGGCCCAACGCTTGATAACGAGTATGGTAAGCCTTTACCTTTTTAACGTCATCCAGTTGTCATAAGACCGTCACCTCGCACTGGACATTTGTGTGTTATTATCATTTCTATGCTTGCGAGAAATGGGCATCTGCGGCAGATTTGATATGGAAGTAATTGCAGGCACATCAGCTCAGTGGGCATAGCCCGACAAGTCAGAAGTCACCCGCTGGCTTAGTGGTCATGGCCTAATATGCTAAGTAGGACGCTGTTGACCAATGAGAACACGATGCGTTAATGTCAGTAATATACGACAACTCATTGTTGTACTCTGTATTATGCTGACCAGTGCTGTACGAATTTGCTGAATAGATTATTTGGTCGGGGACTTGAATCCGACATTTTTCCATTGTACACCCGACATTATTATTATTATTATTATTAGAACGTAGAGATTAACGTGGCATGAGCAAAAGTGCTTCTAGGACACGGTATAACGTGTTTTCCATCCATGGGCTGCGATTATTGAAATGGGTTAGCAAGTTTAAGTTCAGCCGGTATGTTGTTGACTGTTAACCAAGCACTGTATGCTTCCTACTGTTAAATATGCAGCAGATTTCTCAATATTATACAATGTATACGTGTATATAGAATATAGTTTTAGATTGCAGCCATTGTTGTGCAGTTTATAGCACATCCCTCCCGTCGACTCTGCCGTTGTCATTACAGATTAAATAGATAGTTGTTGTTCGTGATATATAATATGATTATGAGTTGCTGCTTTGTTGTTTGTCTGACATGGCTTCCAAGATTTTTGTATTGTTTGTATATAATTATATTGTAACCATTTGTGTGCACTAATTGGTGATGCTATAATATAAGACAACATAGTTGAACATCTGTAGACTGTAGTCAAGCATAATTATTATAAAAGTCTTTTATGTGAGGATCATATTTGGGTAATATGCAACATCCAAACGTTAATTCTGCATTCAGGTATATATAATATACACTGTGAGCCAAAAAATGGGACTATAGTAACCGTGTTTCTTGGTGGATTTTTATGCCTCACCCTAGCTGTGTTGCTACGGTACCTGATGAAACTAGAACAACATAAAACAGCACATTTCAAAGTCAGTCGTCATAGTATTTTATTACTTAATAGCAAAAATAAGTCTGAGTTATTTGAAGCGTTTATTACCCTTGCAGACGGCAGTTATGGGTGTAGGGTTTTTACCTCTATTTGTCTGTGGCTGTCTGGTTTTTTCGCGCAATATCTCAAAAACCAGTGGAGCACCAAACTTGACTTAGAAATGTTTCACGATGAGTCCTGGAAACCCATTTAGTTTGGGATCAAGTGGTCAAAGGTTAAGGTCACGACTCGCATAAACATTGCCGGCGTGGGTCTTTGCACTCTTGTGAGTGCTGGCTTCTTCTAGTTTGCAAGCTGTGTTCAAAATGTCAGCCTTTTGCACCGACACACGCTGTCATCCGACATGCAGTGTCAATAACATGCTGCTGAGGATATTTCCAGACTTTTATGAGATGCTTCTGACAGTTCATCAGCGTTTTGAATGCACTTTTGATGCACGAAATTATAACGTCATCAAGCCATTAAGTAAGTAAACTGTAAAGTATTTAATCGTGTTTCCGCAAGTACAAAAAGTGTGAAAATATACCAAGAAACACAGTTCAAAATACAGTGGCGTGTTATAAAATTTACATCTAATTGTGTCTTCAATTGCGGCAGTGATAGGCCTGTCTGCATTTCAGCATGACCGTGGCCGACCGCTTCCTGGCTCACGATATCATCATCATCATCATTGTCGCCTGGTCGAGGACCGTCGCGCCGCTCCGTGACCTTTGGCAACCTCAGCAGACCATAGCGATATGATTATAATAAATTACAATGTGTAAGTACTCTGTATTAATAATAATAATATAAGCGTTTGTATTCCGTCGTAATGTCGGAACTTCAGAATAGGACTAATTGCGATGTGTAGTAAGAGTACTCAATCCAGTGTACTTCTTGAGGCGATACAGTATGAATTCCATTATTATATTGAAAAGTTGTTGGTATCTAATTATTGTTAGTGACATTAATACGAACTTATGACTGCTGTTGTTGTTGTTGTTGTTATTCATATGGCATTGATAGTTTGGCATATCTGATGTATGATTTTTTTCTCTCCACAATTTTGGTTGCACTTGATTTTCATCGTTGTTGAACGACTGAAAGCTTTTTTTCTTTCGTTGCTGTGTTATAGCGAGTGCTCTGTGCTAATGATTTGTAATCTAATTTCAACGTTTTTTTGCTGTCGACCTGCAGTATTAAATTGTTCAGTTAACATAATCTACGTTTCAGACCCGACTTGTTGCTGTAAATACGTGACTTTTTCTACAAGAAGGAACTGATACGGTTGCGTAGTGTGTGTAATCAGATGTGGGCGCACTCTAATGTGATGTACAGTAGGGTTGATTGACAGACTGCTGTTTAACAGTAGCGTACTGCTAATGTCTGATCTGCATTTGCTGCAGTGTTGTCTATACAGAAATAAATTGTGTCAGTGGTGTTCAGTGGAATGTCTTACTATGATAAATTGTAATTCTTAAATGTGAAATATAAATTAAAACTAGAATGTTGGCAATTAACGTGTCAATTCCCAACCTGTAGATCGCCCATCTTGTGCAGTTTTGACCGTGACAATTCGATGTATGAACAACAAACATGAATGCTCACACTTCGCTTACTGAATAGGAACACCGGCTGTCAATGCTGCTCAGTCAGGTGTTCATCTATGTTAAAGTTCCTGTGCATATCAATTCACATACCAAATTTCAGCTTGGATTTTCAAAAATTCAATTTTTCAACGGTCAAGCGGGTGGAACTGCATCACTATGCCAAATTTTTTCGAAATCGCTCCAACCGCGGCCGAGATATAGTGATTTAGCAGCATAGCAGCGCTTCCTTTTCGAAATTTGGGGGTTTTCGCCCCTCATTTTTGTTAGGGGGCACTTTTAGGAAATCGGCAAAGCAGCGCTTCTTTTTTCGAGTAAAGCTACATCATGTGGAGAAGTTTCGAAAATGTCGGTTTGCAGACGTCGGAAAAAGTGAGTTGGGAAAAAAGGACAGAAGCCTCAAAACTTACAAAAATGGGTACTTGGGGCGGATAGGGGTCACTCAAGGTCACTGGCAATGTCACCATTGTTAGACCACACCTGATTTCTAGTAGTCATTAGCAACAATGATAGGGCTATCTTGTACCGTTACCGAGATATAGCGCGCTATTAGGTCAAAAATCTCAAAAATTTTCCCACCCCCTGCATAAACTACCGCGTCGATCTCCGTCACTATTTAACCGACCCCTACCAAATTTAGTGAACATATAGGCCAATAATCACTGATAAACACTATTGTTTTCGATTTTCTATTTTCCTTCCACGTTACGAGTGACGGCGCATAATATGTTGCGATTAGACGCGAGATTGGGCGAAATTTGGGATTTTTCGCCCCTCATTTTTGTTAGGGGGCACTTTTAGGAAATCAGCATAGCAGCGCTTCCTTTTCGAGTAAAGCTACGTCATGTGGAAAGGTTTCGAAAATATCGGTTTGCAGACGTCGGAAAAAGTGAGTTGGGAAAAACGAAAGAAAAAGAAACATGCGCAAAACATAAGATGAATGGGCGATCTAATAATAACGTTAACTTACAGTCCTCCAACCACTAACCACTCAGTCCACTTTTATCCTTGTACAGTTTAATTGCACAGTTATTGGATATTGGCGATATTACGTTTTTAAATAAATACTCTATTCAGAACTTACATTTATTAAAATATAATTTTCACAATAAATTATTTCTTTAAAGGCGTCATATGACCTAGATTGTGTTGAAAGCGGCATTGGACTTATAACTTCTGTCATCGTTGCAACCAACCAACCCCCTTACTAGGTTTAGTGCCATAGAGCTGATCAGACACACAGCACTGCCGTTAGCACTGTGAGACGTGGTTGCAGTTGGCAATTAATACCTTTATTATTTTCCATATTCTATGTGCCTTCGGCGCAAATATTAGTGATGAAAGTTGGGAGTTTTGCCCTCCCGTTGTCCGTTGCCACCTCAAACAGCGTCTGAAGACCTTCCTGTTCACACAATCGTTTGACGACTGACAAACTGTTACATTTGTTGTTACCTGTCCTCGAAGCTTAGGTTTACGGCAGGATAAATACTAGCGTATTAATAATAATAATAATAGTAATTTATTTTCGGGCGACTTCAGTCAAATTGGTATAGCAGAGATACTGTTGGAGCTAAAGCTACATAACGTAGTAGTTTCTAGCATGTCAGTTATTATTATTATTATTTTTTTTTACCCCGGTACTCAGTTCCCAGGGAGAAAAAAATTATGCTATGCAAAGAAAAATGTCAAGCTGGAATGGTCCTT
>Ga0209780_1002075_pt1 | contig 13939 bp, 10 predicted proteins | sample WorMetexBAHAMAS2_FD_187384 | JGI IMG/M metagenome (GOLD analysis project Ga0209780, IMG submission 187384) | Marine gutless worms symbiont microbial communities from Max Planck institute for Marine Microbiology, Germany - Inanidrilus exumae... | ecosystem: Host-associated > Annelida > Digestive... | reverse complement strand
TGTTTTTTTTTTGGAAAAACGACCCCTCATGGTAAAATTTTTCAAATTCTGTTCCGAAAGTTTGCATGGCGTCACCGATCGACGTTGTTGTGTTCAAATGTCGTAAAATTTGCCCAACGGGAAATTGGTGAAATCACGCGTTATTTACCTGACCAAAAAAAAACAAAACAAAATTTCGCTTGCCTCTCAAACTGTCGCTACTGCGGCCAGCCCCCAACAATGTACTCACAGTGCTCCAGCTTTCATCCAAATCGGTTCACTTTCGGCGGAGTAATAGCGGAAAGAGTAAACACCGTGTTTTCCCCCGTGAGAGCATATCCATGATAGGCCCTTTGAGCCTATAATAACCATTATTTCAAAGTTCACACAGACTGCCATCGCGCCCGTTGAACGTAGTGGCGTCAACTGGTATGGATCGCATCCACAGACATTCCGTGGTCCGCGGATTACCAATTTACCATAACATGAAGACCACGACGAAACGCACGGAAGCAATGCGTTTTATTATTCCGAAATTTTCACTTTTTCATTTCTTGTGGGATCAGATGACTTCCCTAATTGACGCCAATGATATAAAGACAGCACTGGTCATGAAACATCTGAACAACTGTGAAACTAGATTATTGAACTTATGGCCAACGAACCATTATTTCGTCAACGTTTCACAACAGTTTAAAGCAGTACACTGTTAACTGCCAGTGTTTATACAGCAAATGTTAGCAACAACCATACGTCGGCATTACGATACGATACGGTATATTTACGTGCACTCAAAAGCTGATGAGATGGCCAGTCTAGCGCACGGCACAAAAACCGAAAAATAATGAAAAACCTAAAAAAAACAAAAACCGAATATCTCAGTAGAAACGGCCCAGGCAATAGTCCGTGGAGGCAGTCCGGGAGGAAGAAGTGAAACTATGGGGGGGGGGTAGGAATTGTGAAACAGGTAGTTTTTAAACCAGGAGTAAAACGGAGGAGTTATGGATGAGCAGAGTGGTGAATCAAAACAGGAAGAAGTGACGGGTGAAGGAATAGGTGAGTCAGAAATAGAGGAACTGGTACCAGAATGGGGTTAATGAAGATACAAGGTGAAGCATAACGAAAGGAGCGAGGAGTTATTTTAAAGAGGATGATGTCGGAGGCCGAGCAAGAGTAACGATGGATGAAGAACGAGTACTGCCAGAACGCTGAACAGAGATGAGGTTATAAAGGTACGGAGGTTGGGTAGTTGTAGAACTTTGTAGCTAAGTGACAGACGGTATTCAATGTGTTCAGTGATTCTGAGCCAGTGGAGAGAGCATAGGATGGCTGTGAAAAACGTGTTTTATACCTCAAAAACCAACATCGCAATGCTAGATTCATCAATAAAACCACGAGTTATCATTAGGGTGAGAAACCACAGGGACCGCAAGACTCATTAACAGACTTAGTTACCTGAATTTCTACAGATTTCGTTGTTGCTGTGTGCAGTTTTAGGGTATTTTTAGTTAATTTTCCCCCTAGTTTAGTTCACCAGAAGGTTTTCAATTTTATTATCCAATGAACAGTGTTACCACTGTAAGCAGATACTTTCTGAACCACAAAATTGTTGCAGGCAACATTTTTCTGCAATTAAACATCTCTTGGTTTTTATTGTTTTTATTACTGCTTTTCTGAAGCAAATGCACTGTCGAAACTCATATACCAAGGATATCAACATTTTTCGCCAAAAATAAATAATTGTCATCCACTTTATAGCAGAATTATTATGTAGACAAACGATAATCCGCAAAAAAATGATGACGATCACGTGGTGCAGATTTATGGTGAACTGACAAACTGTGACAAGCTGTGCACAACCAAAATAACATCAGCTGTCCAGAACGTAGCAGTATTAGACGGACATGATGACCACTTTTCACCACAGCACAAAGTCCACCACTTTTGCAGTAAAGTTCAGAAGCAACAGACACGAACAAATGGCACCGGAGACCATGTTGAGTTTTTAAGACTACACAAATGTCACGGTTTGCGGTATGAATCCACTCTACAGTTTGAAGACCATGTTATGGCTACGTCACACTAATCAAGTTAGCAGCAAGTCAAAGGACTGAAGGTCAACCAACAAATTTTCCAGGACTAATAGGTTTCCTTCACCTTTTTCTGATTTTTTGATCAATTTCATGACTTTTCCCAGACCTGTGTCTACTTCCTTGAGTTTCTCGGGTTGTTACTGTCATAAATGCATTATCATCTTAACAACCATACACTGTAACACGTCAACATTAGCCACATTAATATCAGAAAACGTAAAGTGGACTTCACAACCCGAAACTGTTAACAACACCAATACAAAAGTTAACAGTTTATCAACATGCAGTCATTTCAGTGGCAACATCAACATGAATACAAGAAACATGAGACAAAAGTGCAAGAAAACTGCAAGCGACTGTCTGGATATGTCTACCCCGAATATCTAACACTAAACATGCTGTGTCAAATCACTCAACCCCTGACAAAACAGTTAACCAAGAAATGCTTCTGATATACACTGTGAGTCAAAAAAAACAATACACTTGACTTTCGATCATAACTTCAGTATGTGTAGACCATTTTCGAAATTCTTTCACTGACAGATTCCCAAGGAAATTCTTTATGTAGGTATTACATGGTCTTCCATCTCACCTTAACTGTGTTGCTACACTACCTTGCGATATTCAAAAATCTAAAGTAACAGCTAAACTTTAACATATACCATCAAAATTAAACGATTTTATTTGAAAGTTAGCAAAACGTAACAATATTTAGGTGAATAACACTCTAAAAATAATCACAGAGATGATTTACTTAATTTTTGTGCAGTATGTGAAGCATAGAATGCAAATAGTGCAAGAACGTTGGGAATATGATTTGATGACAAACTCCGTTGAGTTTATGCAACAAATGACTTCATCATTGTCAGAAGGTGACAACAGTGTTTGTAGGTAATACCTACCGCAGTCCACCTACCTGATAAATAGTCCAAAAGTTAACGCAAGTGCTGAAAACAGTCATGTCGGATACAAACACAAGCTCGCAGACGTTTACGCCATTCACTGGTGCGAGCTTCATCAATGATTGTCAGCTGCAGCCCATGTTACACCTCAATCATCCACTGCTTCAGTTCGCTGACATCACGGATCCTCTTCTAAGCACTGCTGCATTGCTTTCCAGGTTTTACAGTCACAGGATTCAGATCTCAGCTACTAAGACGGCCTCATATCTTGCAAGATCAATTCTAAGGTCTCACATGCAATATGCCATTGAAATCGGCAGCAATTGTAATTTTCAAGATTCACAAGGTAGTGTAGAAATATATTTAAGGTGAGGTGGAGAATCTTTATGACATGTGTATACACAATTTCTGGAGAAAATTTCTGTCAGTAAAAGAATTTGGTAAATTCGTCTACATTTGGCAAAGTTATCATCAAAAGTCAAGTTTATTGGTTTTTTGACTCACACTATAGATATATATATTACACTGACTGAAAATGTCAACACATACAAAGTCAGTCACCGACGATCACAGAACCGTCGATCCCATGCGATGTTGCGATGTTCAAAGTACTTTGATCGTTCATAGCCACCTTGAACAAACTGTCAAACAGAAATTGGAATGACGTTGTTAACTTGTTAAATGCATTGTCATCTTAACAACCATACACTGTATCACGTCAACATTAGCCACATTAATACCAGAAAACGTAAAATGGACTTCACAACCGAATTTGTTAACAACACAAATACAAAAATACGCTTTAAAACATGAACTAAAAACTGTACAAAACGGTACCCAGAAAATTATAAAAGACCAGCGTTTACCTGGCCGAAGGTCAGCCGGCCCAACACCTCGCGGCGCCTCTGTTTTCGCGCCTTCGGCATTCGCCCCTCGGAGCCTCGGCAGCATTTGAGACTACCCCGCATTGAAACCTACGGGCCAGCACGTGTTTGGCGCATGCGCGCAAGGCCATTGCGCAGTCCAGCCTCCGTTGCCCATGCGGACTTCCTCAAAGTGGGCCACTTTGCACCGTTTTCTCAATTTTTACACATTAAGGTCGAAATTTTCAGAATGTTTTTTTCCGTTCACGTCTGCCTATGACCCCTATGAACCATAAAAAGTTTCATGGAAATCGGTCCGCACGTTTTCGAGAAATCCGGAATGCAGACACACAGACAGACAGACAAGAACAGACAGACGCGGCAACTTTATATATATATATATATATAGAAGCAATAGCAGTCACTAACCAATGGATATGACATAAATTTTCATTTCCCATGACTTTTCCCAAACTTCTTGGATTTTCCCTGACTTTCGCAGACTCAACAGAAGTGAAACATACTTATTGATAATCACAGGCGCCAGTTGCCCAAATTCATTCCACTCACTATGTACTCAGGCCTTCTTCTCCATTCACACTCAGCACATCACCTAAATAGCAGAACTTATCGACTATCTCCAGGCTTGCATCATCATCAATACCCACTGTGGCTCCAGTTGTACTAAATGGTTGTCCTGAGCAGCCTCCACATGCAAAATACTTGCTACTTTGATCATGCTACGGTTGCTACCCTTTAGTTGAGTGGCCTGTGTGGCTTAACAGTAGAGCGTTTGCTCACAATTCTAAAGGTCGTGGGTTCAAATCTCGGCCGGTCCGCTTCCAGGTAACAGCCTTGGGCAAGCTGCTCACACGCACGTGCCTCTGTCACCAAGCAGTATAATGTGGTACCGGCCGATGAGCGGTGATGCTCTTCGGCTGGGAAGGTTAGTTAGTTGGAGTTTAACGTCCCTTTTCAGCACAAATATGGCTATATCAGAGACAAGAGGTAACCGCAGGCCTGGCGGAAAGTAATGGCAGCCTACCGCCGGGTGGATGGCTTCAAGTCACCTGCGGGCTGACTGCCTGTACATCAGGATCAGGGAGAACTTTACCTTTTACCCTTTAGTTTATACCATTTCTAGCAAGTTGCAACACCTCTAACACAAACATTCTACGGCCATCTTCCAGCATTCCATACCAACTGTTGTGTTCTCTGGGTCTCCATATAATATGATATACACTATTTTACAAAAGCCTCTCCTTTTCGGATATCAGTCATCAAACTCACCAATCGTGGTCTGTCCAAACTCTGTCGTCGGTCAAAACTAGGTCTTTGGCTGTAGTCAGGAGCACGGAACCATTGACGTGGACGTGGGCCTGAGGCAGCCAGTGAAGGTGGTGGAGACATTGGATGCATGGCAAGTAGATCACGAACACCTCTGTAGCTTTCCATCTGTATCCACAAGTTTAATGCCGACTTATCACCAAACATTGCACGGTTGTGATGAATAAGAATTCCAAACGTATTGTGTACAATATGAAAGTAGTAATTACTAGTCTACACATAAGGCAAAGTGTTAACTTGAAACATGAAAATAGTGTACTCGATGGCAGCACTATGTAAACAGTGAGCACTGAGTGAACAGCCCAAAATATTCTCACTTCACAATATTCTATCTGCATGATGTTACACACCTACTACAACTGTTTATGGCCATCATGCTGTGTATGCCAGCATCCATTAAGAAATGAGGGGTCTGCTGCACCAGTTTTACTACTGTTGCTGATGGTCGCTAGCACATCACTCTTTATCTCAGCCCTGCTCAAGTGCCATCTCATTCGCAACTCGTTTCACACAACTTCACACACAACCTCTGTACAACTTCTTTCTCATAACAAGTAAAACATTGTCATTGGTCTGCCAGTTGACGGTGGCGTAAAGTGACGTCTGGGAGGTTGCACTGCAGGGGCGGATCCAGAAGGCTTGGTGGGGGCGAGAGGTGGTGTATGGGACAGTATACCGCTCCCAACTGGGAAGGGGTCCCTCCCCAGAAAAAATGATGTTTCACTTAAAATGGGACCATTTTGTGCATTCTTGGCCGGCATTTTTTGTCCGTGTCCTCGCCAGGAAAATGCTGAATTTTCCATCTGAAGTGGTGATTTGGTGGACGGTGAAGATGTACGTTTGAGAAGGGGTGAATATGCTGTCACGGTTAAACTCAGTGCCTTGATACTGAGGCTGAACGACAGAATGGCTGGAAAGACTGCTTCAATTCTCCTTCCTCCACGGGACACAACTCGAGACAAGAAGACCAGTTTAAAATGTGAGTGTTTTAGCCCGGCTCCATTCAACACAACAAAGCAGCTCTACAGCCATCACGTCTGCATTGCAACACTACAGTAATTGCAACGTATTGTAAACTTTATAATGAAAACAGTCACCTCCGTAGAGCCTGAACTCCGACGACGGAATGCACGCATGTGACCATACCGCAACTGCAAAAATGCCGAAAACAAGAAATTAATATGGATACCGTTATTAAATGCAACAACCTATACATCTGCTCAGTGAGATTAATTACAGTATGTCAGTTATGTACCAAACTAAATTAATAAAAGCAATAAAAGTTTTAAAAAGTCAACCACAAAACAGCTCAATATACCTGTCTAGATGAGCGCTGTGGCAGCGAGTGACGTCGCAGTCTGCGAAAAACATACAAAATTAACTCACACATACGTTCACCTTTGTTTAGCATGTTTACCAAAGTTTATGTCGGGTCCCCTGAAGGTCTTACCGGGATTCTTAATCATATTGATTTTTGGGGGGAAAATGGGAAGTGTTGTAAGTCCCAGCTATTGCAGAAATGCTAATAAAGAAGTCTTATATGATCACCAAACATTCAACTGACTGTGCAGCCTGATGTAGTCAGTCGACAACAAGTCTGTGAGAAAAAAAACTGTGTGCAGAGGAACTACTAATACTGGAGGATATCTAGGCACGCTACTGTATGTGTCCTGGGTTAGGGGTTAAACCGTGTGTGAAAAACTACTAATACTGCAGGATATCTAGGCACGCTACTGTATGTCCTGGGTTAGGGTTAGGGGTTAACCCGTGTGTGAAAAACTCCTAATACTGCAGGATATCTAGGCACGCTACTGTATGTCCTGGGTTAGGGTTAGGGGTTAACCCGTGTGTGAAGAACTCCTAATACTACAGGATACCTAGGCACGCTACTGTATGTGTCCAGGTATCAAAGCAGAATGTATGTTACACAGCATTGCAAACATCCTAGCACAGTTCGATTGCAATTATTCTAATACTCTGACAAACATGGGTATCAGGACACTGCAGGCAATCTGTCATGATGTGGATTGTAAACATCTTAAGAATTAGCTTTAGGGAAATAAACTGTGCTAGCCAGTTTCTCTTTGAGTCAATTTATGTTAATATTCTGTTATGGTTCCACACGGTATATCAACAATATTCAATAACCCTTACCTGCTCTGCTGAGCTTGAAAAGCTGTAACATAAGATAAAATGCCACAAGTAAAAGGATCAACAGTGTTAACATTTTAATTACTATATATATTACGTTTTAATGGCGATTTTAAACCAAACCCCACTCTGGTTAGCAATCAACGTGTGATCAGTGTCTTTACAGGCTAGACGTAGAACAACAACATCAAAGCAATGAAGGCAATATTCGTTACCGTACCGTGCACTGTATTATATTATTACCATTCACCAGTCAACTCTCACCTCGCCTCCATTTAAACTTGGACCATCTTCCACACGAACTTGGGTTTTCTTCTTCCAATCCTTCAAAAAGAAAGCCTCTTTTGGTTTTTTTGTGGGCCTAATGTCCTTTTCAACCAACCAACAGAGTCAAAACACGAAAGGACATTAAAAAATTCTGTTCAACCCATTTTGGTTATTGCCGTTAAATAACATGCAACAAACTCAAACAAGACATTAGAGTGTATCCAGACAACTCGTATCTCCACCAGCCTGAAAGAAATTCCAACAACTGAAAGAAATGAGCAGCTTACTCATAATATATAACTATGTGTGTCTGTAGCAATAATACATTATCCAACGACCAAATTAGGCAACAAAAAAGCCAGATGAGGAAAGGAAGCAGCATCGCCATGGTGATAGTGACTATCAACCCAATGCAGGTTGCAATGCCAACAATATATCAAACTGGATGAAAAACGGCATTCATAAAGCCAGATAAGGCTATGGAGGAAACTACCCTTAGTCATGGCGACACATACTTCAATATAAGATGCTCTGCCGTTTGACCACAATTCACCCAAGAATCCAGAAAAAGACAACAATTCCAGATGTGCTCTAGTCTCCAAAGTATTTTAAGGTCACCACAGTTTTCATATTCTGACCCAACTGATAAACCCTACAAAACAACACCATTATTGCTGGGATATCTTCAGTAGCTTTGGCCAAAAAACTGAACAGAGGCAAAGAAAAACAATTTTTAGGGATCACCCCTAAATCTAATTGAATGCTGATACTTCCACTACCACACTGTACCCTTTCATCAAATTTCATGAAAATCTATTCAAAACTTTTTTTTAGAAATCTTGCTAACAGACAGAAAGACAGAGTAACAAATTTCAAGTATATCTCATGAAGTGCTGCTTGCTTTGTACAGATAACAGTAGTAATGGCGATGATTTAAGCTCGTCCAAATACAAGGTTTTCGAGACAATTAAAATTAAATGAGAGGATTATAAAATGACAATCAGAAACAACAACAAAAACATCAGACTGTTTGGCTAGTGATGGACTTACAAAAGGTTCGTCGTTGGTGCACATCACTTTTCCATCTTCTGTGTTCTTTGCGATACTGCTCAGCCTTAACACGGCGCCTGAATTCAACACACAGTCAACAACAACAACACAGCTGAACTGCTGTATGTATGTCATAGAAAGGCCAGAGTAAAGCATGTGTCACAAGTCAGTCGGTGAGACAACAGAGTAATTTTTCACTGCTCTGAGTTCCCTTTGCTGCTTTGACACTGTGGGACAGACAACAGGAAAAATATCTGGCCAATAAAATAAACAATTACCCCCAACGGTCCACTTCTAGGGCTAGGGTAAAAACCTGTTTGTCCCAATTACCGTACCCAAACGTTCCACTTCTAGAGGATCCATCTGAACTGAGAGCAACTGCAGAAAATTAGCCCCTTACAGGATTGACGGTCGACTCTTCGCAACTGAAATTTCTGCCAAGTTCAAAGTCACGTGACATGAAAACTAGAAAAAAATATCAGAAATCCGGAACGAACAAATTTAGGTATTGTGCCGTAGTTTAGGAATCAGTGGTCAGTTGCCAGCTCCCATTGTAAATGGCGGAGGAGATAGCTGTTCAAAATGGCAGGATTTCCAACTTTGAATGGCTCATGACCAGGATCTTGACTTGGGTCATACTGCACACCGTCGTGCATCACTCATCAACCTGTACCTACTTGCCAAATGTTGTTGAAATCGAAGAAACTTTTTGTGGACGGACGGACGTACACATGGACGGGCCAAGTTCAAAGTCATGTGACACAAAAAATGGAACAAATATCACAAATCGAACCCGATCAAATTTAGATATTGTGCCCTAGTTTAGAAATCAGTGGTCAGTTGCCAGCTCCCGTTGTAAATGGCAGAGGAGATGGCATTTGAAAATGGCCGGATTTCCAACTCTGAAGGGCTCGTGACCTTGACCTTGACTTGGGTCATACTGCATACCGTCGTGCATCACTCATCGACCTCTACCTACACGCCAAATTTCATTGAAATTTCATTTCATTGAATTGGACGGGCGGACGTACGCATGTACGTGATAGATTGTTAGGTCGACTCTGTCAAAGAATCGACCTAATAAAGCCGTCAGTAAAAGCTGTGTGCATATGTACAGTATGACAGTGGCTACGGCAAGTGTCAAATAATTCACAAGGTATGGCAGCTACATGTTGAAGGTGTGGTGGATCTCGATTACTAATCACAAATTTACGGCTGAGGCTCAAGGTAATAGTTTGAAAATCGGAGAGCATTTAGAGAAGTTATGGGTCAGAGTCACTCAAAGTGACCAACGGCTTAGTGAGCTGCACAGACAGACACGTAATGTCAACAAGAAGCTCAGCTATCGCCGAGAGACCTGCGCGACGCTCTGTATCAGTTGAAATATTGTCCTACTGTTGTACGAATATTGCAAACAGATCACGTGATAGCATGAGGAGCACTTTCAGCAACTGCCACGCATTATTCCGCTACCTGCATAGTTTTGTACAGCATCGTTGCACTAGGCACAATTATCGCACAGCGAGCATGTTGTGTTATCAACAGACTTCCGTACAACCAGTCTTGTTGATGTCAACTAGACCGTAACTGTGATCAACCAACGTCGACTACCACCAGTGTTGTTGATGACATCGTGTATTACTCTGCCAGCAGACCGCCGTGGATATGAATCAGTGTGCAGGATTGACACAAAGGTTTTGAACAGCAAAAGTGACCTTCAAGGGCACTGAAGGTCACTCGTAATGATGCCATTCGATAGGCCACGACAATTTCCTATTAGTCTTCAACTGCAACTATGTATCTACCTTGCACCGTTTCCGAGATATTACTATTCATTTACCAAAATTTAAAGAGGTCACGTGACCCTGAACACATCCTATTCGGAGGGGGGATCTATCATGCATGCACAAGTACTCCTATGTATCAATTTGCACATGAAATTTGAAGTGCCTAGCTTCACCAATTCCAAAGAACGCAAAATTTGACGACTCTAGCTTCAGCTGTTCAAGAAATATCACTGGGCCACAAAATTTAAAATGGGTCACGTGACCCTGACAGTGCCCGTTTTAGGGGTGATTTAACATCTATATGGTGGGACTTCATGTAGACTACCTGTGTACAAAATTTGATCACTCTAGCTTCAACCGTTCCGGAGATACGATTGGTGCCCACCAAAATTAAAATGGTTCACGTGACCTGACAACTCCCCTTTCTGGGATGATTTGTCATCCTTGGGCTAGGACAAGCTACGATCAACCCGACAACCAAATTTGTAGTCTCTATCTCCGCCCACTATGAAGACATGAACAGATATACAAAATGTAGAAAATGGGGTGGTTTAGGATAGCTAGGGGGCACCCAAGGTCACTGAAAATAGCGCCATTAGATAGAGCGCATACGAGTTCCTATTAGCCTTCCATAGTAACTTAACTATGTCACTATCTTGCACTGTTTCTGAGATATAGCGAGATATTGGCCGAAAATCGCCTATTTTAACCTACCCCACCTCTATTTAGCGCCCCCGTTGCGGGTAACCCCGCTGGAATTTCGCTGAGATCTAAATAAGTACAAAAACTTTAATATCCAGAATCAAACAAGGTGACGCCCTAATGGGACGAAACTCTACTGGCCCGCCACCTGGCGAATATGCAAATCCAGTGTTACAGACGACGACAGACGACAAAGAGCAAAACAATACTGGCTCCTCTACACTATTTGTGGGCGGGCCAGTAATAAATTAGTGAAGACAACAGATAAGTACTCAAATGTTTACAAATTCAACTAAACTCTGATTTACTACACAAACAACATAATGACAATAAACCGTAAATGTACCAAAAAGGTCTTAAATAACAGGTATTCAGTTAACTTACCATCAAATGTCATCAAAGTGCAGTGCTGTGAAACTCACATAGACAATGACAAACTCTGACGACTGATACCTGGTTGACTGTTTTGTGATCAATGGCAAATATTCTCCAATACCATCTGGTGCAGTGGTGATGTATTAATGCCTTATCAAGTCCATCTTTGTTATTTAGGTCCGTCCACAAAGTGGGCAAAATGTCACATTTATGTAACGTTCAAATATCAGACAAACACAGTTGGCAGAACGCTGGTTGAGTGAGGGAGTGATACGACGTTCTTCAGTGATGGGAGACACAGATACACACAGCGCTCGCTGTGACCAGTGTTGACTGTGTGAACGTCCAACAGCAGCAGCATGCCATTCAATCAATTGGCCGCAGTGACAAAAGATGAATATTCCATTTTCTCGACTGATTAAATTCGGTCTTTCTGTCTCAGCATGACTGAACTGCATTAACTATAGTACGCGGAGTTCCAAACGTCGATATTATTATTAACAAACACCGTTCTGAAAGCAGAAGTGAAATATGCCAATTGTTCTGTGATAACTTCATGAAGCAGGTTCCAGGTTCTCAACCACCATCATCAACATCATCAATATCATCATCATCATCATCATGGGTCGCGTAGCCTGCGAGGGCCGTCGTGTTAGTCCATCACGATGTTCACAGCAAGTAGTATTGCTCCAGAGATCTCCAAGTGGGTTGTATGGCATATCCCGTAACTGAACCATCAGACTACTTGATGAGGCGACGGCCTGGGCAGCGTCGACACGAGTGATCGATAACTCAACTGAGTAAAGCATCAACCTGACAGCTGAGAATCATACGTGCCGGCACAGTTTCAACAGTTCTCAAAGGAACAGGGTAACTCTGGGTACAAAAAGTGCCGACTACAACTGAACACTTCTGATGACTTCAGTGTTTGGGAAATTGTGGTAGAGATAGATGCATGAGAACTCGACCGTACGCTGCTGCTTACTGTCTGGGCCTGCTGCATTGCAAAAAGTGACACATGTATCAACGTTTAGCACAAATCATGAATCTGAGATTTTAACAACATAACAGAAAACCGCTAAATATGCCGTCAGCATTTTTTTCATTAAAAAGTTCTTTGCACATTTGCCAAGCATGATAATAAACAACCATGTGCCACTTTCTGTACAACAGCGAGTTAAACTGAAGGTATTACCATTGCTGAAGTACATGAATACGGCTGATCATACAGTTCTGCTTGGGTTATCTGAATGCAAAGATTCTGATCAGTTGGTCGTTACTCAGATGCAGGAATTCATCGCCAAGAAACAGTTCTGTTTTCAAACTTTGACGTGGTACTGTTCAATGTTCATTTGTCAAAATCATAAACAGCATTCATTGTCCATTGTATCAGCGGTCACTTGTCTGGACTTTAATGATGGACAATATTGCCAGCCTGTCCATTACTGTGTAGATGAACATACAGTAAGAACTGTCCAAGTGTCAAAACACAGCCACATGATAGCAAAATGGAACCACCTGTAGAGCAGTGTCAGCTGCCAAATCATAACGATCATTAACATCTGCTGCAAAAGTATAATGCAGAAGAAAACAGAAGTATAAAAACACCAACTGAAATATGACAAAATTTAAGTTTTTAAATATTAAATTTAAAAAAACTATCCATGGCATTAAGTATTCAGTACAGTCACATATACAACACCAACCATTAGGCTAGCTTTTTCATTATATACACGCTCACAAAATCATTTAACCATGTGACAGTTTCTCTTTTACTTCTTCATACCAGACTAAAAACGTTTCAATTTCTTTCCACTACTAGCCTCCAGTAACAACCAGAATGCCATCATCAATTTCATATTTATGTCAATTTTCAACATATTTTATTTTAGTTTTTAATCCATATTTTTGCATGACAAACTCAGACAACAGGCTCTTAGCATGTGACATATACAATAAATCCATAGCGCATAGTGACTTTCTAGCGCATAGTGACTTTCTATTTGACTGTTATATGCGCTATACAAATACTCTTATGTATGTATGTATGTAAATGAGTGAGAGAAAAAACAAAAAAATCACTATGGACTTGTTACACTGAGTCACTGCCAGCAATACAAACCGTTTGGTCTCAGCTCGTTTGTATAACTCGTGTGGATTAAGACCACGTCTGTCCATTTCCTGGCGCGACTTCAACGCAATAGCATGAAGGTCGATGTGTTTGTCGACAGGAAATAGTCGACACAGTGCCTCACCGACCACAGGCTCAATTGGCTGACAACAAAATACAATCACCTGCCATCTGCTGGAGGGTCACAATGGGTGGAGTGACTTAGTTCAACTGACAGTCATGCTGTAAATATTAATTCTTGGGGTAAGATGACTAAAAAGGAAAAATATAACTATAACTATAACAGTAGATG
>Ga0209780_1002074_pt1 | contig 13943 bp, 6 predicted proteins | sample WorMetexBAHAMAS2_FD_187384 | JGI IMG/M metagenome (GOLD analysis project Ga0209780, IMG submission 187384) | Marine gutless worms symbiont microbial communities from Max Planck institute for Marine Microbiology, Germany - Inanidrilus exumae... | ecosystem: Host-associated > Annelida > Digestive... | reverse complement strand
GGTTATGGCATTCAGTCGCATGCCTTTTAGAGCACGGACAAACAGACAGACAGGCATGCGACTGAATGCCATAACCACGCCGGCGGCTATATAATACGCGATCTAACCCAATACTGTTGACACGCTGACGCAGCTCCAACGCTGGTCAACACTTTCTTCTAACAATTTAGCGCTGCAGATAACGGACACTGCATGGGCATGGACACGGACACGCTGCTAATGGCAATATATTCGGTCCAGTTAGCTTTCTGTGTGATTAATGACGACACCGGACAGCCGTGCGTGTCCCAACCAACGATGATCACTCGTCGCACTACGCCTGTCAGCCACGTCCGTTAACTCCACCACAGTGATGGGCAAATCTCAAACCATATCCTGCATTGCGACCACAAATCGTTTTAGCAAAAGATTTAAACCAATCAGCCAAATGAAGTCTGAAATTCAAAGACCCAAAATACCTACATATCTCTACTGTGTCAAAGGCAAAAATCGGGTGACGACAGACTAGGACCGTCTTTCACTGTCATCTGGAATACGGTCAAAATTTTCAGTGAATTTTTAGGCCGCATCGCACCTGGCGTAGCGGACTATTTCTATCAGCGAGTAGCGTGGTTGATCGGTCGCTCGGCTGAACACGTTCGTGAGCACTGCAGAAACGGCCGAAACGATCCAGATGCCGTTTGGGGTGCTGACTCGGTTGGGCCCTGGGAACCAGTTGAGGAAGGTCACACGACCGAGTCGAATCAATTACACACCACACCAAAGTCTCGATTCCGACACTTGTTAATGGCGTCACTCAAGACCTTTGCAGCATGTTCTGTAATATTCATACATTTAAATTGATGATTTCTCGTAAATGCATGAATGTCGATTTCAAGATCCCCCATGGGAAGGAGCATTTTTAGGGGTGTCCGTCGCATAGGAATGCATTGTGCACTAGTCAGGTGTGGTGTGTAATTAATTCGACTCGGTCGTGCGACCTTCCTCAACTGGTTCACTGCCATCATATGGAGCTACATTAGGCGGGAAAGGTGATCCCTCGTTTGAAGGAAGTGGGGTTTGGTCTAGTGATGGCCTCCATTTCCGACGGTCATCGTCATGACCGGGTGTATTGGATTCTGGCGAAAGAAGAGTCCTGAGGTACGGGTAACCGCGATCCCGTTTGACCGTAGATTAATGATATGTCGCAGGGTGGGGGCCAGGCGAACCCAAATTTGCTTCATCAGCCATTTCTCAACCGCCTATGCTTTGACTCAAACGATCTGGCAGTATACACTCCGCGGATGCTCTGTAGTCGGATATAGGTTTTGACTAATGGTGTGAGTATTTTGTAGTTCTAATTGTAGTCTAACTATCCTTAGCTGAACTTCGTGACTGATTTCGGATTCTAGCGGCATTAACTCCGTTAGAGCACTCTCAGTTTAGCCATGGTCACTAGCAACCGTGAAACCGTGACGGTTTTCGTAACTGTGTGACCTTGACCTTTGACCTTTCACCTCTGGGTACTGGATCAATGCATGCCGAGCAACTGTTATAAAGTACATGTGTACCAAGTTTGGTGTTGATAGCTCAAGCCGTTTTCCTTTTAGAGCGCTGACAAACCGACAGACTCAAAGACAGACAGACAGAAGACGCGACTGAACACCCTACCCACACCGGCGTGAGTAACTATCAAACAGCCCTCTGGAGTCTTTGATATACTGGCGCTATATAAGCTAGATTATTATTATTATTAAACACAATCGCTACCAGTATCAGAGAATGGTTTAACGTCAAACCGACCCAGATGAAGTGTTATTATATTGCATTCAAAGCAGCAGGGCTTCTACAGTTCTTGTGTGTAGACACAGACAAGCCGCGCGAGGCCCTGCTAGGGCAACGAAACCATGAAACTGCACTGATTCACGCCTTTAGAGTTTAGATCGAATCACGCTGTTTCGAATCAAATCGCAATGCTTCAAATGGAATCGTTAACATTCAACTCGAATCACAGTTGTTGAAGGTACTGGTTTACCCACAGTCCTACGGAGTACCGACCGTATGCGGGCCGGTACTGACGGATCTCCGGTTAACACGACAGACAGCCGGCGGGGTGACGTTAGTCATAAAGTAACCCAGCAGTAGGCTGTCATTACTTCTGCCAGGCCCGCGGTTACATTCCCCGCTTCAGAAAGTCACCGCCCTCGGCTGGTACCCATTTATATCGTGTGGTGAACAGAGGCACGTGTGTTGAATATGGTCAGTAATTTCTAAACGGCACATCAGCACATCACAGGCCATTCAGTGCCATGAAAAGCTGGATAAAATAAAATCCAGTATGAGCTAACAAATGGTAACAAGGAAATGTAAAACCAAAACTACACAGCGATCGCGATTTAGATCCGAATCGATGTGCCCACCACTAGGCCACCACACGGCGCCACGGCAGCGTCGCTCGCCCGTACAGCTAGCAAAATCGATTTACGAGCCATGCAGCCGGGCGGTCTAACCAGACAAGTGCCCGTCCGTCTGAGGTTTGTCCCACCACAAACCGGCTGCCTGCCTGCTGCTGGTCTGTGCGATTTCTCCGGCTGAACGACGGGAAGGCAGATGCTTCAACCTCGCCTGACTGGCGGCAGTCGTGAAGTGGTTATTAGCTTCGTTTTCCGTCGACGAATCTCAGACATTCAAAGCCAACCGATACAGCAGTTGTCCCAACCAGGGATAATTCCCCCAAGGAGGAATTTGAAGGTTTCAAGCGTGGAACTGGACTGCAGGGATTGACAGACTCAAACTGTCGAAATACTGATAACGCACTGATCTTTTAGCAGATTTAGCTAAAGCAAATCCAGTCACTGTCTAACCGGGTAGAAATATTAGCGTCGTAGTGACTGATGCCAATTTCTATAGCGCGTAACAAAGACGATCCACAAGTCACACTTTAATCACTAACAAGTGTCCAAAGTAATTTGGCAAAAGGCCGCATCGCCGACTTGTCACCCTCGTGCCTGCGAATGTTGATCCCTCCCCCATCTAATAAATGGTTCCTCGGAATCACATCAGTCAGCCCCGAAACGGCATTTTGGTCGGTTCAGCCGTTTTGGGTGCCCCACACACAGACACACAAACCACCCACGCTACGTGTGACATCTGTCGCAATATGCCGCATCTACGCTATGCATGCGATGCGACCTAACAATACGATGTTTCACTGTAGTGCAAAACATCTCATATTATTCAGAATGCAGCTTTTGAGTCACACATTGTTGGAAAGGGGAATGACATTCTGTCATATGATGAGAAGGTTTCAAGAGCAATACAACACTCCAGTACGATGCAGTGTCAATGTGAACAGACGGCCGCAGTCAGGTGCCACGCGCCGGTCCCAGGCTGAAAGAACAGCAGTACCACGCGATCAAACAGCTTCTTTATCTTTATTTCGTGTTATAGTACTTTTTTCAATTTATGGATGCATGTCTGCTTTTGTTATGTCAAGTGACTTGACTGTGAGTAAGCAAACAAGGAAAGGCGCGTGAGAATTTTACAAGTTCACAAGCGAAACAAATCCTTCTACTTCCTCACCAACTTCTACACGCGACACACGACAGTGTCTGAACAGCTTCTTATCGTGTCTACAGCGGAGGCCGGTCGTCTCAGCCACATGCGGCACCGAAGCTCCGCTCCAGCCTGGCTCGCGCTATGAGCTCTCCACGTCTCTGCCAGTCGTAAGCAGCTCCACCCAGCGCTACAGCTGGCAACTTAATAGTACAGACAGATACAATTCACCTTGTTAGACAGACAACATATTACAAACTGGTGAGTGGCCAATGCATGCAATATTTGACGGATTATACCGAAAAATGTGAACGTGTTCCCCCCTTTTAAAAAGGAAAAACAATGCCAGTAGACGCCATCTTTCAATATCAGGCCGTAACAATGTCATCTTCATAAGTATAACTATGCACGACCGACATCATGACGACATTGACAGAACTACATCATCCGTTCCGTAGACATACTTACGTTTATTTTATATGAACAGCATCTCTGAATGAATGACACAGTGTGGAGCAAGGTTGCTGAATTTTAATCACCGACTTCTAAACCTACGTTAACATCGTCGACAAGTTTCGCAGACGTTGAACACACCGAGGGTGACAGAGTATAGTGGACTGTCACTGTAGCTAGTGGTTCAGTGTCCAATCTGTCAACAGCGACATTCCCACCTCAAAATTATCTCCTTTCGTCAAGGACAGGACATTATATGGAACGCAGTGCGTCCCGCCGAAACAATCAGATACTTCAAACGATTTCCTTCTGGAAGTATTCTGCGCCAATCAAGGAGTTGTACATTCAATAAGCCAGATTAAGTTAACTTGGCCGGTTGCCGCATATACGTCACACTCATAGTTAACCCTCACAGAACACTTAATGTCTGTATAAAAGTAACCAAATGTCCGGCACTTATCGATGTGATACTGATAGTGTCAGTCAGCGCTTAACCCATGGCAGTGGAGGACTCAGGGCAGCAACCTTCCTCTTCTTTTTGTATTTATGCACAAAATCCATGAAATTTAAAACAAGAAGAAGCCAGCACTCACGACACAGACAAACGGCGGTGAAATCTCTACGGCCGCGACTGCTATCGGTGTTGATACAACCGGAGGCAATGATGGCTATAAGAGAACAAGAACTCATCAGGAGACGAGATAGCGAACGTGAACTTTTTTACGACGATATCGCACACGTACTTCAAAATACCAAAAAAGAGAACCTACTTCGTTTAACAAATTAGACGATAGCTAGGCAAGTACTGCGCATTAAGTCTTGAATTTATGAATCTGCTACAGAATTTCCACCTTGTAGTTATAGAATATTTATACCATGGGCGTCGCGCGGTCCCTCTGCGGACGTTCACCACTAGACACAGTAATCGTAAGTTGTCCATAGTAGTTATGGCTTTGTCAACCATTTTTACGCAGTGCACCCTGAAACCTACCAAATTCGGTAAAATAACGCAAAATAAAGGCCATTTCACCATTCAAGGTCATTCAAGGTCACCGATTTTGGTACCAATCGAAAGCTCATATACGGCTTCTTATATCAAGACGACAGCTAAGCAAGTACTGCGCATTAAGTCTTGAATTTGTGACTCTGCTAAGAATTTATACCGTGGGCGTCGCGCGGTCCCTCTGCAGACGTTTACTACTAGACATAGTAATCGTAAATTGTCCATACTTATGGCTTTGCCAACCACTTTTACGCAATGCACCCCAAAAACCACCAAATTCAGTAAAATAACGCAAAATAAGGGCCATTTCGCCGTTCAAGGTCATTCAAGGTCACTGATTTTGGTACCAATCGAAAGCTCATATACGACTTATTATTATGATTGCCTCCTATCTTGCACCGTTTGCGAGACATAGCCTTCGAAATGGATGGCCAAGGTACCAAACGGCGAAGAATAAATTGCCGACAATTTCAACCGGCTGAGTAGGGCGCTCCAACGCTACAGACGACAGACGGACGGGCGATAGCATATAGCGAACGTGAACGTGAGTTCACGTTCGCTAAAAACAACTGTTCAGCCCCGTAAACCCCATTCGGGCTTGGTCTACATGCTCCTGATCCGCACTCTTTTTCACAACGATGCATCCCTGGTTACAGGCATCGTCAACATCACAAGGACGACTCTGGCGGCAAACTAATATACCAAAAAGCCTTCACTCGAGGTCGCACCGACCACTCTGCAGCAGGTGTTACTTAATTAGTTTTCAACTGAGGTCTGCTTTTCTGTCACGTTTCCGGAACTGGTTTTCCAAAGTTCACTTACACTTTCACCTGAAAAAGAAACATTTTGCCCCTATAACCTTGAACTCTTGACCTGTATGGATCAAAAGGAACCAACAGGTCAAATGTATACGTCCGAACACACGAACACACACAGACCGACTGCGCTACTCGGACTACAGTACAGTGATCGGTAAAGTTTGAAATAACTCATCACTTAGCCTACATCACAAGCGGCACCAGTCAGTGAGACAATGAGACAGCAGTACAGGCAACGCAGGCAGATTCTTACCTAACGAGAGACCAACTTTCACTACACATTCAATACCGCAACATACGCCGAAATACTAGGCTATACATACTATACAGACATCCTACACGGGGCTGTTCAGGTCGACTGCGGCCGGTTATTTTGTAGGTATATCATCGGGACAGTAGCAGCATACCGCGGGCGGTAACTCCCCACGACAGGCACGCGCATGCGCAGACGGCCGGGACGGGGCAGTCATATAGCATTGTGAAGTTTATGAATGACAGCCACATACCGACATTGGTGATGCGTGAATCACGGCACGCCGAGTGACTGACATCAGCATCAGACTAATTACCAGGCAATAAATGAAATACAGGTAGACAGTTCCAGTTACCTTCATTATTCGGCTCGAAGCCAGGCTTCAGCCGAACACTGGATTCACTTTACGGCGCCTTTTGGCGTGGGTCACGCGTTTGGCTATAACCCACATTACCTCCCCTAAGTTCCAGGACAAAATACAAAGCTAAATCTACTTCCTGTAATGTCGTAGTTAGTAGTTTAACGTCCCTTTTCAGCACAAATATGGTTATATCAGAGAAGGAAGGTCAGGGGTGGAGTGCTATCCCTACCCAGTGAAGAAAGGCCAGCGATGTATTAATCTCAACCCTGGCCGCCTTTTTGTTCAGCAGCCACCCAAAAAGGGAAAGGGATCGACATGCTCATTTAAATTATTACGCTAGCGCTACAACAGGGGGAGGTAACTATCACACAGCAAGACTAAACTAAATCAAATACAACAAAAAGAGCATGCATCCTTAACTAAAAATACGCATAACATGAAACAAACACCAAAAAACTAAAGCCAGGTTTAGTCGCCTCCTATGACATCGGCCTGGAAACATAGTGGGAATGTTCTGGTAGAATGGAAAGAAATGGAAAATCAAGAAAACAGATGAAGCGAGTAAGAAAGGGAAACAGTAAATGATACTGAAAGATAAAATATAAGGTGGGAAGAGAACAGATAAGGAGAGAAGGGGGATTGCCCCGGGCCCACACAGGGCCTGTAATGCCATAGGCCTAGTTGGGGCACAGCTATGCCTGGATTCAACTGTTGCTATCCGTTGCTATGTAAACACTTATGACAATAGCGGACAAAGTTAAAGGTGGATTTTGCATGAAATACATATCTGCACAATGACAAAGGATTATAGTTCTTCGTGAAACGAAGATCAAAGATGCTATGCGGTGTTGGTAAAATATGATCCTGTCGGTGAGGATAAGCGGCATCCTGTATGTTCACTTTACTGCCGTTCTCTGGTTTGTTGGCACGTGGTGAGCCGAGTTACATTCCAGTCACATCGGTGCATGGTGCATAGAAATAGAACCTAAGGATTGTCAACAATGTACTGAATGCTACGATAGCTTTGTTCCCAGAAGCACCGTGCACTTGTCTAGGAACCGACGACCTCATACTGACTAACGAACCGAACCACCAACAGTAAGTGAGTAACGTCTAAACGACAAATACTGGGCCATTTAGTGCCACTGAGTCCTATGAGACAATCCCAAGTAGTCTGCCTGCCAGCTGCTTAAGTCTCGTCTCTGTTCCTGTCCAGTCATGCCGTCGACTATAATAGATCATTGCTGAAATAATGACTGAGTGATTTATCGCATTCGACCGTAACTGGTTTCGTGGCGTGCAACGTGTCAAGCCAAGCAAGAACTGCGTACAGCAAACAGAGTGGGTGACTATGGTGATTGACGTGGAAACTCGAGGTGGATCCTGAAGTGACTTACATTACCTGGCCCACAACGTCTGATCTGGTGTCGTACGACCTTGCGGCGGTACAAAATGCAGGCGAAGACAAAGCTGACTAAGAATCACATACCTGTACACACATTCTAATGCTAGCCAGCCCTAAATTTATATACAGCCTTTCAGAGAATGCCCGTAACCAATAAAATCGTAACAGCTGCCAACAGTATACTGCTGTGATGTCTGCCCGCAGCCCAATAGCATCAGTTCTTCGGCTGCGTGACGTTTAACCGTCTGTCGGATTTCGGTTATAGGTGTAACATAACAACAGATTTACAGCAAAAGTTACGAACAAACCTCCAGCAGTTCTGCACAGTCTCGAATTGTTGTAGAAAACGACGGCTGTGAATCGACTAGACATAACGGATACAATGTTTGGAAGCGTATAACGCATATGACTAAGTTATATATACGTGTAACACTCCTCTATTGACAAACTTCCGTCTGTCAACACTGTATTGGCCAGAGGCCACAACCGGAACAGTCTCTATACGCTGAACCGGAACTACGGAAAATACAACCCAACCCATTGATACACAGAACTCACATGTCGGTAAACTGCTGCCAAACAGTATAGGCACAAAGTATCATAAAACACAGAAAAGCGAGCGAGTTCACACACAAGTCAAGACGAAGTCATTCTACTTCGTGACCAATTTCTAAAGCGACAAAGACGACAGCGTGTGAACAGCTTCTTAAGGTGGCTGCCCACTGGGCGGGGGGGCAAAATTATAAAACATGAGATGATGCACTTTGTGATAGAAATGTGTGGCACGACAGTACGGCAGGTCATGAGATTTTCAAAACAAAAGGCACACCTTGCTGATGGCTGGTAGCTGCGAAATTCAACACGGCAGCCACAAGATACGGAACGGACAATATCTCAGCTTGCAATGCCATCTTTTCCATGTTTCTGAGCAAAGATAATATAATATATGTCACGGTGACCACTCTCCAGGCGCCGTGAAATTCGATCACATTCTCCTTACTCTTGGTGGAACTGCTGTTACTCACGCCATCCGTTTGCTATTGTCAGTGCTATCATGCAGTACATACTACATAGCTGTCAGTTCATATTCTACGAAAATGTTCACAGTGATTTAATTATTAATAAGCTCCAAAATCCTTAAACCAAGACGACAAAATTACCGCAACAATCTACTAAAACATTGGCGTAGCCCCAGTAACCGAGGTCATAAAACTGCTGAAAAAAACACAACACTTAAGTTCTTAATCATAAGGTGGCATTTCCATACGTTATGAGACAAAGTCGCTCAGTAACAAAAAGCGTGTGTATCATCAGATATGTCATGGCAAGATGTGAACTCATGCTACTCATATTGTGTGACTGTTGCAAATTCCAGATGCCACTCATCCAACGGTATACCGTAAGACTACGGGGCAGTAGCTGGAACAGCTGCCGATGAACCCAAAGAAACGCCCCGAGATATTTGGGGAGTAACACGGAGCAAGCCGTTAAGTGATAAACGATGGAAAGAACGTGGCAGAAGTGAGAAAACGTTCAAAGTAATCAACAACAGTGTACGTTCCGCTTGTCACGCACAAAGCAACGACAATGCATATATAGAACGAGCGAGGTACGGCTTCATACAGACACAATTAATGTTCAGTTAATGTCATCCATAAACATCAACCCGTCAGGCATGAGGGAGGGACTTGACAATACAACAAAAATAGGACCAAGAGACTATAAGAACGTTACTGGGCAAATATAATATAAATCAGCTCGAAAATACGTTTTTCCTCATAAAACTGACAATATCATTTCCTACAATTTCAAAAATGAGTTTTCAATAGACGCTGAATGTCACAGCAAACGACTTGACAGTGACGCAGAAATTCGAAAGCACGCTTAGTTAATACTGCTTAAAATGCAACTAAACAAGCCACTTCAAACGGAAAATTTACTTTTTATTCTGGATAGAAGGGTAGTATAGCTTTTAGTCAGACTCCACCTATAGTAGGGAGGGTAAGCCGTACCTACGTCGCTCACGGCCCACTTTTTATACCTGGCTACACTGATGCCAACGTCTATGTAACGTGAGGGATCATTAATTATGCGTACGCTGGCTATTCACAGTCTGCGCTCAGTAACGTCAATCAATGTAGTAATGGGCTGTCATCAAAATGTACGCTCGAGGTGTACGTCTAGCCGAGCAATGGCATGAGGTGTGGCTCAGCGGCGCACACTCAGCTACCGTACCGGCTCAACTTCACGTTAACCAGCATGCACTGCGTCGTCCGTCGTAAAAATTCCGACCCACTTCACTAAATTACTGCCATCATTATCGCTGTCGAGTTCAGGGTCGCGTGGTCACGCAACGGCAGGTTGTCGGACTGTTCAACAAAGGTCATGGGTTCGACTCCCTGCAGACGGAGCTCGCGGCTGTAATGACTCGCGGCAAGTTGTTCACACCTTTGAGCCCAGTCATCAAGCAGTATATAACTAGGTATCAGTCAATGGGCGGTGACGCTGTGTGGCTGGGACGGTAACTGTGTATACATGCGTTACAGACAACGGCTTCAAGGCCTATGAAACGAACATGAACACTCCGCCAATGCTCCTTCCTGTATGAAGTATGCATAGAGCTGTAAATTTTTCGCAGCCATAAGTCGACGAATTCGCGGTCCATCTTTCAGATGTAAAACTAAAAAAAGCGTTTTCGCTTTTAATAACAAACATTAACTAGAGATACATAACAATTGTCAATGAGTGAGTAACAAAAGCCGGTACATTTAAATCAGTTTACACTCAATTATACACGTCTTGTAAATAAAGTTGTATAAAATAAAATTGCATACATTTATAGCATTTCATCCATGCTGTATTTTATAGTCGATAATGTTATTTTAAAGCAAATCGACAAAAGTAGTCAAATTTGTGGCATTTTGCGGCAAAATCATAATCATAATCATACACATATTTATATAGCGCCATTGCGCGGAGGCTTCAGAGGTGCTGGAGGCGGCATAAAATTAGCATAGCAAGAATTCATCGTAGTAGGTCAAATTCGCGAATTTTGCAAATCATGCGACGGCCATGCTTGGTTGGTTGGGAGATTAACGTCCCATTTCAGCATAAAAATAGGCTATATCGGGGACAAGGTCTTGGGTGGAGACTGGAGATTCAGTTCTGACAGGTTAAGGATGGACTACGATATGGTAACCTCCCGACCTTGTTGCCTTTTTGTTCAGCGACGACCCAAAATGGGAAAAATAGGGTAGGCTCATTTAAGTCATTACGCTAGCGCATATAACAGGGTGGGACTGGAAACTAACCTACCAGCACAAGACCTATTTATCAGTTCAATGTGATATCTTGTGTAACTGCTGTTCATCAGTTCCTATAACATATCAGTGCTTAACGACTCTCTGTGTATATTTTTTCTGTGTTGGTTTGGCTTTGGAATGTTTCTCTTAGGTAAAACCCCCAAAAAAACACCCACGCCGTCCCACGGTACCAGACCTGCCCACTCCACCCCCACGACGGCCACGAAAAATTTACAGCCCTAAGTATGCCTTAGCAGCCAAGAATACAAGCAACCAACAGGATTCTGAATATCTGTACAGCAACTACTGGAGACGGCAACAAATGCAAATCGGAGGCAGATTGTTCAGTATGTCTGAATTACATGTGCAGCGGTTGCACTAAATTAACAGAAATAGCATAGTAGCATTTATTAGTTTCGTATTATTCGTACGGTGGCAGCGCAGACGGTAATGTTGTCAGCTGACGGGTTAATCTGACACCAGCAGGCCTGCCGCTGGCCTCAAAGGCCGCCGTTAAAATCACCGACCACCTGGGGTCTTTCAGAAGTTTATGCGTCGGCAGCGGCCGGCCAGCACGCAGCCGAGGTTATTGCTACCGGATGTAAGGTACTGTTAACGTCACCCAGAGGTAATGGGGTGAGACGTGGTGGCAGCGTGATTGAAACATCTGCTGACCACACGGAACACGGTCTGCACTCGGCTGCAATGACCCGAACTGACCACGACGTACGTCACACTGACCACGGCACAGTGGACGATGTCTGCCGTAGCGACAGAGACCACACCACTGACTACATGAACCAAATCATAATGCATCAGCTACATACACGATGGCATGAAACTGCCACGGCTAGTCAAAAGGTACCAAATGTTTACTTCGCCCCCCCCCCCTATAAGGGTGCAAAGTATTGCGATCAGCCTGACAGGTTGAAGTGACGTCACAGTAATCTATGGTCACGTTACGATCTCCATGTTGTACGGCATAATGTCGCACTGTGCAAAGTTAACTAACTGGTGAAGATTTGTCACATTATTTAAATAACACTGAATCTGTAGGTTTAAGAAAAGCTTAGTGCTAGTGCCACACTGGCGATCTCACTGTAAGTGCTGCAAAATGTAATGTATATAATATTTCCTTGCCCTACGTCATGGCGGCCAGAACAGCTGGCATAGATAGGAATGAAGAAATTACGTCACTGTCATCCTATCTCTACGTCTCGCAGTCTCTCTTTTTGTCTGTTTGCTTCCATATCCCAAAAACCACAAGATGAAATTTCAGCAAATTTTATGTACACTTGTGGCCGTGGTTCGGTCTCCTCTGACGGCAATGCAATATGTACAGTGTATTAGCAGTTTTGTGGATGACGTCATGCTTTCACATAATGGAGCAAATGAGCCAGAGTCAAAGAAGACGCGTATGTTACGTCGAGTTCGCCTGCAGGTGGCGGCACCGGTGACGAAGTCTGCCGTTTCCGACTGCATCTTGTTTGAAGTGTGGTGCAGCAACAATGGATCTTTAACAATGACCTGAGTACAAGTTTACTGCTCGCTATAAAGGTGAAACGATTCTGGTGAGCACCTGGCGAAGTTATGTGCAAGAGTATAGAGATACATTTTTGACTCACAGTGGTCAATGGACCGGTTTTTCGAGCCACTCTGTACATACAACCTATCACACTCGGCCTGTAACAAATCCTTTCTAACACTCCCATGAACCAGAAAACATAGGCAGTCGTATCGACATGCAGACTCACGCCGGCAGCAGCAGCACACGGCCGTAGCAACACTCACTAGCAACCGTGCGACCGTAACGGTTAATACATGCTGATTGCCGAGCGACTACTATATAGTATATGTGTACCAAGTTTGGTGTAACTTGATAGCTCAAGCCGTTTTCTTTTACAGCGCGGACAAACAGACGCGACTGAACGCTATAACCACGCCGGCGGCTATATAGCCGGCGTGGGTAATGGACTAGTGAGTAATAGTAGACTTTCTGTTACTAAATTTTGACATTTGCTGTTGTTCTGGTTCTGTCTGCAAAACAACCATTATTACGCTCGTTTGCAACAGATTCAACAAGGCAATTGTAGATATCAGACTTCGCCCGTGGTGTGCAATCCTACCCCCTTTGCAGCCGAGAATAGACTCGTCCAACGCTTGCTACCAAGCGTCTGCCCACCGCTGCATGGACCAGTGCAATTCGCAATGCACAGCGTGTTAGGCTTGTCGGAGGAGGACCGAGCCACGGCCATAGGTAGGATAGGCAACATGCATAAAAATTGGTAAAAATCGCGCGTGTGGTTCCTGAGATATACTCGCGGACAGACAGACAGACAGACACACATAACATACTCATCACGAATTCACGATACTTTTCAATGATGTAATGATTGACCAGAGTAAGAAAAGCTCCTAGCACCGTCATATGAAGAATGCGCTGCTGTGCAGCGTCATACGACTGCATGGTCCGATCACACAGCGTAGCAATGATCTTACATACGGCTGTGGTCCGTCTAATTCACCGACGCGTTTGACTCGTCGTACTGGTTGGTCCCATTATCATATATTGACCTGGAGACGAGACCTGCTCCCGCCCGCAATCAGGAATAGACGGCCACTCAGACGCAATCCACTGCCACTCCAGTAAGCCCATAAGTGCCGTGGCAGGGGGAATTTGTTCCCCACGGCCCCAGTGGTGCAGCTCAGTGGTCGGCTTACACTATCGGAAGCGGTCATCTACGGACAGTAGCGTGCATCAGACAACTGATCGGAAGTATACAGCTTCGACGACGACCTGCGACATCGATCAAC
>Ga0209780_1002073_pt1 | contig 13943 bp, 10 predicted proteins | sample WorMetexBAHAMAS2_FD_187384 | JGI IMG/M metagenome (GOLD analysis project Ga0209780, IMG submission 187384) | Marine gutless worms symbiont microbial communities from Max Planck institute for Marine Microbiology, Germany - Inanidrilus exumae... | ecosystem: Host-associated > Annelida > Digestive... | reverse complement strand
ATGTTTGTTGTTCATACATCGAATTGTCACGGTCAAAACTGCACAAGACGGGCGATCTACAGGTTGGGAATAGACACGTTAATTGCCAACATTCTAGTTCTGTCTGTTGCGACGTGGAGTGGCGATGTATTCAGCTGCACCAAAACAGCGTTCAGCAGCAGCAGCTAGTGGCTCAAAAAAACTAAAATTAACACTTTACCCCATTTGCCCCGCCGAACGCCAAATTATTCCCCGAAAGGGACTTTTTTGAAGACTAAGTTTACCTGTTCTGAGAACCAATACTATTATCACTGTGTGTGCAAGGGCAAACGGAAGACAGATGAAGAGGCGACGAATTTACCGTATACGAAAGATTCTGTGACAACAGTGCAACATCGTACGACTGCGGGAGAGATTGGCCGACTACTGACGACCGAACCGGGAAAATTCATTCAACAACTCGAGTTTCAGTTTCATTCTGAACACCGACGAAAACCGGCTGATCGTTCCATCGTTGCTGAGTGATAGCCTCCTTCGTCTACCACCAGTACATTGCCATCACCCTCTTCCACCATTTGCATATTTCGCGCGCCCATCTCAGTACTCTGTCTTATTCCGTGTTGCAGCAGCAGCAACAACGTGGAATTCTCTCTCTTTCTCCATTCGCTCATCCTAAACTCCAGACTGAATCCGACAAAAACATATCAAAACCAGCTTGTTTCAATCTGCTTTGAACAACGCAGCGCCTGTCGGTCAGGGCCTAAAATATCTAGAAAATGCTACTGTACACCAGCGGCGGACAGGAGTTGCTGATAGGGGGCAAGTGGGGATCTGGGGCTGTGCCCCAAGCGGGGTGCAGGAGGCATAGCCCCCGCTGGGGACACTGAGGCCAAGCCCCCAGAAGCTGAAGACAATGCATTCTGAATGATTTTAAAAGCGTTTTCACGAATACCAATTGAAAAACTCTTTTTACATTTGTTATGAGCGCACATTTAAACAAAACTCACGTGTTCAGTAGGATTTTTGGACCAAATCCTACTGCACACGACATCTTTTCAGAAATTACTGCACATTTTGAAATTCCTACTACACATTTTGTACTCCAAAACACGTTATTTTGGGCAGTGCTGGGTCACTTCTACTTAAATTATTACTGCGCTTTATATTTTCCCTTACTTACTTAAACTTTTTAGTTAGTAACTGTAGAAAATGTTTTAACTGTACTTTTTCCCATAATTAAACTTTAGATTTAACTAAAAATTAATGTAAATAACAGTTAGCAACTTATTAGCTAACTTTTGCCCATCGTTGTCACTGCCTCCATAATGACTATTTTCCAGTTCTACGTGTCATCAGGTTCCCCTTGGTCACGTACTTCCTCCACCTTTGCGGGAGATAACCTCTTGCAAATGAGTGGTACAGGGTTTTTAGCCTGTCAACAAATCAACTATATTTCTATTGTATTGCAGTATTCATTGTATTTTTTATTGTATTAGCATTATTCACCGTAATTTACTTTTATATGTATCTTTATTTGTATTGATTTTCGCGCATGTTTAGGCCTATAGCTTGTATATATAGCCTTTATTCAGCAATTCAGCTGCAAATATGTTACAATAAAGTTGTGTCAAAGCACTGAAAAAACAAGCACTGACCCGAGCTAGGGAAAAATTTTGGCCTCAAACTTTCCCCATCTACCAGACTCTTGAGGGATGTTGATGAAGCCTTTACGACAGCTCTCTGACGCCAGTATATACCCTGCACCATAGCTGTAGAAACAGATTCTGGAATATGTTGAAAGTTATTAAAGATACTGACGTACAAAATGCGGTCACTAAGTATTTTAAATGTCAGTAAGAATACTAGATCTTTAACAATTTTCAACATGTTAAAGTCTGCTGTAAATATTTATCGCAAAGAACAATGGATGAAATGATGTCAGATTATTGGAAAATTATAAGTGCAAATGCAATGCTAATGTTGCACTTCAAAACACAATTCAAAACCGACACAACACAAGAAGCCTAAAACAACATAGACGCCATCTCAGTAAATACAATATTAACACAGTGCAAGGTGTTTTAAAGATATAAATAAAAATTAGCACACACGATATGGATAGCCATCAACATATCAAAAACAAGCAAGCATCTGTTTACCATGGCAATTAATCTTAGTATTAGACAACCTGTGACATCTTATGTGAAAATAGAACCAGTAACCACATAATATTAGTCGATATGTACCAGTATACATGTCAACCTTGTCCATTTCACACGAATGTAATCAGTTTTGTTCGATTCATTTATCAAAAGCGGAGGTTAATGGTTATTAACTATGGGAAATTACTCCCTTGGGGAACAGGAGAATAATCTGGGGTAGGAGAGTTTTCTCACTAAACTAACAGTAACATCATCCACCAGCAGAAACTGAACAACTGGGTATGCTGAGTAGTATAGTCCGGTGAAGAGGTACATGGGAGAATCTACTGGGTATTTGGACAGGCGAAGAGGTTAAGAAGTCTTGATATCTTGTAACTACGTATTCAATGGCAAACGACACCAGCCGACTTAAATGCAGTTGAGTAATAGGACGGAAACTGGCAGCTGATAGCCAACATAACTTCACTGACGTCCATTTCGCAGGAGTCAAGTTGTGGTCGAGTTAAGAATGTGGTGCGCCGAGTCTGATGAGGGCTGGTGTGTATGTGTAAGTAACGGCTATATGATGGTAAGCAAACAATCAACCTCAAAATTCATATTAACATAATGGTCACACGTCAATACAGCAGATGTTGTTACGGCCCATTGTGTTCACGATGTTCCAACATATGTTTACACATATGTTGCATTACGTTCCTAAACTTAACATTATGGAAGGTGGACACAATGCAGTGTGATTACTCTCCAGGCACTAAAAAATTTCCAGACGGCACTCCTACTCATTTCACATAACCCACATTCATGCATATGCAATAGTGTTAGTGCTACAAATGTAACTGTATATTCCACAACCATAAGATGGACTTCGACGCCCCGCATTCACCACCAAATATTTAGGCCTGCTGTGACCTTGACCTCCAGAATCTTATCAGTTGGTTGGGAGATTAACGTCCCTTTCAGTGCAAATCAAAGATAAGTTCTTGTGTGGAGATTAACTTTCGCTAGGTTGAGGATGACCAATGTTAACGACCTCGTTGCCTTTTTGTTCAGCAACGACCCAAAATGGGAAAGGATGAGGGAGGCTCATTTCAGTTATTACAAGACCTATTTATCATTCAATATGATATGTTGTGTAATTGCTGTTCTTCAGTTCCTAAAACAAATCAGTGCGACTCTCGTTGCATAATATCTTTTCTGCACGGGTCTGGCTTGCTTTGGAATGCTTCCCTTAAGTGAAACCCAAAAGAACCATCCGTGGGACCTCCCACCCATGGTACCAGACCTGCCCACTCCACCCCCTCCAGCATCTAATCAGGTCACCATCCGGGGCTGTCAGTTTTATCAAAATTGTTCAAGCCATTCACAAGATATCGTGGTAACAATATCTGAACAAACGAACGAATGGACCAACTTAAGGCATAACGCCTTCGCCGACATAGTCGGTTGGCAAAGGGTATAAAAACATTAACAATAATTCAACAGAATGCTAGATCATTAAAACAGATGATGCAAGGCCCGCAACAGTCCAAAAAACACCGATGTATTGTCAAATTTAGCAATAAAAAGTTTCCCTGACTTTTGGCTAATTCCTTAAATTTCGCTCACAGCAGCCAATTTCCCCGACATTTCCAGGTCTTTCAAACAAGTGTCCACAGTGACAATGGAACGCTGAAGACACAATGGACCATAACTAGAGCTGTTGAGCGATAAATTTTTTAATCGCGTTAATCGCACAATTATTTTAATCGCGGTTTTAACGCACATTGCCTTTGTGTTGTGTTACATGTGTAGCGGTGTACAGGCCCTAGGGAGTAACGAATGACCAGAGATCGCAGTCGCGGTCGGGTGTGGGTCAGCAAGCTTTTCGTATTTCACAAGTCCGCGAATAGACGCGGACGCAAACGTATGTGTAACTGGGTTCGCGGACAACCGGACACTGACGCGTCCTTCTAAAGTAGCATTCTTACTGCAGCAGTACGGTCGTAATGCGTGGCCGTAGACAGCGTTCGACTGTGATTGAATGAGTGCAAAAGCGGGGTACAGTGCCAAAAATCTAACTTGTGCATGCCTTTAATGCCTTCGCCCTCGAAGGCCGTAAACGGCCGTAAAATGCTGCAGAGATCAGGTTACGGCCGCAGTGAGAACGCTACTTAAGGTCATCAATTTCGCGAAATTTGCAGTGCTGCCGCAACGGAAAGGGAAATGCTTGTTCATTAAACAAGTTCGATTATCTTGAGGTTTGTATTGAATCCTGCTACCGATGTGACTAGTTTGGCTGATGTGTTAAAAATTTTAACGGTGTCAATTTTTTTAATCGTGATTAATTCCTTAAAGCGTTAATTTAAGAGCCCTAGCCATAACAGATGTGGTACATTTGCAATTTATATATAACAATAATGACAGTGACTATGCATAGTCTGCACCATCAACCAACAAGTTTTCAAAATAAAAAAATTCCATATATTCTTGCCAATAATGTACGTTAATAAAAACAGTCATAAAATCTTGGGTTCGTGGAAGTTTTGCAAGGTATTAATTATGAGAAGGCAGTAAAGCAACACAAAAAAGCATTGGGACCACGGAGTTGGGCTGCCATGAATGGTAAGAAATTGGAGGGTTAATGGAATGAACAGCAACAATGGCATATGACCACAGTGCAGTTTCTGCTAGCAATAGACAGGGCACCTTCCAGTACATGCATACACGACACAACACATAAGATCCATATTTATGCTTATTACTTAACACAGCAGCTAGTAATGCACAAAATGTCCTGGGGTATTTTCATGTGGAACACAAAATAGCTACAAGTCGGCACTTCTAACCGCACAAATATGCCCAGAACTCATGCCACAATACCAACCACAAGTTGTCACATACTAACTCAACACGTTAGCCCTTTGCTGCATAGGATTAAGTAGTCTTAGAGGCCAGAAAATCCAATAATAAAACCAGCAGTACTCAGTAACTCCAGTGTAGTTGAGTTCTGTGAACTTAATCTCTTCAACTCGGCTATTTGGGACTAAACAAGTCTTGAGAGGAGGCGTGGTTTAGGATGAGGGATAGAAACCTGTTTTGATAAAATGTATGTAAAATTTGTACATACACAAGAATGTCAATTCCCCTGACCATCTACAAAATTTCCTGAACTTTTCATTCCTAACTTTCCAGCAGGCGACAAGTCATCCAACCCAAACTGCAGTAGCTGAGAAAACAATGACAGATAAGCAAAAACTGAAAGCAGTACATTGAAGCAATAGTATATGACATTTGTCTGAATGTTGTTATACAGCATTTACCAAAGCCACCAAATGCCAATAAAATGAATATTAACAACACTAATATATTACTAATACAGTCAACAAAAAACCAGTACAGATTTTGCCATTTACTTTATTTTAGTTCCACGTAAAATTTAAATAAATTACGTGATGGAGTCTCGAGTACTGTAGTCTTTTAAATTCGAAGTAGCACACACGCACACGCACAGTGACTGAATTTAAACAAATGAGCAAAATAATCCGGCGTTAGGGCAGTGAGCACTATTTCTGCACTACGTGCACGAATAATAATTATGTCTACTGTATATTATCAGAGATGTATAAAAAATAAAACACCAATAAAGTCTACTAGAGGGACACATGTATACACACAGACATTACTGAAATGAAGCAGACATCAGTAAAAACTAGATGCAAGACAGCACAGCCGATTTATAAGAATAGCTCCCCCGATTCAAAGGTCATGCATTTGTCTCAGTGTCTGTTATCAGTGTTATCGGATAAACCGGATGTTTTTTAAGAAATATGATTGTGGAATAAAAAAACAATCAATCACTTTTTGCGGGTGATTCGGACGCAGTATCCATCAGTTAACCAATGCCCTTCAGGGTTCCCACCATTACTCCCTCAAGTGCCACTAACTTTCCCATGACTCCAAACTGTATTTTTTGTAACTCGACTACAGTTAACACCATAATGTACGCAAATGCAGATGAGAGCAAATAGTGTGCCGTATTCTAAGTAAGCAACAGTACTGAATGTTTCAACTACATGACGCACGCACAGTGCTACATGAGATTGCCAAATTTTTAAAAAATCTCATTATTTCACTAGTTTTCACGGGCACACCATATAACTTTCAGCACTAAGGAACAAAACGCCAGGACTTTGAAAACTGACCGAAAAAATGCACGCCTTTTAAGGACTTTCCAAGAGTTGTGGGAACCCGGAGGATCAGCCGCCTATAATGACACTCGCTAGTCGAAACACACATCACCATCACAAATGTTCCGATTCAGGCATAAAAGCAATCGTTATTTATCAAATCAAATTTAGCTAGATGGGAACACAGTAATAATCTGGGCAAACGAAGAGGTCGCCAACCCATGGAGAGTGTTTTCTGTTCATTGTTATCAAAATAAATGACGGCGTGCACATGTCCGTATTGGTGACCGTTAAGACTGCGTCACATGATGGTGCACGTCTGCTTCATCTTCAGTCGAGACTTTGGCCGATATCTGGCGAGGTACGCCAACTGCCTTGCATTCACCGCGCCACGTCGCTTCCTGCCAACAACCGCACACAAGTACATCGTCGACTCAACAGCCATTTTCCAGACAAACCGGGACAGTTGGTTTCCACGCTGATCCTAAGAATGACTGGTGCAAAAACTGTCGTGTGACCATTGACTAATCGATCAATATGGATCAATCGCATCAACCGAGTCCTGAAGAGATGGAGGCAGCTCCACTTATGTCAGTAGAGGACTCAGCCCAGCAACCGAAATAAATGAGCGGTCAAAGAATTTTGATGAAAGGCCGCATGCGTCAAGGGGGCAGATTTTTTCATAGGGAAAGTAAATGTGACACCGGCGGCCAGTCGGGAGCAACGCACTCAGCTGCAGCAGTTGCACTGATGGTGTTATTAATTTTTTTGCTGCATACGCCACAGCAGTGATTCACAATGTATTTCAATGGGCCCGGCAACCCCGCAAAATTTGTCTTTCCTTCGAGGATCTGGACTGCATCGAATGCATGGTTCCTTGTGCCAGTCCAAGTCTATTCTACAATCAGTATCTTGATCGGTTCGGCCATTTCTGCGGGGTCCACTATTCACGAACATGACCAACAGAAATACAGGCCATGTTACTACGTCTGTAGCAACAGGCCACATCTAGTTATTGCTGTGATGCAGTCTAGCAACATAGACACCAGCAGTTCTCAGCCCTTCTCCAGACCACACCACAACAAATGGTCTGCCATCCACTAAACTACACAACTCCCAAACAGTCAACCTCTGCAGCCGGACGCCATATTCCACCAACTCAAAGAATCAGTCGCATAACCACGGACTTTGGTAGTCCCAAAACGCATCGATCGGGGATCATGGAGCAGCTGGGGCAAAATGTTCAACAACTTTCGACGTTAGTTAGATGGAGTGTAACGTCCCCTTTCAGCACAAATATGGCTATATCAGAGACAAAAGTTCAAGGGTGGAGAGCCATCTCTACCCAGTGAAGGAAGGCCAGTGATATATTAACCTCAACTCTGGCCGCCTTTTTGTTCACCATCCACACAAATGGGAAAGGGATCGAGAAGCTCAGTTTTTTACGCTAGTGCCTACAACAGGGGAAGACAACTATCACACCACAAGACTATACTAAACCAAATACAACAAAACACCAGAATAAATCTGAACTACGTAAGTAAGTAAGAATAATTGTACATGGCGCAAAAAAGCAACAGTCACTATGCGCTAAGCAATACAGATAACATAATAATAAACAAAACAAACTAAACCCAGGTTCGGTCGCCTCCTACGACCTCCGGCCTGGAAACGGAGTGGGACAATTCTGGTAGAAAGGGATGGGATGGACAATAAAAAAAATAAGTAGAGTGAATGAGAAAAGGAAAAAGTAAAAAGGAAAAAGATGAGGAAGTGAATGGACAAGGGAGGAGCAAAGGTGGAAAAAGGGTACCCCGGCCCCATGCGGAGTAACAACTCTCGAAGACTGCTGTTTTCAAGGACCAATATTACTGTCATAAAATAAACCATCATAAGGCTCACTGCAATAAATCTTTAAAACAACAGAAATGTATGTGAAATAATGGTAATGAAAAACAGCTGACAGATTGACATCATCAAGTTGTTCTGAACAGATGTCCGAAAAATAACACTTGAATAGCATAAACCAAAGTTTGCCGCGAGGAATAAGTAACAGCAAGTGCATTTTACAAGGACTAGGCCTACAGCTTAAAATTCAAGTACTTTAACAGTACTTTCAATAACATTATATGTTTTCAAGTACCTTCAAGGGCATTGAATTTGTAAGACTAAATTCAAGCATTGCCGTGGATTATTCAAACACAGAATGAACCTTGATCGATACCGTGTAATACATCGCACACAGTACTTGCCTAATACTAGAGCTGGAGCTGGTTTCCATTCACTGATGTCCACGAAATCAGACTGCTTCCAATCCTTATTTGTTCGCATTAGCCCCAACCCTCACCACTCCACTGTGGACAAGATTTGTGTGAAGCCCCCCATCTCATCCATGTGATCATCATAAATGGACTGCATTCTGCTCATCATGGACTACATTCATTCTCTTTACTAATTCTGCCGAGAAAATGCCAGCACAGCATATACAAGCTGTTGCAAGTGTAACACTCATACAATAATCTAGAATTTATAATAATAATCTGGTGGCATGCAGTTCAGACGGAGAGAAAATAACAGAAAAACTTAAGTTTTGATCCCGACTCGAAAGTTAGTTACACTTTAAACTTTAACATCGCTTTTCAGCACAAATATCCCTAACCGGTTAAGGAAGGCCAGTGATATAACCCTGGCCACGTTTTTTGTTCAGCAGCCACCCAAAAAGGGAAAGAGATCAAGAGGCTCATTTAAATAATTATGCTAACCCCTACAACAGGCAGAGACAACTATCGCACCACAAAACAAAACTAAATAAAATACGATAAAAACAAGCATGCATCCAAACAAAAACCGGACAGTATCAATTTAACTGCAGCGGTAGCGGCAACTCACTGGCGAATCATGTCAACAGCGTCTTCATACTGCAGTCCGAGCTCGATCAGTGCCAACGCCACCATCACCGGCGCACTGCAACCAGTCGGCAATATAACTGTATTAAGCACGTAGTACACAGTTTGCCTCGACCGAAGTCTGTTGAGGGAATGCATCCCCTTCGATGGTGCTTTGAGCCAGCGAGGGTTGTTAGAACAAAAGATAAGCCAGAATGCACTGGCCATAGGTGGTGCCGTGGCACAACGGGTACAGCGTTGGATTTGCTATCAGCAGGTCGTGGGTTCAAATCCTACTCCGGGCAAAAGCTGCATAAAAACCTTGGGCGAGTTATTCACACCCATGTGCCTCTGTCACCAAGCAGTCTGACGAACGGACGGACATTTGAGACCCACTTTATTATGTCGACTCAGAAAAGTCAACCTAATAATTCTTTGGTAGGTGGACGTGCTTGGGCTGAGGTTTGAACCCCGGCCACTGAGCATGTCATGCTCTGCTGCACATGGCGCCCGAGTGCTTTGACCACTGGGCCACATGGGCAGGTCACACTCCAGATTCTAAGGTAAACATTTTGATTGTCTGACTGATGAAGTCAGTGAGAACTTACCGTCCCAGTCCAGCGACACAGTGCACAGCTATGCAGCATCCCGGCTGCTTGGAGAACCTCTCTCGCAGCAGGTCAAAGAAATGCTCAACAACGTCAGGTGGTGGTGCAGTGCCATCATCAAAAGGGAGGTCCTACACATCATCATCATTTATTTGCTCACATATGCAGTCACACAGACGCAAGTATAAAACAATTAATGAGCAGGACAACAAGGCGCAGAGTAAACTGGCACTTACAGTTGCCCGACAAACAAAAACGAAATAAAAACACTTTACACGACATCCAGTTTCAACGTCTGTACACGAAAATTAACTTTAAATGAACAGCTAGGTGCATTTGTAAGTCGCGATGTGACAACAGTACAATTAGGCCTACAATGGGCAAACAACAGATAAAAATGTGCATACAGTTCAAAAATATAAGAACGTCTTAAAAACACTTTAAAAACTTAGATAAGTCTATAAGCTTGACAGTGCGTTTGAAACTACTCGGTGACTTAAAATCCACACTGGCAAGTAGATTATTCCAGACATTGACGACACATTCACTAAAAAAGATGGATCTGACTCGCATAGTACAACTTTTCTTGTATAATTTAAAGTTATGGCCTGTAGTGTTGTGGTTGGGAGTCCATTCAAAGAGTCGGTTACTTGTATATCAATTAACCCAAACAACATTTTATAACAATAGATGAGGTCTGTATAGAGGCGCCGCAGTTCCAATCTATGTAGATTTACACGTTTCAGACGATCGGGATATGACAAGCTGTTTAAACCAGCTTAGTAAAGCAACGCTGAACAGATTCAACTGCCTCAATGTCATGGACAGTAAGCGCGGACCAAATATGTACATGTGGACAGTTTTCAACACTGCTTTAACATCAGCCAGTCTACATTTGTCTACATTAATCTCAGCCTCCTTTTCACTGCGGAAGTCCATAAAATGTCAGATGTGATCAGCTGTAAAGAATAAAAAATGCACCACAGCCAAAGACCTCATGAGCTCAACTACAATATTTCTTGTGCAGCAAGTTTAGTCGAAAAAGCAATCGCACATTACACACTACAGCAAAGATTGATTACTCTAACATCATTAATTGCCAACTAATCAATTACAGTTATGAAAAGCCAGCAATCCAAAAATTTATAATACACACTTTTTGGGGACTGAAATCTGTGCCACAGGTTGAGTGTCAATAGCATTATACAACAAAGACAGGCAATTCTCAAACTGCCACTGTCAATCTTCCACCATCCTCATTTAAATATTCAATTAATATTCCTCAAGCAAGCTTCAGAAAATGCAGAGGAGTCATTTCAACAAAATAAGTAAACAACGATGTCAGTTCTAACTTATTTTTTCGACAATTAGTTTTTAATGTTTAATCAATTGCAGCCCCAAAAACTTACATTGTGAACATCACTTTTATATGTGACCCTCTTGTGTACACAAGGATCCAGTAGCAGATCTAGTTAAGTGTCTAGACAACTGAGATCGGTTACCAGGACACTGATACCATTCTCCTCCAGCTGTTTCGTTGCGTACGTCGGCTCACAAACTCGCACTATGTCAAACACCTGATGCTTCTTCAGCTCCTGAAAACACAAGCAGCAGCACATCGCCAATATGACCGAATGATGTCATTTTATGTGGCATCCAATCAGTAGATGATTAGCAATAACAAATGAGTGTTAGTTGGTTTCGGATCCACAACAAGCTCAACGGAGATAAAAAACGTCGTGAAAAACTAAATAAAGATAGCAGAATTAATAACTAAACTAACAAACACCATCAACACAGCAGTTTTAAGTGAGAATTTCTGGGTAAACCTGCGCTATCTGACTCTTCCTCAGTCCTCTTACTCTATCTGATCTGGAGAAAGAACCTCTAGGAATAAATAGCACAGATTATTTATGGGCTGAATGCCATTCCTGTCACCTGACCCACAGTGTCAAAGCGCTGACAAAAGCAAAAAACGACCCCCAGTCATGAAAAATCACCCTCTGGCCAAATCATTTCTTCCACCACCATCAGACTCCTTAAGAGAGGGGCAATGTTCCCTTAATACACGCTTTCCAACAACCAAAAAGTAACAAGAAATGAAACAGAATTACTCGCCATTTATCTTTGTGTTTATAACCTGTAGCATACTACATTACTGAGTTTTATTTGCATGGTATTCAACTTAGTCCAGATGCTACTGTAGTGGAATTCAACTCCAGCATCAAGTTCCACAAATTAGAATAACTAGTTAACAACGGTCCATATTTGTAGAATTCAAAGTTAACTGAAACATGACTAATTCTGATCAAAAGCCTCTGACTAATAGATTATAATTCCATTAACTGATATCAACCCTATTACATATCCATCATTAACTGTGATGATACCTCAAACTAACCTGAAAACTGAGTTTCTCTTGCCCTCCTTCAAAAACGTGCCATTCATATCACTCATAACCCTACACGTGGAATGCCGTATTCCTCCATGCTATATTGTGCAAATATTGACTCGTTGCCTTCCCGCAAAAGAACTTTCTCGTGATTTTTTCCATAACATTTTGGATCCAGCCTCCTGTCTCCTCCCTCCCCCTAGATCCACGGCTATAACCTCAAGGCTTAGATCTTCTCAAACTTTCCCAAAAGTCCATACCGGTACCCATCGCTACTGTTCCTTCATCCAATATGCTCTCAACCATTATCAGTAAATCTAGTTGCTCTATTATTTTCTCGGCCTTTGCTAGTAATTTTTACATTATCCACAGCACTATGTTCCGTGCACTTTTATTTTTGCATTCTCATTTTTATTTTTAATTTCATCACAGTCTTTATTAGAGTTCTATTCTTTTATTGTTGTCTAGATCTAATTGTGTATATTGTTCCTTTTATCATTGTATTGTATTTATCTATTCAGCTGCAAAGCTGCGCCAGTCTGTTTTAATAAACTTACTTACTTACTTACTTACTTACTTATTCAGCCAGCGGTAGGTCTAGCAGAGCACTGAACAGAAACCGCTAATGAACGACAGTAAAAAAGTTCTCCCATACTCGTTACCGAGCGTTTGGCCCAGAGCTGATCCCGGTGTACAGGCAGTCAGTCCGCAGACCGCAGGTGACTTGAAGCCATCCACCCGGCGGTATGCTGCCATTACTTTCTGCCAGACCTGCGGTTACCTTCCCAGCCGAAGAGCGTCACCGCCCATCGGCCGGTACCAAATTATACTACTTGGTGACAGAGGCACATGAGTGTCAGCAGCTTGCCCAAGGCTGTTACCTGGAAGCGGACCGGCCGAGATTCAAACCCGCGAACTTTTGGATCGCGAGCGAACGCTCTATACCGTTAAGCCACACAGGCCACAATGAACGACAGTAATAAAACGAGGAAACATCGCCCACCGACCCCATCGTTTCTTCATTCATCAACGGACTCCTGAGGTACAGGTCGCTGTCCCCTTTACCCCGTCTCTAGGACGTGCGTATACTGTAAGTAAGGTTCGACATCATCTACTGTGTTTATCAGAAGTACCTGTTGCTGTTGCTGAGGACTGGAATCATCATCTTCGTCATCTTCTCCCATCTCCAGCAGCGTGTACTTTCCCGGGTGTGCTTTGAAGTTGTCTCGTTCGTCCCATTTGTTCTTAGTCTTGTCCTGAAATTTCTTCTTGAAATCAGCTATGGCGTCGTCCCGCGTCGTGGGACCCTTGAGCGCGTTGGCTCCTGGCTCGCCCTGCACGCGACATCACGGGCACACATTCTACTAACAACCGAGATGATATTTATGGTGCTGTCATCATGGCAAAGTCATTGTGAGAGTTCACCCGGTTCATTTGATGAATGCAGACTCAGCGCCGAGGTGGCCGCCAACCCTCAGACCAAGCCAACCGACTTGGACTGCCAGTCCGCCAGAAAGAAATGGCAGCTATCGTCCACATCTACCGTCGCCATTTTATTATTACTCAGCCCGAGAGCTAATACTCATTTTACCGTCCCACGAAAGGTGGAAGGCTAAGTCGACCAAGGCACTGCAGTAAGGGTGTGCAGCCCGTGCCCAAGGCTGTATATCGCAGTGGCTGTCGTGATAAACACAACTGCCGGCGGTTAGATTCGAACCTGGGTCCTCTCACACCGCAGTCAGGCATGTTAC
>Ga0209780_1002072_pt1 | contig 13946 bp, 10 predicted proteins | sample WorMetexBAHAMAS2_FD_187384 | JGI IMG/M metagenome (GOLD analysis project Ga0209780, IMG submission 187384) | Marine gutless worms symbiont microbial communities from Max Planck institute for Marine Microbiology, Germany - Inanidrilus exumae... | ecosystem: Host-associated > Annelida > Digestive... | reverse complement strand
ATTGTGTACTGTGATATGCTGCATTTGATTGCGAATAAAGATATATATTATTAGAAATATTACATATACCATTCAGTATTTTAAGTCTCCATCATATCACTTCATGTTATTCTCTTTTCTAATTGCAATAGTCCTGGATTTTTAGTTTACCTTTGTAACTCAGACTTTGTATACCCTTAGTTAACTTTGTAGCCCTTCTGCGTACTCCTTTCAACAATTTAATATCCTCGTAAAAGATGACATAGTCGCTGAAAACTAGGAATCATATCGATTACGCGACATCGATCGCAGTTTCGTCGACCTTTCGATATCACGGCGCCCAGAGATCAAACGATATCGTGCACGAATGCACACCGGCACGGCAATAATTAACGCATTGACAGTCATTTGATGCCACCGCCACACTTGCCACCACACACAAGTAACATGACTTCAATTCTGTGTCACAAGTCACAACGGCTGCACAAGACATGGCTTTGTTTTATGTGTACTTTGCCCACACCACATGCATCCCCCTGTTCACGCTGTAGTCAGCCACTGTGGATGACTACCCACGCCGGACCGGCGTGGCGGTCAGTGACGTAGGTGCTCGTCTGGCTGGTATTAGCGACTTCCAGGTGTCAGACGCGACCGTTGTGACACGGAATTGAAGCTGTCGCTGCCGTCTGTTTTGGGTATTTCAGGCGGCAAATGACCGTCGTTGAGATAATTATCGCCGATCTGCATTGTTTGTCCATCGGCGGGACTTCACTTAATGAGTAAGTAAGTAAGTATGTAAATATCGTACTATATCGCCATATAAAACGCCACGATATATCGATTAGCATGTCGGGCTACGATATGAACCCTACTGAAAAATCAGCCAAGAAATTGTTGTGACAAGCTCAAGAGTCTGTCAATTGGTAATACCTTTCTTTAGTCATTTGGTGTTGTAGGAAAGTGTAATATCCTCATGTTAGATATCCAATCATTTTAGACAGCTGTTTGGTTAAATTGATGTATTTTAGCAGCAGGCCAACACAAGCTTTCGTATATTCATCTCATATGGAATTCATTGTCACTATTATATTTGTGTACTGTGTGATTATATAGGAACTCTGTATATTACATTGTGATGAGCCGCATAATTATCTGCTTTGCTTGTTGTGTTATTTTTTCAGATGCAAAGCTCTAGAGTAGACAATAATGTTGATGCAGCAGTTGCGGTAGATGACATTGAGAACTTAGCTGGTGTTCAGCAGACATCAGCCAGCAATGGTGACGACCAGAGCTCTACGTCACTTCAGAATCTTCCTGGTGTTCTTAATGATATATCACTCATGTATATCTTGCAGCAGCAGCAGCCACAGCAGTCGAGTGGTGCAGTGGGTGACTGTGGTGCAAGCATGATGATGATGTCTCCTGCTGCATTACAGTCGCTGCTCGTCTCACAGATGGTTGCCGCAGTTAACTCTGGCATGTCGTGTGCAAATGCAGTGGCACAGTCTGTTGTTACCAGTTCAGAGACCAGGTGCACTTGACTTACTGCTACCATATTTAACTTGGCAAAGTTTTTGTTGCTACATTTTGTAATTTTGACCTGATTACATTTGAAATGATAAAATAGTTTCATAAAAGCAGTTTGCCGTGAGACGTCATAAAGTATCGGCATCAACAACACAACAAACTTGTTTTACAACTTTTATTTCAAGATAGCTCATCAAAAACCGGGCACGAGATTTCCTGGGAATTAGCAGCCCTAATTTACATGCAGATTGTTCTTTCTATTGGTTATTTAGCATCAGGTGCATTATTTAATGCCTGCGTTATCTTTTTGTTACCATTTCTTCGTTGACATTTTGCAGTCATTCTCAACATAAGCATTAGTCTGGCACTAACATAATTGAACTCTGAATGTGCAGAAATGTTTTAGACTTTATTAAATGTGCCAATTTGTATGATAAACTATAATTCTAAAGGTGGCGATATAAAAACCTAGCATATGTTGAAAGTTGCATTAAATTCCAACCACCCTTCCTTATTAATGTTTTTATGTGCATATTGTATAGTAATGTATATGGCAGTGATTACAAACAGCTTACATCAACTTGTGTGGTACCTTCATAACTTGTAGGAGTAATCTCGGACAGTGTGTGCCTAATGACATACATACTGTGACTACCTGTGACCATATAGATACTATTGGTATAGTCTTGTCTGCCATTGCTGCAGTGTTGTCGATGGACACCAGATGTCGCCAGCATCAAGTCAGCCTCCTTTGCAGCATAATGGCTCGACGACAGACATCACCAACATCTCTCTGTCAGTCCCTGATGGTGACTTGCAGACTGATGGCACTGCCAAGTTTCCTATTGCTGCTGTTCCGCCAAAAAAGCCGTTGACACCATACATGAAATTCAGCAAGTCGGTTAGTGTGTGTAGTTACAGTTGTTATCATCATTCTATTCCGTGTTTTAATGCAGGAAGTTATTGCTTCTGTATTCTGTGACAAGACATTCTTGAGTGTTAATAAACTGCACTAGACTGAATGGCACATGACTTGTAACTGACAAGTCAAGTGTGTTAACGTATGATGGTCTTTTTAGGTCGTTGACATAATAAAGCGGTGTCAAATGTCCGTCCATCCGTCCAAAAAAAGTTTTTTTGATTTTAATGAAATTTGGCATGTAGGTAGAGGTCGATGAGTGATGCACGGCGGTATGCAGTATGACCCGATCCAAGGTCAAGGTCACAAGCCCTTGAAAGTTGGAAATCCTTCCATTTTCAAAAGCTATTTCCTCCGCTATTTACAATGGCAGCTGGCAGCTGACCATGGATGCTTAAACAAGTGCGCAATATCTAAAGTTGATCGGGCCGGATTTTTGATATTTGTCTTTGTTTTTTGTGTCACATGACTTTGAACTTGGCAGAAACGTCAGTTGTGAAGAGTCGACCGCCAGTCCCATGCTGGGCTAATTTTTATAACGTTGTTGTTGTTCTTGTTGTTGTTGTCATGTGATATGAGCCATTTATCTTTTACAGTGAAGGAAAATGTAAAGCAGGCTTATTACTTTGGAAGAATTAATCACTGGATCTTACTGTTCTTCCATTGCTAACTTACACCTTCACGTCAGTTCTGTGATGCCAGTACTCTGTTTGTGTAGAATCATGTTACATGAGGTTTCTAACTTACAAGTTGTGATCAACCGTCTGATTGTTTTGGATCTGATTTAGATTTGGCAGCATGTGAAGAACGCTAATCCGTCTATGTCAGTCTGTGAAGTTGGAGCAAGTATTGGCCGATTGTGGAGAGAAATGTCCGATGCTGACAAGCAGCAGTACAATGAAGATTTTTCACGTGAAAAGGTAGATTCCACTGTGTGTAGACGGAACATACAGGCTATTTCACAAGATTTGCATTGTATGGCTCATCTGTTCTTGTTGCTTTGTGTTTCAGTGAGAAAACCTGAAACTTTTGTAACAAGCACGTCTTTTTCCCGCGCCTGTTTCTTTTTCGTTTTAGTCTTGGTCTAGTCAACTGTAATTTCTTAATCTTAGTTTTGCTTTTAGTGACAGCATGCAACTTTTGTTATAGTTTTAGTCTGGTTGACTAAGACTGGGAACATTTTCATCATATTGAGCTAACTACAACTTTATGTTGTTACAGTTCCAGAATTTTGAATGTCGGTGGGTTTCAGTTGGTATTTAACAAACAAGAAGCTCCGCTATCGACGAGAGACCTGCACAACGCTCTGTATTAATTGAAATGTGGGCCTACTTTTGTATGAGTAATGCAGACAGATCATAACTGCCACGTTTTAATCTGCTACCTGCATAGTTTTGTACATGCGTCATTGTAGTACGCTCAACTACCACTAAGCAAGCATGCAATGCTCTACGTCACATACATGTAACGCTGAAGTAAGCCATGGGTGTCATCAGCAGACTTTCCTAGTCTTACAACCAGCCTTGTTTATGTCAACTGAACTGTAACTGTAATCATCAAAGATCGGCCACCACCAACGTTGTTGAAGACGCTGCATATTCCTTGGTCAGTTCACCATCGTGGATGCAGACCACTGTGGCGGATGGTCACAAATTTTTGGTGATAAAGCGTCTAAGCCGGAGACTTCTCGACCGGTTGAAAAATGCTGTTTTTACCTACCCCACCTGCATTTGGTGCCCCGTTTGGGATGATCCCATTGGATTATCTTAGAGATATTTTGCTTCACAAAACGTAGAGACCCTGGGCTATCGTGCAGCATTGTGTTTGAGATGCTCTGTTTAGCCATCTTAGTAGAACACCGACTTGTGACGTACGGATGGACAGACATGACGACAGCAAGTACTGCACTAGTATAACATCACGTGGGTAAAAACTGTGGTGACAGTTTTGTTTTCTCTTTGTGATGAATACGTTGTAAACTATAAGTCTGCTGTGGAGAGCGGTGCCATATATTGATGACTGCAGTGGCAAGAAGGGTGGTCTTCTAACAGATGCGTGCAGCAAAGACAGCGACTGAAAATAACTGACAAGATCAAGTACTCGTGGGAGTACTCACAATATGTAATTCAACTACGCTTATGTACTGGAGTTCTAGGTTCTAACCAGTGTCATTAGCATTAGTGTGTCAGTTGGTATGCTGACAGAGATGCCAGCAGTTGACGACCAGTTATTCACCATTGTAACAACACCAGCTAAAGTTTTGTCTTCATCCATAGTAAAACCAATGGCAAGTATGTGTGTCTACACGAAGACCACTCAAGTAGCTGTGATTGTGGCCGTCATGATTCACAACGTTCGTGCAGTGGTGCCAGATAACTGACCTGCTGTGTATGTCACATCTCATGACCATCCTTATCACATGCTGGGTGCAGATAGTCCTTTGCAGGCCTTGCCACTGCTAACCCACTTTACCAATGGAGGTGGGGAAGGACTGTTTGAGAAGCTAATTAAGCCGCTTACCTGTGAAGCATGAAAGCGATTTCAACAATTTCGCATGGGATGTCGAACGCCGAATTAATCACTACATGGCAGAGTGAGAATGTCCATGCACATGTGCCAGACATAATACATCAGACTCAATCTTGACATCAGAGAAGTCTTAGAACCGCCAGTTATGACAAGTAAAACCTGGTTTTTGGCGATGGATGGTGTATGAAAAATACTGAGGTTAGTTAGGTTTGGCTTTGTATATGTAACACCACTGCTACAGCTTGCCAATTGTTATTATAAAAAGTTCTAATCTTACCACTGTCCACAGTCATTTAATTATATTTAATTACTGAAGAGATATTTCATTATTCTTAATATTCTGTGTGATGTCTAATGTCATGAGACACCGGAGTAAGCTCATAACGATGTTTATGAAATATGGAGATAGTACAGAATGTCAGCATGTTTTAATAAATCGTCTAAGTCCTAATCTTTCACCACTAATAGCCACTTTGCTTCCTATCTTCCTTCGTAAGTCATGGCAATCACCATAGGCATGTGAGTGTGACTAGGTCCAATGTTGAACATTGAAGTGGTTGAATCTGCATCATTATATAGTGACAGACTAGTGTGATATTAATTGTATCAAACAAAATGTGCAACTTTTCGTCATTAACAATAACTAGCATATTCGTGGTAGTTTCTTATCATCGACAGAAGTTCAATTTTATTGACGACGTCAGCAGTTATGACAGTAATTAGTCTGAAAGTTTTTTGTTGTCGTCATCGCTGAAAAATCAATGCCACTTTTTGATACTTTTGACATTACAAGTGAATCCCATGACTTACTGTTTTTAAAAAGTTCTCTGTCTAGCAAAAGGTGATAAAATAATGATTAGTACAGATTAGTACAGCAGTTCATTCACTGGGATGTTTGCAATGTAGCATACATTGTTCGATACTGTTCATTTTCCAGATAGCATGAATATACCAGCTCTGTTTGATGCATTCAGATTCAATACGAGGCCGAGCTTCAAGAATTTCTCAAAGTGACGGGTATGCATGCCAGTGACGTAGCCAAGCTTCGACCAGCTTCAAGCAAGAAGACAAGCTCTAGGGACAGATCTCGTAGTCATGGCAACCTGGTGTCGTCGTCTCCGCAGTCGACGTTAGTGCCGGCGGGCAACCATGAAAGTGTCAGTGTCAACAGTGTTCTGCCACATATTGCACAGATCTGGCCGCCAAACAACAGCTCTGTACAGTCAGCTTTACTTCAGAATGGTTCGGACACTGGAGAGATGCAAGCAACTGCATCAGTCATCAGCCGGTCTGTATAATTGTTCCGAATGCAATGTGATGTAGGGACTGGTGATTGTCTGCCATCATGTCACTGAGTGCTGTCTTTCGTGTTAATAGAACTTACAGATTGTGACAGTTATAAAACATGATTTAACGCCTCAAAAACCACAGCTATTAACAGTTTTAAGTAGAGCTGCAACACTTAAAATTAATCGCTTGTAATTTATCTCTTACTTTTCTTCCAGTTTGATCAGTGTGATGGATAAGCGCATGTTAAAATGTCGAGTTCAAACTGTGGCTCATTGGTTACAAGGAAATAAACTCTGACTCTGATGTATTTCTGCAGAGATGCTGGTGATGCTAGGAGGTGGCATTGTCTGGCGAAAATTCCTTCGATGATCCTGAAAAATGCCTCTCAAATGTTGGAGTGTGCAGTGTGGAAGGGCATTGTGTTAATGTAGAACAGTCATTATGTTGTATCATACTAGACCACCCACTACAAGATTATGGCTGGCATATAGGGTTTATAGTTTAGACACACATAACTTGAACTGGCACTTGCTGCCTAATGATGCTGTGACCACTTCCTTTAGCACGTTCAGCCTGCGCTCCTACTGATGCGGCAAGCCTACTACCCACTGCAACAAATGGCTTGACTATGTACACCTGCTCTGCTTCTGTTGTGAACTCCACCCAGCATTATTACATCTGGCAGATTAATAGTCTGTTCTGGAAAATTAGGTGAACTGGATGAAAGTACACTTGTGACATAAAAAGTAGCTCTACAGCAATTTCCAAAGGGTCTGTTGGAGATAATTGAGGAGCCTAGAGTTAAACCAGGGATACTCTGAAAATAGTGTGGTATGTTTGTTGTGTCATGTTTCAGGTCTGTTTCGTCCGATTTGCCTACAAATGCGTTATTTCATGCTAGCATGGCGGACAGTCTTATTCAGCCGCTGTTTACATGTAGCACTGGCAGTAATTCCGTCTGGCCAGACATGAACGTTGATAATGTCCGACTGCCAATAACAGATCCATTGTGTCCAGAGCTGTCTTCGTCTGGCCTGGCCGATGGCTTGGAGCCGGGGGAAGTGGTGTTTGAGGGCGGCGTCGCACAGATCGGACCAACGACAAAACTGTCTGTTTCGTCGGCACACAATCTGTACAATAGCTATGCATACAACCCATGGGCGCGGTTTCGCAACAACGCCGGGTTGGTCGTCGCACCGTTAACGGGAGCGGCCGGCATCTGTGAACGTGACGGCGTGCTGCGTGCTGAACTGCGACACCTACATGCTGCGCTGGACGAGAAAAGACGTGAAGTCGGTGAACTGACACGTGATCTGCAGAATGCTTACAACACTATTAACAAACTGCGTCAGATTCAGAATAACACATTGCCGACGCAGATCCAATCGGCCGATACTTCCACTGTCATCGGCGACCCTCCAAGTTTGGGAGAAGGGCTGCACACGAGCTGTACCACAGAAAACTCGGTCCCAACGTTTGCCGACAAAGTGGACGGGATGATTCCACCTGCAGCCGGCCATACAATTAGTCTACCGGTAGACATTGAACTGACTGTGACTGACCTGTGTTCACAACTGGAGCAGGCTGGAGACAGTGTTGCAACGAAATCTGCCATGATACGTACGGCGGCTAGTGTTGCCAATCCCTCTCCTGTTTGATGGCTGCTGTTACGTGTTACAGTTTCCAGCAAAGTGTTGTTGTTTTGTCTCCTCGTATAGGTATTAACTGACGACGTCAAATCATACGTTTAGTTGTTTACATTACAATTTCATTGTTACCATTATCGTCAGCATTACAAAATTATGGTTAGAAGATGTATGATAAATTGCGTGAAGGGGACAGTCGTGAATGAGAAAATGATAAAATTACGTACGTAGTCCAGATTTGTCCTATTGCCAGTTTGGTTTGTTATTTATTTGTATTGAATCTCTGCTGTGCTGTACAGTTGTAAATATTCTTCTTAGAATAGTTATTTTTTACTGTGGCATGTTGTTAAGTTGGCAACTTAGTTAACACCAAGGCCTAAAGGAAACAAAATGTTATATCTGATACACATAGAGGCAAAAAATTGACTACACTGATAGAGTTATTTATTAGGGCTGTCGAATTAACGTGTTAATTAATGCGTTGAGGAATTAATCGCAATTAAAAAAAATTAATGCCACTAAAATTTTTAATGCAAAGTAGTCACACCAATAGCAAGATTTAGTACAAACCTCAAGATAATCGAACTTTACTCCTTTAATGAACAAACTTTTACTCTAAATTTCATTTGATTGTGGTATTCTACGATTATAATAAGTGCCATTGGTTGGTGTTACAGGTTATACAGATTAGGTCTATAGAACGGTTAGTTTATTCCAAAATCGAAACTGAACATCAACATTCATTAAGGATGCACACTATGTGCAGTTGACGACCTTAGAAGGATTTCAGTGTCCGGCTGTCCACATCTACAGCTACACGTAATGTTGCGTCTGCATTTGTCCACGGCCGTGCGAAAAGCTAGTGGACGCGTCTGTGCACATTTCTGGTCGTTCATTACTCCCTACACCTGTAACACAACACAAAGGAAATGTGTGTTAAAACCGCGATTAATGTGCAGTTTAAAAAATTAATTGCTCAACAACCCGCCGTCTTTAAAAATCGAAAATCAGCTATATCTCCACAAATCTCCAGAAGTTAAATTTTACTGATCCAGATTAGCTTCCAAGTAAGTATCATGCTCAAATTCATTTTTTAAATATTTTACATAATGTTACAAGACTGACTGATTTTGACTCAGAATACTTTTAGTATCTTTTTAAACGTATTTACTATTATTAAGTTAATTTTTATAGAACACTGCTGTTATGTGAATAATATGAAATTCTTTGTTGTTGTATTAGACATTAGCGTGATTAATTTGCACTGTGTGGATTTTATGGTTGAATGTAGTTATTTGCTGAGTTGGGTTTTATATATCATGCCATTGGGTGGACAGAAGATAGTTGTCTATGACAGCATTAAATATTATTTGCTGCAACGGCAGTTAATGCATTACAATGTCACACGTTGATTAAGACAAGGACCAGGAATTCCTGTTTTGAAAGATAACAATTTCCCCTTTAGGACAAAAAATTCTCATGATCAAAACAGTATCAAAGTGTTTGTATAGTTGAGTATATTAGACTTATATCGGAGTTATATTTATGCTCGATGTCACATATCTGTTGTGTGTTTAGTGTGAATAATGGGAAATACTTCTGTTGCTTTGTAGCTACAATAAAGCATTACTGCAAATGCAAGGTCTAAAATAACGTCACGTCGAGCTCGTGATATGTAGAATAGTTGTCCAGATCCTGTGGTACAGTAGCATAAAGCCTGCAATGCACGGGTAAACATTGACGGCTGACACTGTTTGTATGTCTCTGCTGTCATTTTTTTACGGTTGACAATGTCGGCCGGGTCCCACGATGCACAGGCCAATGTTATAAACTGTCAGTGTTGGCTGTCAGAAATGTAAACCGACAGTTTCTGCCGACAACGACAGCCGTCAGGGGCCATCAGTGTTGACCCGTGCATTGCTGCTTGCCAGAGTTCTCTCACTCTACTACTGTTATCTGTGGTATGGTAACTGGTAACATAGGCCTAGTGCTGGTCATTAAAAAGTAAATTTGAAAAACACTGGAGTTTTACGTAGTCGTAAACCATCAGAATCCAAAAATGGCAATTCTGGGAAATCTTCAATATTCCCCGGGAATACTGGAACAGTCGATTCCCAATCAGGAATTCCTGATGGCTTTGATTTAGACAGATGAAATGAACTAAGTCTCCATAATTTTCCCCATCTCACTGTTGATGATGCAGTAAAATGTGTTGTGACTGTTAGCTGTAAATTTTTATTGCATGACATTTTCCATTTTTTGTACTTTTATATTTTGTGTGTGGTAACTCAAGAAAACTAGATCAATTATACAAAAATGTACAAAAATTGTGCATGTTTTGTGTGTGTGAAGAATAATGTGCATAGTCCGTAAACCATTAACAATTTGAAAAAATATTTTTAAAATAAATGAAATTGCACGAATTTCTTATTACAATAGTTAACTATATTAAATTTGCATGTTTTTCAGTTGCATATGATGATTGTGTTGGACCCTGTTTTTTATATATAATACAACTAACACTACTAATGCATTTTGTGCTTTTCTAACTCATCTGATATGTACATGTTTATTGCTCATTATATGGGCAGAACACCTGATTTTGTGACATAACAGCACAACGTTTTTGATGGTCTTAGTGGAGGCAGCAGTTATATTTTTGTCGTCTAGTCGTTGCTGTTGTTTTATGTTAAGAATCATCTGTGTTTTATTGGTGTTATTGTTACAACTGCCATCAGAGAATTCAAGAATTGTGAATGTGTGTTTGTTAATTTCATGTTGTGTTAGCTATGAAAGTAATGATAACATCACCCTGTGGCTGTGGGTGTGGGTTAGTATGGATTTACATTTTCACTGTCGTGCTAGTGAGCTATGTATAGTTAAAGACGGTTGTCACTGTATGAGTCATCATACTCTGAATGCTCTTTTTAGAGCTTTTTTGTAATAAATGGTACATTCAATATTTTATGCTTATTACAACTAGTTCTTAATGAATTAACTAAATGGGCTGATTGTAATGGCTTCGAATTTTCTGAAGACAAAACGTGTCGTACATTTCTGCAATCAAAGAAAGTTACATCCTGAACCATCACTTTTTCTAAACAATCAATTCCAGTGGTTAATGAAGTTAAATTCCTTGGTTTATACTTTGACAATAAATTATCTTTTGTTACCTCATATCAAATACTTAAAATTAAATGTCTCCAAGCTATGAACCTCTTCAAAATTATTGCACACCAAACTTGGGGTGGTGATCAAAGTACTGTGTTAACATTATACAGATCATTAATTAGCAGTAAACTTGATTACGGGAGCCATTATCTATGGCAGTGCATGTAAATCATGTCTTAAAATTCCAGAACCTGTAGCAAACCAAGCTCTAAGAATATGTCTTGGAGCTTATTGTACTTCACCAGTTTGTGGTCTACAAGTATTAGCCCGTGAATCTCCACTTGAACTTCATAGAGAACAACTCTCACTTCAGTACTGCACAAAAGTCAAATCTAAGAAACGTAATCATATTCATAAAACAGTCTTTCAACCATTGTCATCTGTATAAACACAGATGATACCAAAATAAACCTAACACTATACCATCTTTTGATCTATGCATGCACACTAGTATACCTGAGATAAACATAATAAAGTTAAATATTGCACCTTGTTGTTCAAGTTTTACTCCATGCAAGGGTTAAATTGTATTAAAAGATGTGTGGGGACCGAAGTCCCTCAGTTGGGTCCAGGGGCTGAGCCCTGGTAGGGGGTCTGGACCCTCTGGGGACAATCCCCCAGAAGCTGAAGCACTTGTGTTAAATGAGCGTAATATTTTGTCATTTTCCAATAGTGTGACTGTCTAATGATTGCTGCTGCTATACGTGTCTGGCGTCACTCAAAAAATGGCTTGTAGGTATACAGGAAGAGGTTAAATTAGTAGTTGTGAACGAACATGTATGTTCACATGAAGCATGATGGTCTGATGTGATGTCGCATTGTTTGATCATGCAGTGCAGTACCCAGTACTGCAGATATTCGTGATTGAATTAGCGGCTTAAGACAAGGACAACAAGGGTGTTCATGTACACTGTACATACCTATGCTTGTCTTTAGGTCCCAGAGTGAAATTAAATAAACTCATAGCGACAGTTTGTCACCTTAAATTCACATACTGTACAACGTACGAATGCAAACGTTGTAACAAGCTAACCAGTTGTTTGATTTCGCATTTAATTTCACGCATAATAAAGTTGAACATCACAGAGCGGAATCTGCGTCTTTGTGTTTCCAGTGGAAGCAAAGAGATTAAGAGAAGTGCAGGAACGGTGTTCCCACACCCAAATAAAGTATGGGAACTGTATTGCTAACCGTTCCCGCACAAATTAGACCCTGCCTCCCTGGTTACTAACTTCTACTATACTATTTGATTTGCTTTAATCAAATACAGTGCAAACAAAAAATTAATACGTGTGAGACGGTGACACCAATATTATTTATATGGTCACAACTCTCATATAAAAATTTGTCATTACATGTGTCAGTTTGCCTTAAATTCAGAACAGATGACGATATTAATTGATTCATGTACAGTGTTTTTAAGAGAGGTCATCATGATGACAAAATTGGTCCTTGTCGCCAAGCAGCGCATTTAGTCTACGTTCTGACATAGTGCGGCCGAGGCAGTTGGCTAGAACTTAAAAGTCTGCCAAATGTGTGAATACTGAATAGTGAATCAACTATTGAAGCTTCATATGAAGCCGAGCATTCACATCATCAGCCAGAGAGAGAAGGTTGTTTATGAGAATCCTCATTCCTCAACACACATGACAGTTCGTCAGAAACAACCTGTGATGTTGAACGACAACAAACCACTGAGACCGATTTTTTGGCCTCTGGATTGAGGCTGAGACCAAAATATTGCCATCGAGTCTCACCCAAATTGAGACCTAACCCTCGAGACCAAGACCATAATTTTGGTCTCGATACCAGTCTGGTCTTTAAACTTTAACATCTCCGAACTGAAAGCAGTTATATTGGCGGTGATTAGGGTACTATCAAGATACAGAGCGCATGGTGCGCAAGCTGTTAACTAGCCTGTGTATTCTTTTGAGATTCATGGTGATTGACACATGCTCCTGGTAGCTGTCCTGGGAGGCTGGAAATAAGCAGCTGGTGCTGGTTACGTAATGATTAGGACGTTGGACTCGCGGCTCCAGGCTCGACTCCCAGCCGTTCTTTTTCAGGTAACAACCATGGGACCCCCACCTCTAACTGACATTCCCCGTGTCTCATCTATTAAGATATTGGGTGTTACCATCTCTAATCGTCTGTCACTTAGTCAACATGTTCAGAACGTTGTCATGTCGTGTGCTCAGACTGTGCATGCTTTACGAACACTGTGTAGTCACGGTATGAACAATGCCACATTGCAAATTGTTTTCAAGTCGGTTGCTGTAGCTAAACTTGTTTACGCTGCCAGTGCCTGGTACGGTTTCTGTACGGCAGCGGATAGAGATCGCCTTGAGGCAGTCATCCGCCGAGGTAAGCGCTCTGGCTTCTGTCCTGTGGATCAGCCGACGGTCAGAGAAATGGTCGACGACGCCGACGACACTATGTTCAGCCTGCTCATCAACAACAGTAATCATGTACTACATCAGTTGGTGCCTCCCCCACGAAACACCTGTTATGATCTCCGACCTCGACATCACGATCTTTCACTGACACATAAACCTAACAAAATAGTTGATTCCGATTTTATCATTCGCATGTTGTTTAAAAATTAATATTAACACATACCTACACAATTTTATCATTCACTGTACTGTATTCCACTTGTGTGTTTGTTTTATTCTGTATTTTACCTGATGGAGCTGCGGCTTGTCAGCTTTGTATGAAACGAATATGTTATGTTATGTTATGTTATGTTAGTACTCATCCCTTAGCAAAAAGTCCTACAGTATTACTGTAGAAAAACTATAGTATACTGTAGTAACTACAGTAACAACTGTAGTAACTACAGTAATACTATAGAAAAATATGTTACTATAGTATAAACTATAGTA
>Ga0209780_1002071_pt1 | contig 13948 bp, 12 predicted proteins | sample WorMetexBAHAMAS2_FD_187384 | JGI IMG/M metagenome (GOLD analysis project Ga0209780, IMG submission 187384) | Marine gutless worms symbiont microbial communities from Max Planck institute for Marine Microbiology, Germany - Inanidrilus exumae... | ecosystem: Host-associated > Annelida > Digestive... | reverse complement strand
TATATTATTATTATTATTATTATCATCGTCACACCGTGTTTCTACAACCACAGCACCCCGGAGATCATCGCGGCGTGTCCAGAGTGCAATCCGTGACATTCGACGATTGTGTAACTGTTCACGCTGCCGATGACGATGATCGCAAAAGCCCTTGGCTACGTATGGCAGGGGATCGCATGCGATTTAGACGTAGGATCAAACAAATAGAACTGATTTTAGGGCCGGTTTTAACCGAGGAACACAGAATGATAGTTCGTTTGCATATGATGTCATTCGATTTGTCGATTGACGTTTGATTTTATATGTTTCATTCGTTTATGCATGTGTGTGCATAAAATGTTTAATAAAATGTCGAGACAACATCAGACTCGTCGTCTATTAGTCTCATTTATCTACGAACAATACTATCACAACCTGTACAAAAGCTTGTGTACACAAAATAATGTTCCAACGTAACGTAAAAACGAAAACTGAATACCAAAATACCTGCCGGAAACCGAACCGAGCGTCGTCAACACGCTTTTTCATCCAAACCAAATCGCAGATCATTGCTACATGCTTCAACGATGACTATAATCGAAAACTTCCGCGTATGGTGATAGATCGTGTTAGATTTGAATTCAGAATCCAGCAGAGTAAACTTATTGTAACACAATAATGTCGGTTTCGTGCGACGTGAAAAGTGACATGGAATGTCTTGCGATCAGTACAAAAGCTTGTGTACATTCGGGCAAAAAACACAGACTTAAAAAATTAATTTCATCAGTGCGATGTAAAGACGACACACATGGTGTCTATGAGTCTTACGAAGTTTAATTATATCATGCTGGGCATGTATGACGTAAACAGCATAGAAACGATGTGTTTACAGCTGTTCCGTCGTTCGATACAAATTTAGTGACGTTAGCAAACCGACGACGACCGGTCGTGATGACTCATCATGTCACATAGCGCAGGAAAACGCTTACGCAGTAAATTTTTAAATCAAACGTATAGTGTACGTGCACCGACGTTCATACCCGTGCTGACACACAGACCATGACTCACGCGCGACTCCCTCCCTCGATATAATGTAATGCCGAATCAACAACATATGACCTTGACTCAGTCAAAAGTCAAATTAATTAGCTTAATTAAAGCTTAATTAGCAACGTTATTTACGATCTCACAACGTCTGTTCGATACCGCGCGCGCATGCGCGGCCTCCCCCTCCCTCGAATGCCTACGACAGATATACATCGCATGCCGAATGACCTTGACCCGGTCAAATTATATCGTAAAACTATACTGGTGTTTATTATCGTGACCGACGCTCATCCTCGTGATTATGACTCGTGACCTTGACCCCGATATGACCTTGACCCCGACGTGACCTTGACCCCAAACCGAAACCGAGTGATGACCCTAACCCAGTCAACAACAACAACAGGTCATGACCCGGGGTCATCAAGTGCAAAGGTCAAAGGTCAAACTCGTGACCTTGACCCTGTCATGACCTTGACCCCGTCGTGACCTTGACCCTAAACCGAAACTGAATGATAGCCCTAACCCATGCTCTGTCAACAACAACAACAACAACAGGTCATGACCCGGGGTCATCAAGTGCATTAAATTCACTTACAAGGGGTCAAGTTATGTGACATCGCTGTCACATTACTATCTACTGCTAGCGCACTGGACTCATACACAGAAGCAGGCTGGACCTCTGCCTGCTGTAAAGAAAGAAAGAAGCTCCAGATAAGGCGAGCTTTTTCCTGTTACCTGTGGTGTGCAACAAGGAGGGATCTTATCACCTTATCTGTTCACTGTATATATTGATGTCATAATTACACATTTAAAGAACTTGTGTAAGTCAGATTTTACTGTATTCAGCATGACCTGATCCAAGGTCAAGGTCACGAGTCCTTCAAAGTTGGAAATCTGGCTGTTATCAAAAGCTATCTCCTCCGCCATTTACAATGGGAGCTGGCAACTGACCACGGATTCACGGCACAATATCTAAATTTGATTGGGCCGGATTTTTGATATTCGGCCTAGTTTTTGTGTCACGTGACTTTGAACTTGGCACAAACGTCAGTTGCAAAGAGTCGACTGTCAGTCCCCGTACGGGGCTAATTTTAAATATTTTCAAATTGTATGGGGATGCACTGGACATAAAGTTCAACTCGTTGAAGAGTCAGCTTATTACGTTTGGTTGTGAAAATCCTAATTAGTGCACTGTTACACTTAATGGCACACAAATACCATGGGCAACTAAAGTGAGATATCTCGGCATGTATTTCTTAAGCAACAGTGGTTTTAGTGATAGATCAGCTACCTGCAGAAAATTCTATGGACAGCTTAATAATATAATGCCAGTTTTAGGTAAATGTTTACAAGATGTATGCGATACATCTGATTAAAACATGTTGCTTGTACAGTGTTGTACGGATGTGATGTGTGGACATACAGCAGTTCTCACTGTATTAGTGTTGCATGGAATAACTGTTTTAGAAGAGTTTTTATGTGTTGTTAGAGAGAGAGAGTGTGTGTGTGTGTGTGTGTCAAACCTCTACAACACTTCTGTATCACGCTGCCTGTCATACATTATTGATTTAAGGAAATTGGTTTTCTGGCGTTCTCTGCGTCAGTCTGAAAATACTGTGCTGATGACTTTGGCCTACTTAAACGATAATAACTTTATTGCAACTTCATGTAAATATGGTTTTGATAATTACATGGTAAATGTTAAAGATGCTGTTCAACGAAACTTTGCTAAATCGTTTCTGTAAGTATGTGTATCTTACGTCTTGTTTTTTTATATGTTGGATGTGTGTCACTTTTCCTTTTTATTTCGATTATTTATTTCTTGCATTTTTTGTGCCTATCATTGGAATACTACAGCATGATGATGATGATGTTATTATAGGCTTCTGATATCTTGTACTAGGTAATGCGTTTTGCATGTCAATAATTTTAATTTTTTTAATGTTTTTATTGTGTTCTTGTACGTGTAATTGTGTATGTATGTTGGCTGCCTTATTGGCGTGTTAAACGATGATGATGATGATAATGTCCATATTTGCAGTTTGTCATGTTTGAGTCCACAAATGACGAAGTGACAGTGTTGAAAGGCGTCTTCATGCAGATCAGATGAACTGAATAGTCTTGTGTTGTCAGTGCAACTGCGGGCACTCACGCGTCACTATTATGCTTTGTGCACTTTCTTGTTGCTGTTTTTGGTCGTATTACAACACACTGTTGATTTCTGTGTGTGAAATTCAGCACACAGAAGAAGAACTGCCGACGTTCGAATCCGTCTTTGAACGTAATAGAGGTGAATTGGAGGCACAGATTAAAGCTACTGAAGTCTTGCTTGATGAACTGCAGGAGCGGCACATTCTGACTCCTGAAAATATCAACTGCATCAAGGTTAGTTAAGTTATTATAATCATCACAGCCCTGTATATACCTATTAAAGAAACACAATTTTGGCATTCATGATATGCCTCCCTTATGCTCGAGATTGGCTACAGCCTGCACCCAATGAATCAACAAAGCAAAAATTTATGACATGTCATGTGTCACAAGCATAGTGGCAGAGACTAAGCCAGTTGGTCACATCAATGTAATAAAGTACTATTAATTATTGTAGATGTAGGTGACAACATATAATTTGGTTTTTAGAATACGACAAAATGCAGACTGGTTTAGCAGATCAACAGTTGTATATCAGTGAGTTTCAGACTGAAGGAGTGCTGAAGTGATGTTGAAGAATCTACGGTTTTCACAGTCCACAATACAGGCATTGATAATTTGTTACCTGTTAGTATGTGCATGTTGTTAGGCAATTACAAATGAAATACAACAGGTAAGTGAGAATGCCGGTGGATCACGCTGGCGACTCTTTTGGCATTTGCAGAACGTGGATCCTACTGAGCAATGAATTGTGTGCCAGATAAACATGACACAGTTACATCACTTCACTCGAGCTAACCAACACAGATGCCATCATCGGGCTGTGGCACAGTAAAACAAATTTCAAAGAAAGACCCAAATGACAGACCAGCTACACTTGGAAACACGAACTAGCCTGAAAAAAGTGGCAAAATTTAACTGATGAAGTTTGGACCTGCAGTTGGTCCACAGCTTTTTTATATTCTTATGTCTATCTGCTTTCAGTTATTAAAAAATATTTCATTGGTTTGCACATAGGCACAAGTATCAGTGGCTTGGGTGGGTGGGGGGCTAACACCCCAAATTTTTGGCTGCCGACAAAGCAGTTGACGAACTGCTGACTGCATATCATGACGTATTGCCAATAAATCCTTCTGTTATGAAGGCTGACATGCAAATAATCCGTCATGTGTACAGCCTGAAACGATTCTGTCGATCAGATACAGATCTCTATCAGCAAATTACTGCTGCTGAAGCTGCAGAGTTAGAGAACTGTGCAAACTTGTATAAGTTGATGCAGCTCATAAGTACACTGCGTGTCAGTTCAGCTACATGTGAGCGATCATTCTCAGCTATGCACCGAGTTTACAACTACTTGAGAATGACGATGTCTGCAAATCTATTTTCCACGCTATCGTCACTGTATATTGAACATGACTTGTCAAACAACACAGACGTGCATGATGTCTTAGCCCGTTATGTGGAAACAGGCAAATGCAGTTTTATTAGGTGAATTGTTAACTGCCTTAGTAATTTAGTAAATTAGCATTGTTGTTTCTTTAACACTGTTTGTGTTAGTATCATAAATTTGTTAAGCTGCTCATAGCTGGTTTTACTTTTCATTTATCACTGGCTGCCATCGCGATAACTTGTATGGCTGTCTGTCTGAATATCTGTGCGATGAGATTTGTTACAACACGTCGTTGTTGTCAAATAATTATTAAGTTCTAGGCTTAATACTGTTGTATGCCATAATAATTTGCCGAATGGCATTGTCTCACGGCACCCATGTGTATTATCAAGCTATTTTGTGCATGTGGTGAAATAATAAACTTACTTATTTGCTATGCTTAAAAGATGTCAATCATCATATTTTGTACAAACGATTGTGACCTCAGAAAACAATAGACAAGTAAACCGGAAAACGTCAGAGAGTGCACAACGCAAGCAGCTATCGGGCACTTCCAGTTGCCATAGCGTTGGCGCCCACAGATAGTACATTGTATCATGCATTTGATTTGCTGGATGCTAGCATTTTACAGTGACGTAATGCGTATAGCTTGCACAGTTTCTGATATATTGAGGGCCAAAGTACAACACGGCTGGCCACATTTTCAATACCCCACCTGTCTTCCACAGTGAAATTCGGGATGACGATGTGACGATGCGGGTTGTCTTCAGCGGGCACTGCCAGGCAAGTAGCCAAGAGATCGCCTCATCCTGTCACTTGTCGATTTCCACTTTTTATTCCACCGTGTGATCATGCACAATCCACAAACGTTACAGACAGACGGACAGACAGACATCAACTCGTAGCGTGAGTGTGACAAGCGATTCCATGTCGCGCTAAAACCGGCTGCGGTGCAGTATGCTGATGAGTTATTTCCAATTTAACTACTTCTCTTACCGAATAGTTAAGAAAATACAGAGAATGGGGCAGATTTTGCCTATCGGTTGCATGTCCAAGAACAAAAAACTTTCAGCTTCAGGGGAGCTTCGCCCCCTGCCCAGGGGCTCTGCCCCTGGCTGCCTAGGGGCTCTGCCCCTGGACCCCGCCTGGGGCTCTGCCCACCACACCCCAGTTATATAGGCTCGCGCTCCATGCACTTGCCATATAAGCCCCAAATTCTGAAGTCGCCGCCTATGGGTTTGCAGATCAAGGTGGCTGCTCATAAAGTCATGTAAATTTGATAAATATGACGTATCATTGTAGTTTGCTGGAATTTTTTGTGACATCATGTACAGGCTGCACCATCTGAAGATGTACGTGTTGAAATACTCATGTCTGCATTGAAGCCATGCAAGATTAATCTCCTCCAAGAGTTCTATGCTGCTTTGAAGGCCGCCGGTCAAGATAACATAGTCAGCATGCTCCGGAAAGGATGAAGGCTGATGTCCAGTTTCCACAGTTTGCCAGAATAGAACATTTTATTGTCGTTGTTGATTTTTATTTGCGCAGTAGCAAAATGTCAGATTCAGTGATAGCAGAAATGTTTTGGGTCTGCCGCAATAAACTGAGGTGTACAGCAAAACGCTAACCCAGGACCCTGGAAGCTAACCCTTGTATAGGCATACTTATCAAGGTGAAACATTACCAAGACTGTGTTTTGTGCACATGCTGGGCCAGTCTAACGACTGTTCCTTTTGACTACAGCATTGCCCATGCATGTAAACGTTTGTGGCACAACTTAGCATTGTAGTCATTTCGAGTTAATAGCCTGCTGCTCGTTGTGATATGACATTATTCTTTATCTTTCAAGCGTCGGGAAAACAAGTTCTTGAAAGCAAGTGCCACAGGGATTGTGTGGATGATAATTCCTACATTTTACTAGTATTACTACAACCTCCAATTTTTATGTTATTTTTGGCACAATTGTAGCATACTTGGTTTGTATATGGCAGGTTGGCTTCAACCCTCAGCTACAAATTTACAAAAAATGCACTTTAACCCACAGGCACGTTGTTAATACTGATATATGAAATCATTCAGTAGTATTGACACCATCTGTCTCTGTACTCAAAAGATTTTGACAGATTTTAGAACTTACAAAGTTGTATGTTTAGTTATAAAGATAACTAGAATCGCTTGCATGCATTGTGTTGTGTTATATTATTGTTTGTCAATTATTCACATCATTGTCATGTTTTTGAAATTTTATTGCAAGCCGGACTGTATATATCACTCGGCTGACAAATCTGTAGCCTAGGCTAGGACCTCTGATTTCATGCCGTTTCAGTCCAGAAGTGCAATTTTTACTGCACGGTGCTATGCTAGCGCGGAATATGCTGAGATCCTGTGTCTGTCCGTCACAAGTCGGTGTTCTATCAAAATGGCTAAACATAGCATTGCACAATCAGTGAGTACATACAATAGCCCGGGAATCCCGTTTTCTGGTGTCAAATGTCTCAGCAAATTTCCAATGGGTTCATCACTAATGAGGGCGCCAAACACAAATCAAGTAAATAATCAGTGATTTTCAACAAGTACCTCGCTATATCTGAGAAACGGTGCAAGGTAAAGACATAGTTACCATGGAACGTTAACAGGAAGTGCATCTTGGCGGCTCTGCCTATATTCTCTGACTACTTGACCTTTAAAATTTTGCGGCATTCTTCACGGAATTTTTACAGCAACAAAGGATTTTCGGTCATATGCTTTTGTGCATTGTCATGTTTTATACATTATATGGACTGTCACTGCCAAGTTTGATTAGTTATTCCTGTATGATAATTATAATACTTATGATGAATTTGTTACATATTCTTGTAGACAATCAAACAGGCGTTTAATTGTTTATTTGTATTTTGTGATATTTGCAACACTGTGTGAAGTTTTTGTGAATACTTGGCCTCAGTTATGATTGCCACTTTTTGTGCTTTTAATTTAATAGATTTTGTGTATGACATCGAATACTGTCCATGATCTATGCAACAATACACATTATATCATGGACTTTCATGGTATCGTCGGTGATGGGCATAACTGTTTTAGAATTAGTTATAGAAAAAAATTCACACTTTGTCTAGTGTTTTATAAGCCAAAGTTCTAAAAGGACAACCGTTAAAATAAATGCTAAATTATAATCATGAAACACGTGCCAGGTTATACATTTAAAGCTGAAGAATGACAGATTTAACTATGTTAGCACATGTTTCTTACTGTAATACTGTTAACTTAGCATTTATTTTATTTTTTGCCGTTTTAGAGCTTTGGCTTACACAACGTTAGATAAAATGTGATCTATTTTTTTCTATATAATTTTTAGTATTATTTTCAGCGAATCATGACTATGGATATCGTATTTGATGTTTTGTCGGCTCACAAACACATTGTACAGAAAGTATTTGCACATAGCTTTGCTGTCTTGCATAATGCATACTGCATCAAACACACTTCTGTGACTTTTGAACACTAATCCCATGTCTGAACTTCCTAAAACCGAAAACCCAGTTTTTGGCAAGGGCTCAGTAATCTAGTGGTCATGGTGTTGGAGTACACTGTGATAGACGATGCAGACAACAACATTAAAGGCCCGACTTTTGTGCCACCCTGTATGGTTTGCTGACAATCAGCGGGGTCCAGGGCACAGCCCGTGGCGAGGGGCAAACCTAAACCTTCCTGAAGATGAAAGCTAGGCCCCCTGAAGACGAAGACGAAATTATTTAGCACTCAGACATCCAACGGGGCAAATTTGTCTATTGCGTCCCATTTATCCGCCGCTGATTGCTGCGTGGTATTGTTTATGTGCATTACAGCGTTGTCCTGTAGAGGTAGGCCCTACAGAGCTTACAAGACACTTGTTAGATATTGTACAAGATACAAATTTACCCCAGTATTATGCAAATAATGTCAGTGTTCTGCCTTTTAGCTGTAAAATGTTGTGTTCTGTGATAATTATGAACTGACGGCTGTGAAATTTCGGAAGAATTCGTTTAACGAACATGCACAGGTTTCTGCTGTTGTCCGTTTGGACAGGTTCGGTTGGGCTAGAGTCACTTTCCCCTTAGTTGTCAACATGCTAGCGGTCATAACAACAACAACGTTCGCGTCTTTCCAACAATACTGCATGGCATTGAAGTAGTCGCTGTTTTGCAGGTATACTGGGGAAATACTGACGTCAGTTCGTGCCCACCGCATCGGCCGCCTAGAAATGAGCTGAAAGCGAAGTTCCAGGGTAGACTTTTACACCGCATCGCCGGCATGCAGTGCATAGATGCGGCCATTTGCTACAGATGTCGCACGTCTGTGTGTCTATCTGTCTTGTGGCGGACACATGGCTGAGCTGTGCAAAAAAAAGGCTGGACCGACCGAGATGCAGTTTGGAGGAGTTCTCGTGTGAGCCCAAAGAACCAAAATGGTATGCAGATACCCACAGGAAGGGGCACTTTAAGGGGAGGGGGCATGTGCCGGTCCATTGTAACGTACCTACGCACGAATGCATTCCGCATTGTTCGAATTAAAGTCCCTGTCCAGCGCCGCCGCGAGGGGTGACATGACAGCGATGCGGCCTTTTAGTGCCAAATTACTTTGAACACTAGTTCACTGCTGCTGCTGCTGCTGCTGCTGATGTTGCTGATGTTGTTGATGTTGCTGTTGTTGCTGCTGTTGCTGCTGCTGTCTTCGTAGGTGGAAACGGTACGTGATGTACGCGCAGGTCCCGGACATAAAGACGGCACACACAGCTGCGCAGTTGACAATAATTGCGATAATCCACCACGGTATTGGCGACTCGTCAGGATCAGCTTCATATGCCGCTACAACACGTTCACAGCTAGTCTAGCTGCAAACTATAGGCGTCGGAACCGGGGGGGGGGATCGAGGCCCCGTCACTTTCTTCAAAGCGGGAGCCTGGCTAATCACTTTGCATTTGTTACTGCGTTGTCAACATTCTGACAGACAATTTCATTCTCAGATGTTGATACGATACTTGCCTTAGTAATAATGTGTAATAAATTAGCCCCGTGCGGGACTGACGGTCGACTCTTCACAACTGACGTTTCTGTGAAGTTCAAAGTCACGTGACACAAAACTACGACAGATATCAAAAATCCGGTCCGATCAAATTTTGATATTGTGCCATAGTTTAAGGATCAGCAGTCAGTTGCCAGCTCCCATAATCCCATTGTAAATGGCAGAGGAGATAGCTTTTGAAAGGATTTCCAACTTTTAATGGCTCGTGACCTTGACCTTAAATCAGGTCATACTGCATACCATCGTGCATCACTCATCGACATCTACCTAGTACATGCCAAATTTTATTGAAATCAAAGAAACTTTTTGTTGACGGACAGACGTACATGTACGTACGTAGGCCTATGTACGTACGGACGGACAGACATTTGAGACCCACTTTGTTAGATCGAGTGATCGACTCAGGAGAGTCGACCTAAAAACCTACAAGTGAGCCACCTCTGCATTGACTTAGGGTAGGCCCATCGTACAAAGTGGGGGCGCACAACCCCAACAAATTTTTCCCGGCGTTTCGCGCCAGAAAATGGTCTCCTTCCCGTATGAATTGCTTCAAAAGCCACTGCTTAGAACCGTCGACAACGGCGTTACATGTAGGCTACATGAAAATATTCATGAACATGTCTCAACGTTGCGGAAAATCGTCACCACTACGTAAAAAAAGTCTCAGCTGTCGCAATCGCAGACGAAACCGCGCGACGCGCTGCGTTATATTTGAATGTCTAGCAAGTATTATGAATGTGGTCTCTGATTTGCAGTTTCATGAAATGATATTTGGTGGTGACTTAAATATGACAGTGGATGATAACACTGAGTTGTGTCGGCATTTACATAGTTTTGTTGATAATCTGCAATTAAACTTTGTTGATGATAAGATTAGCTCAAATGATAGGTTTACATACAGAGTTGAGACTACTGGGGCTTGTTCTGCAATTGACCATTTTGCTGTATCTTGCAGTCTTTACCAGCAGGTAACTGATGTTATGATACAGGACAGTGCTGTTAACTTTTCTGATCACCGTCCTGTCTTGTTGGAGGTTGATGTCTCTTTGTCCTGCCCTGTGACTGGTAGTGGTGTAAATGTACAATCCAGGAGCTCCGACTTATTAAGTTTTCATTGGGATATTGGAGATTGCTCTCAGTACTACATGTTAACATATACTTATTTAAATTGTATTCAGGTACCTTTTTCTGTTGGATAGTAGTGTGTCTGCTATCACGAAAAATGATAACATTCTGGATTGTTTAAATCAATATCACAGAGACATTGTAAACGTGCTGTATGATTGTGCATGTGTTTGTATACCACAAAAGAAACATGGTGTTTATAAATTCTGGGGGATCAGGAGCTCACCTTGCTTAAAGATGCTGCTATACAGTCATTTAACATATGGAAGAGTATAGGAAAACCTCATAGTCGACTCGAATTTGCTAATATGAGGAGAGATAAATTAAGATACAAACTTTTAATTAGAGAGAAAGAAAGATGTAATGCAAATTATTGCTCTGACAGTTTAAATGATGTGTTGAATACTAAAGATATAGACTCCTTTTGGAGAACATGGCGCTCTAAGTTTAGTAATAAGCGAGTGCCTAGTGTAATTGATGGGCACTGTAATGACAGTGACAATTCAGACAGGTTTGCTGAAGTTTTCAAAGGTGTTTGTGTACCTAAGTTGGCTGATAAACATGAGCGATTGTACTCGTTATTTAGCGAACGTTTTAAATATTACGATTGTCATAATGCGCCATCTGATTTTATCAGTTTTGATTTGGTTCAGAATGTTGTCAGAGATTTAAAGAGAGGGAAAGCTGCTGGTTGTGATGGTCTAATAGCTGAGCACATCTGCCTTGCACATCCTCTTTTATTGGTTCATTTGTCATGTCTGTTCACAATGCTGATGATTTTGGCAGAGGAATCGTTATACCTTTACTTAAGAATGTGGACGGTAACCGGTTCACAACAGACAATTATAGGGGCATTACACTCAGCCCGGTGATTAGCAAGCTGTTTGAAATGGTTCTGTTATCGCATCTTAAAGATCAGCTTACATCTGATCCCCTTCAATTTGGTTTTAAACTAAAGTCTAGCTGCAGCCATGCAATATTTACATTTAAGACAGTTATTGATTATTATTTTAAAAAATAATTGTATGTGCTTTAGATATAATCAAGGCCTTCGACAGAGTTGACCATTATAAACTTTTTTGTGTTTTGGTACATAGATCGCTGCCTAAGCAATTTATTGCATTGTTGCTTGATTGGTTTGCAAAGTGCTTTTCACGTGTACGTTGGGTAGTTCATACTCATGATGGTTTCAATTTTTTTCTGGAGTCAGGCAAAGTGGAATCTTATCACCTATACTTTATGCTGTTTATATGGATCATCTGATAAATTCATTTGAGGCGACTCGGTCTTGGTTGCAGGTTACTGAATGATTTTTACGGTTGTTTGTTATATGCAGATGATATACTGTTCACGCTATGCAAATGATGCTTCATATATGTGAAAAATTTGCTGGTGATTATGATATAAGATTTAATAATGACAAATCAGTTGCCATGCATATTGGCAAAGGCTTTAATGAGAGATGTGCTGCACTAGTGATCGACAATAAAGATATCGAATATGTGAGTGAGATGAAGTGTCTGGGAATCCACGTGATTGCAGCCCGTCATCTGAAGTTTTCGGTTGAGCACGTGAGACTGAAGTTTTATCGGACGTTTAATTGTATTTATGCAAAGTCGAGTGCAGCAGACTCCGAAATGGTTACTGTCGTGTTGTTGAAATCGTACTGCCTTCCTTTCTTGTTGTATGGTGTTGAGGCTATGTCATGATCTACAAATGTGAAGAGCTTAGAGAACTGCTATGTATAGGATATTTGGATCGTGTGATAAAAGTAGTTTGGAATATGAATGTGTGCTAAGCTGGATAATATGACGGTCTTGATTCAGAGGAAGTGTGCGAAATTTGTTGACCAGTTAATAAGTGATGGACGTTTTGCAAATTTACTTTTTATCTCTAGTTTTGATGCATTTTGTAATTTGTAATTTTGGTGTAACTACGTAGTCTGTGTGTATGTTTTTACTTTTGTATTTCTAATTTTTCTGTCGTATGTGCTGCATTTATTTGCGAAATAAACTATATTTTTAGTCAAAGGAACAACAATTAACTTGATCATTAACCGGCAGCATTGCGCGCAGTGCAAAGCGCCGGTTATTGAAATTACGATGAGAGGCCGACTTTAAGGTTTTTCGCCTCTGTGCCAAATTTCACCCCAATTGGTGCAACGATAAGAGTACAGGACCCCCAAAACTGAAATTTTTACTGATATTTGATCAAAATGTGGAATATAAATGCCCGCAAGGGCGTATATCCCTGGCGCGATTTTCACAAAATTTGCAGAATTTGTACCTCGTTTCAGGATGCGTTAGATGTTAAAGTTTTGTTGGATTTGCACAATTGCACAAGGGGCTATCGAGTTATGGGGTTTTTTAATTTGACGGGGTCTGGTTACCCCCAAATGTTTAGTGCCCCCTAGCGTCGAAACTGCGTCAGACCCCCAAACGTTTTAGAGGTGAAAGAACGTGCTCGATTTCCTCTATCATCTTGCCAAGTTTTGTGGGGTTCAGGTTCCACGTTGAGTTTTTTGTCTGTCTGTCACGCTTTGTTGTCCGTCACGCTTTTTTCGTCCGTCACGCTTTTGAACGTCAGAGTTCGTTCGCCCGCTTTAGCCACGAAGGCGTTGGAGTACAGAAAGGATTTTGATGACGTTGGATAGGGGAAGGTTTGTAGTTGTGCACCCGTGTTCAACTTACTCAGGTTACCGCCAACTGTCGACATCACTAAATGCCAAAGTCCAAAAACGGCAAAAATTGGGGTTTTTCGCCGCCAGAGGGCGAAAGAATAAACCGATCGAGACGAATTTTGACATGTAAACGTGCACTGTGGGTCAGCTGTAGCACACCAGATTTGGCCCTCATCGGTAAAAGGGGGTCGATACAGGAGCCTCCCAAATGTCAGAATTTGCCCAAAATTGTGGTTTTTGGCCACTGGAAGCCAACACAATGAACACATTCCAATGAAATTTGGCGTGTAAATGTAGACGTTCGGTCTGCTATAGAACACCAAATTTGACCGTCATCGGTAAAGGGGACCATTACAGGAGTCCCCAAAAGTCAAAATTTGCCAAAAATTGTGGTTTGCGGCCACTGGAAGCCAACACAATGAACACATTCACATGAAATTTGACGTGTAAGCCTTCTACTTCCCCTTTCCTGCATCCCCTCCTTTATTTCCTCCTCCCTTCTCCCTCCCTATCTT
>Ga0209780_1002070_pt1 | contig 13953 bp, 12 predicted proteins | sample WorMetexBAHAMAS2_FD_187384 | JGI IMG/M metagenome (GOLD analysis project Ga0209780, IMG submission 187384) | Marine gutless worms symbiont microbial communities from Max Planck institute for Marine Microbiology, Germany - Inanidrilus exumae... | ecosystem: Host-associated > Annelida > Digestive... | reverse complement strand
CGGCTTCCCGGGGATGACGCAAAGATGGTGAAGCCGCAAACGAGGCTTCTCGGGAATATGTAATTGTAAACAGTGCCGGATTTGAGGCTTGTCGGGGCGAAAGGGTTAACCCTCGCAGATGTGAACAGATTCGTTCAATCTTGAGCCCCATTTAACACACTGTTCCTTGGACCCACAAGAGTTGGCCCCCAAACAGCATCTCAATCGGTTCAGCACGTGTGTGATCAACACACAGACCTGCAACATCTGTAGCAAAAGGCCATATCTTACATACTGTGTGCAGGTGATGCGGCTGAAAATAATGTTAATGAACTCAACACAAAAAAACAGATTAGCATAGAAGATCCAGACCAAGTCAAAGCTAGTACATGAAGGCAGAGAGAGAGAGAGAGAGAGGGAGAGGGAGAGTCTACAGCATGAACAACAAACAACAGCAAGCTGGAAACTGTCGACATCAGCTTCACTAGTAACTGGTCAATTAACTGTTGTGCGTGTGTGCAACAAATGGAACAACAGACCAGACTCAGTGTGAGGCAGTCAAATGGCCTGCAGCTGAACCGACAACCTCCAAGTTGCAAGGAAATGGCATTCCCATCATTTCATCCTGCCACAACCTTACCTCGTTCATTCGTTATTGTGGGCATAGGTCCAGCCTACTCTGAACCTCAGTGCTGAGATCATACAGCACTCCAGTGCACTTGCCCAGGGAGAGGAGGGGAATTGGTAGGTGTATGCGATGTGTATGTGACATGTGGGGAAGGAGGGCTAAGTAGGAGTGAGCAGCTTGTCGGGTATTTCTATAGCGCACCCCTCTACACATGGCCTACCGTCTGGCTTAGCCCTGACTGGTACTGTGTGTTGTTTCAGCCAGTGGCCAGCCCAGTCTATTTACTTCAGCCACGTCAGCACGGCCAATACCTTGATGCTGCTAGATTAAGGAGTCAGCAACGGTCACAGTTTATAGAGGACACCATCGAACTCTCTTTTGTCCTGCCCGGGGTTATCTCCCTGTTCATCACGTGCACAGGAATTATTTGAAATAATTCTTTTTGGTAGGCAAACGCCCTGGGCTGAAGTTTGAACCCCAGCCACTAAGCACGTCACGCCCTATTGCACATGGCGGGAATAGTATTGACGTCATGTTTGACCACTGGGCTCCCAGGGCAGGTCACAACATTACCCCAGAGAGCAGTGAAAATTTGCCAGTTCAACTGAAACTGACAAATTACAAACAATGATCACAACGCAATAAATCTCGTTTTTTAAAGTCCTACAGACCTCGCCCAAAGATGCCGTCTGTTTGCTCCGAGTCAGCCGGGCAGCACGGTGCATTGCAAATGCCATCTCAGGGTCAACAAATCCCGTCTTTCCCATGTGCACAAGACCATCAATAGACACAATCAACCCGTGATGCTCACAGAACTCCCTTGCCTCCGTATCATCCTCAAATGCCAGCAGTCGCACCAGCTCAGTCAGTGGATACTGCACAGCACAATATCACCAACATGCATCGTCTATGGTACTACTGTACTACATCAGCTAATTCAGCAGTATTAACACTGTACAACATTAGATAGTGACACCACAGTCATAGTATAAACAAGGTGTCGCCCTAACAGGACGTAACCGTACTGGCCCGCCGTGCAGTGTTACCAAGAAGTTATAATTAGACTGGAGGCAGCATGACGCCATCACCTGATCTGTGCGGCTGAAGCCAGTTGCAGGCCCGCCATTGCCTGCAGGGCCGTTGTGGAGTGTTACAGACCCCAACAACAGATGCCAGCGAGCAATACAATACTAGCCCATTAGGCGTTCCAGTACTAAATGATACGCATATACAATAAAAGCAGAATGCGAATATTTTTGCTGCTGAAACTGTCAGTGTATACATAAATTTAAATTCACTCCACTAGTACACACACAACCATTTTACGGCTGCTATACAGGTCAACCTGTATAGGCCATCATCCTCCATTCAGCACTGGAGGATTCTGTGGGAGCAAAGTATTACTATGTCCATGCCATTGCTGACAGTAACTAGTAGATATGGAATAGGGAGAAAAGACGTTATAGATCTCTTTAATGGTGTAACCTACACTGCTACCAAAAAAACCATCTCTATGCCATAGTTAACCTCATTATTATAGTAATAATTAATCAATTATTTAGTAAATAACTTCCCTTTTTTTCTGATGCAAACAATTAGTTGATGAGCTGACGACTACTTTCAATCAGAGAAGGAACAAAAAGTTATAAAATCAACAGAGTCTTACGGTAAAGACAGTAGCCTCATGTATGCTTCAGTAATTGATTTTGATTAGCTCCAGTTAATATGCATGAATGTTGTTAATATGCACGAATATCATCGAATTTGCAAAAAAGAAGATAATTTTTCAAAAAAGAAGATAATTTGCATTCATCCAAAAACGACATGGTAAACAATGTAATCACAAATGAAATCAGCTGAAAAATGTATCTTAATAGCTGTGTTTTCTGAAAGTAAAACTAGAATACCAACTTTCTAATTAAAATCACAGCTAAGCTACATATTATATAATGGATAAGCTCTGTGGTACATCACACAATAAGTCGAGTATTTGCTATGATCAAAGAACGTAAAATGAAGACTGACTTCAGTAGTATGGCCAGGCATCACGTACGCACGCAGTCTCTGCAGGCAACATGCTCGCATCTGACCAAAGTAGCGATGCAGAATGCAGACATTGAGGAATGTCGCCATGTGAACAAGTTTGAAGAACTTGACGTAGTTGCAGCTGTTAAGTGCCGTGTAGATACTAACTGCAAATTTTACTTGGTTAGACTCACGGACATCAGCACGCAGCTGCTGCACCTCCCTGCAGTCCAGTCAATTGCACAGTACAACGTCCATCATTAAATTACTGATCACAAAACATCACAATGAAGGCTGCACATGAACTGAGAACCACACAGTGGCTGCACATGCTTTCTGCCGAGGTGGTGCGAGCTGCTTGTTGGCCACCCCTCCCCCTCAGCGTGGCGGATAAAAATTTTCTGTTAAGGTGAACTCTGAAAATTAACACAATAAATTGAACAAGGCAAAGCATTTCACCGTTTGTTAGCTGGATAAAGCCAATTTGACAAATGCATAGCAATACAATGGACCAGAGATGTGCAGACGAAAATATGTTGGTATCTGCATCAGTCCATGTCCGCAGAAATACCATCCGCGTTCACAGATGTCCGACAGGCGTCTGTGGACGATCGGTATCCAGTCTTACCAGCAGCGACTTGAGCAATGTACTCATTTCGTTGTCTCATTTACTAGAAAAACTTCAATGCAAAAAGAATGAGAGAAGTTACGAGATATACAGATTAGGCCTACAGAATGGTTACTGAATCCAAAATCAAAACTAACTAGAAATCAACATTCATTAAGTACGTGCACAACACGGAATTGACGACCGTTGAAAGACATGTCAGCTGGCAGCTGACTCGCGGGGGCCAAAGGAACCATGTATCAGATGAGTAGTGATCCCCCACGGGAAGTGGCAATTTTTGGAGGTTCTTTGGCCCAGTGAGAAGCATAGAGAGTCTGTGCTGCAGTGTATGCAGCAGAAGGGATCATTCAATCCTCAATAATGGCATGCATGACATGCGATGTGGCCTACTGTCAACATCCTTTGTCCACTTGTTATCATTAGCAGCATTTACCTCAGAGTATCTCCATCGTTGAGCCTCATCAGCACCATGTATGCTCTGAACTCTGCCTCGCAAGGACAGAACACATCCTGCTTGCTGCTGAGGTCGCTGTACATCTCCTTCAACGTCTGCAGACACTTCGTCAAGTTCTCGTCATTGATCTTTGGGTCAAAGATTGCCCTGTCTTCCTCGCAGAGCGCCTCGGAGCACAGGATGTGAAACCGCGTGCACTTCTCCACAAGACCGACGGACGTCATATCACACAACTGCTGCTGTGTGATGTCCTGGACACACCACAGCGACACCACACATACATACAGACAATATCACGTATCTATACAATTACTACAGTCAGCCTTACTACTAAAGGCCAAGTCAAGTGGGTGAGTTTTCCGCAGTTGTCGTCAGTGTTGTAAGCTCCCTTCATCAACAGCATCTAGCCTACAAGAAAACTTGCTGTAATTACTCCTAAAAGCTCTCTTTGGGATGCAGCTGAACCTGGTGTAACTCCAGAAAAATAGGCCGGTTAAACAAAACCTGAGAGAATGCATGTGCCATTAGAGGGTGGTGTGCTGGCATAACAATACAGTGTCAGACTAGTGACAAACAATGGTCACACGTTGGATTCTCTGCAGTGTAAAAACTGTAGATGAGTTACTTGCACCCTGTCACCTTTGTCTTCTAGCAGCTAATTTGCAGTCACCCAGCAGCTAATTGATGGTAGGAGGCAGCAGAGGCAGATCAAGGAGGTATAGCCAGCTGAATTTAACTGTTGGGCTTCGGCTCACTGGCGGTTAAATGCTTTAAGAGCACACAAACGTTATCTTTACAAACCTTTCTTATGCTGCGTGTTCTGTTCCACAGAAAGTCGAACCAGTCCTCCCACTTTCCTGGCCCTCCGGCATCCATGATGTTATTGAGCAGGTAGTTCATTGTCATAATGAGCACATTCGGAGGTCGCAGTTCATCCGGCAACGGCATGTCCTTCAGCACCACACTCATACAGCTACTGCATGCTCCTAAACTTCACAGTGAAAATCATCTAAGAACAAATAACGGTATGGACATCTTTTAAGAAAAGATCAGAACTAGATGCAGCTGGAGACAGCAGACTTTGCCCCCGGTGCCACCATCTGGCAAACTGGACGAAATATATGCATTGTCTTTACGTCTGGCTTATAAGAAAACATGACGCCATCCACAAAACCGGAAGTAATTAAGGTGCCATCAGAGGAGGACCTAGCCATGGCCACAGGTAACTTGTACAGAAAATTTGGCGAAATTTGGACACATGATTTTCAAGATATGCGAGCAGAGAGACAAACAAACAAACAGACAGACACAGTGATCACAGTACTTTGCCCCAGCAGGGTGCAAAGTACTTACCCTCACTACATGTGAGTGTAAACACAAAGGTAGTCCCTAGTCACGCATGCACACACACACACACACACCTGGTGGTGGCTGCCAATATCATCTGTCAGTCTTCCCAGCCTCACAGCATCACTGCCATATGGCCAATACCACAGGATATTGCTTGGCAACTGAGAACAACATGATACCAGGTGAATTCACACCTGCAAAATTTCTAATTATCATACCACCAAGCCATTAGCAGTGACCACTAACGACTGACCACTCACACGCATACAGAGCTGACACCAGGTGTGACAAACAGATGCTAATAACTGACTGCGGAAATGCTGCCAACCTGATCAGCCGAAGAACGACTGTATTCCTTCACAGCTCGTGCATGGTCCACCTGAGGATTTCTTCCCGGCTTTAGTGAACACAACATCAGCAATGCAGCATTCCAACAAAGCAATTTCCATTAATGCCAGTATTATGGTACAGGCATCAGATAGCCTGCATAAAGGAAGCAATGCAATTTCCATCTGTAGAGACTGGTGGTGAATGACGAACAGACAAGAACAGGCCATTGGTTGGAACTGATGCTTGAGTTGACTGATTGAGTTAAGGTTTTACGTCTCATCCGACACAAAATAGGTTATTTTGGAGATGTTCTTCCCAGCCAATCTCTTGGCTTAATAGTGAAAAACTAAATCTAACACAACAAAAGCAAACAAACACCCGTAACAAAATATACTACGACATAAAATTAACACAAAAAATGTACAACCAGGTTTGGTCGCCTCCTACAACCTCCGGCCTGGAAACAGGAATGGGTCTATTCTCAAGGGAGTAGATAGATATGTCAGGAAGTAAACCAGTAAAGAAGTAAATAAGCAAAAAAAAACATAAGGAAAGAAGAAAGTAAGGAAGGCAGGAAGTAAGGAAGAAAGTTAAGTAAACACACAAACAAACAATTTATATCACACTGAAATCAACACATGAATCGCAGCACATTACCGCGCCTGAGCCCATATGGGGCACCTGAAAATGAAACGGGACTATTCTTAAGAAAGTAAGTAAGCTAGTAAGTAAGAAACCTGTGCCACGTATTGCCAAGTTTTGTCCGACGGAGTAGGTGGAGAAGAACCTGAGAAATAGAGCTGTTAAAGAAGATGTAGAAAGATAGCATTAACAACCAATTATATAAAATCTCACATTAAAATTAAGTGTCGACATAAACAGAACAGCTCATACCTCTACAAAGTCTGAAAGAAATTCTTGCATTCAGATGAAATTATTAATTAACTTATACATGATACATCATATTTATGCACGTCACGTCACCAGTCGCATGATGCAACAGTCATGCAGTAACAAAGCTATGGAACATGTAACCAGACGTCTGGCAATATGGGCACACCATACATGAGAAAAGCACTATGCTGCTGTGTACTGTATATGCATACATGAAGACTGATATTCATCATTGTCAACAGCATACTTTAACGGTCACAGTGTTGATCAATCAGCACTACTCATTCATATTTAATTACTCTGTCACTACTAGAACCTGTCAACTTTACCAGTCATCTCCTAAGTATTCACGACCCTTGCACAGACATCTAAAACAATTCTGCTTGATGTCTATAGATGGAAACTTCAGTGACAGAGTAATTAAATATGAATGAGTAGTGCTGTGTGTGTCTGTGTGTCAACCTCACTCTACTGTGTAGTGCTAGATAAACTGACTGCATTCCAAACAACAGTCAAGTGAAATACACTGTAATTGTCCACTAAATCAACTGATTCACACATACTGAGTACTGCACACCTGGTCACTTCTAGGGACTATCTCACAGAACCAAATGACACATACCAGATCAGTTCCAGAGACCATCTCATAGACGCTGAGTCGGCGTCGGTCCTCGCGCATGTAGCGTTCTTTCTCCGGACACATGTCGGGACACACACCGCGCACCACTTCAGCGGTCAGTAAATGTGACTGTCTACCACCAGACTGCTCTGTAAACACACACAGGACAGGCTGGGATGGGGTTTAACGGCATTTCAAACATAATTCAGGTTACATTGTACAAAACAAACTACTTGCATGCATGTACACACACAGTGTACACCTTAGCAAAGTCACTGACTGTTGTTTCCCAGAAATTTGAAAAATAAATCATTATGCTCTATAACATTTCTTTTGTCTGTGTAACTTTGTAATTCTTTTGACCTCGTCCGTGATCAACATATTCGTAACTGGCAATGTCAGCATTGGAAAGCAAGGTGCATACATGACATTATTGATCAATATATATAGTTTATTAACTTTATTTTGCATAAGGCAGCAGCATAAAACGATAAAAGCAGGGTTCCCACTATCTTTTGATATTGAAATTCAAGGACTTTCCAAGGACTTTCAAGGACCCTCAAATTTCATTTTTAAGGACCAATTCTCGACGGATGTTTACAGCATGAGCAGTAGAACAGCAATATTTAATGTTTATTTATGTGACGATGGTACAGTAATAAGGTAATAAAACATCTTCGTCTTCTGGCACAGCCCAAAAACATCACACTTGTAGCCCACTTGTAGCCCAATCAATAACTTGCAAGTAAGTAAAATAATATGCATTCCAGTCCAATACAATATTGTTTAATGAATATGGTGATCGCAATGTTTTACGTCATGATGAATTCAAGGACTTTCAAGGACCTGCGTAATAAAATTTAAGGACTTTCATCATAATTTATACTGGACCCCAAAGGTCACCTTAGTAAACACTTACAGATAGATGGAGTGGGAATTATCATAGGACAGATGTTCTCGCAGCAAAAACATGACAACAGTACTGAATGCAAACGTGCATACTTGAACGCAGGAATTTGTCACGTTCTTCAAGCAGAGAAAATTTTTCAGCAGACGAGTGAGCCACCGTGTTAGCAGTACTGACGAGGCCTGACAAAGACATTCAACGACAACGTGCATAAAACTTTTTCAACAGACAACACTTACAGCCCAGGAGCCCATATGGGCAAAATTATAATATATTCTGTAACTGAAAGCAGCGTCCACTTCAGAATCACAGATACCTGCAGAGAGAGACAATGTGACAATAGACAAAGTGCTCTGGTACCACCAAACACTGATACTGTAACAAGGTGTCGCCCTAACAGGATGTAACACTACTGTCCCGCCGTGCAGCCATGGAGCTATAATTAGACTGGAGGCAGCATGACGTCATCACCTGGTGTGCGCAGGTGAAGCCGCCTGCAAGCCCAAGGTGCAGTGTTACAGACGACAGACGATAACAACAGAAACCAGCAAGCATCACTAGTCAGGCCCCCCTACACTATGTGTAGGCGGGCCAGTAATAATCCACCAAAAGAAATCCTTCACAAATATGTTTGATTCGACAATGAATGATGCATAAAATACCTTTGTCAGACGCCGACTTCATGGTGTATCTCTTGGTCATATGCCGAGACAAAGCTGGAGATGAATCACGTGATGTTCTTGATGTAGATGTTTCTTCTTCCTTGTCCATACCCAGACTAGCAGCTGAATGAGTATCTATCCTCGGCCCCTCCTCCACGTTGCAGATGCCATGTATTGGTTTTCGCTCCAGGTATGCAATCTTGCCTGTGTCTTTCGTACCACGCATACTTGCCAATTCATCCTCAACTTCTTTAGAATTGGGCCTGGCTTTTACTGTTGCCCCTTGCTTCAACGTTTTATGTGCCGAATCAGAACCTGTACACATGCAACAAGGTGTCATCTTAATGGAATTTAACTGTACTGGCCTGCCATGCAGTGTTACCATCGAGCTATAATTAGAATGGAGGCAGCATGACGTCATCGCCTGGCCTGTGTGGCTGAAGCCGCCTGCAGGCCGGGCGTGGAGTGTTACAGAACCGACAACGACAACAACAGACGCCAAGAAGCAAAACAATACTGGCCTATTAAGCAGGCCAATAATAATAACTAATAAACATTTGTGCGATTTTCAACAATGCACAACAAAATGTGACTACTCACTTACTTCTTCTGAGCTCAATAACAGTAAGCAATGGAAACACATGACCCAAAAATTCAAATCATGCTATTTCATCAATTACTGTTGCCTCAAGAAGACTGTGAGATGCCTGTACTTTGTTATTGTTTTCATCTCTGCAGTCTGTCAGCACTAGTTCGCAAAACATTGATGACTGAAATTTGCAGAGGGGTTTGCCTCAAGATAGGAAGCAATCCTGTAAGCACTGGGGTTGTCACCTCAAACTTGGGGACTTACACCCCGAACTTGATTTTTCCTTCCCATTTGGCCGAAAACAGCATTATAAAGTGTATATGTCTAACGATAAAACTCATCAAAATCAAAAGTTAAATGGCACTAAAAACAAATACAAACTAAGTGAGGTTCTGCGATCGGATCTGGAAGCTGCACGCCAGAATATCTGGAGAACACTGCCATCAGGAAGTGTCTGTGCATGTTTCTTAGCCGCTGCTGCCTGATCCTAACAATTGACAACAGATGTACAACAAATAAGTTGAAATAACCAATTCCTGGTACTACTGGAGACCATAAATAATAACCAGAATGAAAGTGGTAACAACAGCTGAGCAATAGATACATTTGCTGAATTTGTCACTGGCTTATATAGGTTGTCCTGGAGACCTGGAATACGGGCCACAGAATGAGTGTGTTTGTCTGGCACATACTGATATTGCGCATGCTGCGGTTTGCTTAGTTGGGAGATTAATGTCCCCTTTCAGCACTAAAATAGGCTACATCAGGAACAAGCTCTTGGGTGGAGATTTAGTTCCACCAGGTTTAGGATGGCCAACGATATAGTTACCTCCCGACCTCATTACCTTTTTGTTCAGTAATGACCAAAAATGGGAAAGGATAGGGGAGGCTCATTTAAATTATTATCCTAGTGCCTACAAGAGAGTGGAAACTAACTAACCACCACAAGACCTATTTATCACTTCAATGTGATATCATGTGTAATTGCTGTTCTACAGTTCCTATAACATATCAGTGCCTAATGACTCTTGTTGTATAATATCTTTTCTGTGTTGGAATGTACAGATTAACATGGCATGAGCAAAAGTGCTTCTAGGACATGGTAAACAAACTAAAATTCTGGGAACGACTTCGTGAAAAGAAATGTTTTAAATTGTCTTTTGAAGGATGCTAGGAAAGTAGCTGTAGTGACAATGGTTGGAAGACAACAATTACATGCATGAGCAACCGTTACATGGACAGATCGGCGATAACATCTGCATCCAGTTCTGTTACCATTGCACACTCTCACAAAATGTCAAATTCAATGGAGAACTGATATCGTATTTACATGACTGCGAAAGCAGACAGTTGCTGAAAGCTGACGTGGATTCACAAACACGCGTGTAACACCATATTTAGCAAAATGTTTCTTTAGCCGAGAAATGTTGCAGTAGTATTCGGGAACGCACTTCACGACCAATGCTGTGTCTTCTGATGACAGGCGACGACGGACAGATTTAGTTGAAGTATCTAATGCAACAGTATTCAACAGCAAAGTGCCTTAACTTAAATGCAACTGTAGGAAACAGAGCTATAACACAAGACGCAATCGCAACAACAACAAAAATACACAGAGAGCTCATATCTACGTTAACATTGTAAGAAATTCCAAATTAACACAATAACATTAACACATATCCATAGTACTTTATACTACCATCCACAAAACAAGAAGTCACAGAAAAGTCAAAATGAGGCTGTGAAGGCAGCAGTACCCTGTTACCAGTATCCAGTTCTATACTGCTAACTTAATCAGCATTATACAAACTATGGCCTCCTTACTGCAGCCAAAATTCATCTTAGTCAGTGCAGCGTGTTGCTCCTGTGGGGCAAATCAGATGGAAAATTGACCACTAAGTGCATTATGGGCAGTTTGCCCCATATGCATACCTGCCAGTAATCACACAAACTGAACGTAATATGAAATCAGATTCACATTAAAGTCAGCCACTTCACAACTTATAGCAGCATTGAGGAAACTTAGGTGATAAGTGTGCCAAATCATAACATACCAGATGGTGTGACATTGTTATCCTCACTAGTACCTTCACTCCCAGTGACTGCAACATCTGTCTGTGAAGGTTCTGGCTCTACATATGGAGACTGACCTGCAGACTGATTCCGAGTTATTGATGCTAACGTTCTACCAAACAGTGTTGCTGCACTTTTCCTCTCATCACCTGCACACATGTATTATATACACGCATACATGCATATATGCATGCATTTACATATACATATATACAGCAGGTGTGTACATTCTGTATAAAATCATCACTGCAACATATGCAACAGTATTTGCTGTTTTCGAATATTAATATTCCTTTAAATATTTGTCTAGATTAACATTCATCTAAAATATGTTTGTAAAAAGTCCATAAAAATCAGTATCAAATATTCTTTAGAGCAAGCTACAAAAGCTATATAATTTTATTATGACACTATGCTGGCAAGGTATATGCTGTCATCGTGTGTCCATCTGTCTGTCTGTCCATCTGTCATAAGCTGGCACTGTACCAAAACGGCAAACTACAGGATCACGCAAACAATGCCATACAACAGCCCAGATACTCTAGTTCTCTCATGTTAAATATCTGGGCGAAATTCCGACGGTGTCACTGCAAAGGGGGCCAAATACAGGTGGGGTAGGTGCAAATCGGCGATTTTCAACCAATATCTCGCTATATCTCTAAAATTCTGTGAGACAGAGACACATTTACTGTTGAACGCTAATAGGAACTCATATGTGCTCTATCGAATGGCACTATTTTCAGTGACCTTGAGTGATCCTAAATACACAAAATCACCCCATTTTCGACATTTTGTATCACCTTTCATATCTGTGTAGTGGGTGGAGAGAGACTTCAAATTTGGTAGACAGGCGGATCAAAGTAAGTGCTAGTCGCGGGCATCAACCATATCTCTGGAACCGCTGAAGCTATAGTGGTCTGATACTGTATGCATGTAGGCTGTCAAGTGCAAGCAGATGCATCAAAATTGACCCTTAAAAGTGGCGTGGTTAGAGTCACATGACCCAGCTGAAATTTTGGAGCCCAGAACAATATCTCTGGAACAGCTTAAGCTCTAATCATCAAATTTTGCACAGAGGTAGAATGTATCAAATCCTAGCCTACAGATGACAAACCACCCCTAAAAGGGGCATGGTCAGGGTCACAAGACCAGTTTTCTATTTAGATGCCCGCAATCATATCTCCGGAACGACTGAAGCGAGAGTCGCCAAATTTTGTGTGCATAATCTTACGTTTTGTTGTCGCTATTTTATTGTCGACTGTATTCAATGGCTGTGGTTTGTCACCTGTTTTAATAAACCAATGATTGATTGAGGTAGAAAATATCAAATGCTAGCCTTGGGATGACAGACTAGCTCCCACTGGGCGTGGTCAGGTCATGTCACCGTTTTTTTTTTAATTTTGCCCCCAGTCATATCTTTGGAGTCGGTGTAACGAGGCATATCAAATTTCGTGTCGAAACCTTTCTAACGCCTGTACTGCGTGAAACATAGCACAAATTTACCAACATAGCATGTTGCATGGTCCCTCAATGGTAGCTGAGCTTCTTGTAAACACACTTGACAGATAACTCACAGAACACATCTATCTACTGGTAATAGATTTTAAAAATATAAAAACATTGCAACAAATCACACAGCAATAACAGATTTGCTAACTTTTACTAATGAGTGGCACTGTATACAGGTGTAGAATTCGTCCATCTGTCAGTCCACCTGTTTGCCATACCCATATACTGCATCAAACAAGAGGAACACATCAACCAGTCAATGTCACACAGAAGCCCAATAACTAGTTCTCACATCAAGGAGCTGGGTGTGATTTTTAACATCTCGTTTCGAAAAAAATGACTTCTAAATCATGCTGACTAGTTACCTAGTTTAGCATTCCATCTCCGCTTGGGTTCCATCTGTGAAGGCTGTGCAGTTTTCTCTTTCTGCTCACATTGCTCTTTCTTACTTTCATCATGCACCGGTTTACCAAATAACAACTGAACTTCAGAATCTTGTGACTTTGCAATACTCTGAAATGAAGGTTCTCCTGCAGCGGTAAAGGAAAACGTTGAATTCTGCGTAGAAAAAGATGGAGCACTGTAATTAAACCCCGCAAATAGAAACGACGTAGAAGACGTGACGGTATCTGTTCTTGATGGAAAAACGGGGGACTGACTGAAAACCCCCATGGAGCTAAAGCTCACACCGGTGGTCGTAGGTGTAACGGCACTGAAAGGATAAGAAAACAATCGCGATCCAGCGACATCAGCAAATGACTGCACAGATGTTGATGTTGTGCATGGCGCTCCAAATATTTTATCGGACGGTTCCATTCTTTTACATCGAAATTTCACAAATTAACAAACACAATCCACATACGGTAAAATATTTAATTTGTGTATTTACAAAATATTTACGGCTAGAGCTGTGCCGACTGCCGACTACTTGAACACTGTGAAACTGGACCCAGAAGTGACTACAGATTTTTTTATTATTATTAAAAATGTACTTATTTAAGTGACACTGTCACGCAGAACGCTGCAGGGGCACTTTACACAGTCAATAAGATACGAGCATAAAACATAATAGGAAACAGTGAATTGGCAACTAGTGGTCCAGAAAACTCGAGTGAAAAAGGAATGTTTTCAGTTTTTAGCGAACGTACTACGTTACGTTCGCTATATGCTATCAGCCGTCCGTCTGTTGTCTGTCTGTCTGTGACGTTGGTGCACCCTACTTAGGCGGTTGAACTTTTCGGCAATTTTTTTTCACCATACGATAGCCCAGGGACTCTACTTTTCTGGTGCCAAAAATCGTTAGTGG
>Ga0209780_1002068_pt1 | contig 13956 bp, 10 predicted proteins | sample WorMetexBAHAMAS2_FD_187384 | JGI IMG/M metagenome (GOLD analysis project Ga0209780, IMG submission 187384) | Marine gutless worms symbiont microbial communities from Max Planck institute for Marine Microbiology, Germany - Inanidrilus exumae... | ecosystem: Host-associated > Annelida > Digestive... | reverse complement strand
GGCCAAGGTTGGGCGGTGGACGACGGGCGCGGGAGGGACGCGGGCGGGCGGCGGGAAGGCTTGTTATGTGAAAACTTGAAGTCATCTACAAAACCGGAAGTACATGACACATATTGCATTGCCGTCTGCAGAGAGTACCGAGCCACAGTTGCAGATAACATGTGAGGTGAATTCTGGGAAATTTGGACGCGTGCTTCTACTATTATAGAGACATGCGAGTGGACAGACAGACAGACATACAGATGCTGATTGCAATACTTTGCACTCCTACCAGGAGTATAGCAATGAGGTTAGCTGCTTGGCATTGTTAGAGGCAAATTGAAATAAATGGGTTTTGAGATGCTTTTGGAATGAATTCAGGATTTGGGATAAACAAAAAAGAATGGAAAAAGGGAGAGAATTTCAGATAGTTGTATGTTGTTGCTGCAGTACTGAGCTAGAAGAAACCATAGTTGAGTTGAATGTATGAAAAGAACAGACGGGAGTCAGGAAGGGAGTTCCAAATAGTTGGTGCAGCTGCATGGAAAGAGTGAGAACCGAAAATGAGATTAGTGCGAGGAACTTGTAAGATTGTAAGAGGTTAGAGGAGGAAGATGACCTCAGAACACGGGAAGGATGGTAAGGAATAAGTAGACGAGAGAGAGGTAATGTGGGGTTTCACAGAATGCATAGCCTTGAAAATAAGAGAAGCGAGCTTGAACTTGCGTTTAGTTATTAACGTTTTATTGCAGCATGCTTTGTGTGCAGGGACAGTAAAGGGAACCGTATTTGACCTCAAGTTTTCCTCCGATAACAATGTCAATGGAACTGGATTTTTCGCGACATATCGGGTCTTTGAGACGACCCCCGACTCTGCCGTATCATTACCAGCGGGTTCTGGTGTTCAAGGTTAGCTGGTCAAGTCAACTACTTCATGAGCGGTAGAATTTGCTAACGCATGGCATGCAGAATTGTCAAAACGTTATTCAGATTTTCTGACAGGTATGTTTTGGCATAACAGATTGTTATTCATTTTACCTGGTCACGAGTCATTGCTTGCGTTTAGCAGTCATAGGCGCTTAGGAAGCTGATTGCTGATTTGCCCAGTCATAGCAGTGAAAAGCTAAGTTGATGCTAAACTGCTATACACTGTTTACTTTACTTTACGGTATAATGAGTTGCTGATATTAACAACATACTGCAGTTTGAGCCGTCCGCGTAGATGTAACTTCCACCTGCATTGTAGCAACATAACTAGAAAAACCGTCCTCGATCGCGGATGGAGTTTAGACTGACGTTACAATGACATGATGTTAGTTGGTGACTTTGTGTGATCCAGGGCTGTGTGGTGGCGATGAATGGCGATGTTTCAACCTGCGATGCGTAAGTCGTCGACGTTTGTGTAACGGAGTTGATGACTGCGGTGATGCGTCGGATGAGTCTTACACACATGCTCGTTGTCCAGGTATTAATATTTACTTCCTTCTTTATTGTCTCGAGCATAGGCCCATTCCGTTTCTAGGCCGGAGGTCATAAGCAAACTTGCGTTTGTTTTTTAGTGTTTATTTTGTGTTATAGAATAGTAGATTTTGTTGCGGATGCACGTTTGCTATTCGTGTTAGATTTACTTCTTTGGTAAAAAGTGAAGAGATTGACCAGGAAGAACTTCTCCAAAATGGCTTATTTTGTGTCATGTGGGACGTAAAACCTTAAATCAATCAATTTCATCCAGGTGAACCTGCTGTCAGTTAATCCAGGTAACCATCCGATTGCAGCTCAACACTCATTTATCGAAAGGATGAAAGACTGAGTTGGCCTAGTTGGCTGACCTTATAGCTAACGATTTACCCACATAAGTGGTCACCCATCAGCTGCAGGTCAAACGTAAGACAGGGAAAGTTTGCCGGTTACAGACCGATGTTCTACCACTGTGCCACGCAACCAGTCTGGTACTATTTTCCAGGTACTGCTAGAATGTTAGACCGTTACAGGTGATTTGGATATTGGCAAGTTTTGAATGCACTCTTGGGAGATGTCTGAATTTTTACCCAGTGCAGGATCCAGCTTAATCCATTTATCCTTTTTGATAAAATACTTGCTTGTAGCAGATGGACATACACCGGAACTTAGCATATACTGTTCTGTTCTGTTCTGTTCTTCAGCCATCCTCGATCTGAGGGTTGGCCACACCATGAACGTACTTTCTCAATTTACCTCTGTCCTCTGTCATTCTGATTGACTCTTCCACGGGAGTCCTGTCCATGTATTGATGTTGTCCATCCAGGTCGTGCGTGGTCTTTCTCGCCTGCATGCACCTGGCATTGTTCCTTACATTATCTCTTTCTTCAGGCAACTCCTTGTTTCCTCATGGTGTGACCATAGTATGCTAACTTCCTTGCTTTGACAGTGTCTAACAGTTCCGTCTTTACTCCAGCTTTGTTAAGAACCCAGGTGTTTGTTTTCTTTGCTGTCCACGAAACCCGCAGAATCTTTCTCAGCCCTTTCATCTCATATATTGCACTATGAGAAATGAAATGAAGTAATGAATTAAACACATTTTATAGCCCCATAGATCACCATAAAATTAGAGGCATAAAAGTTTGGATGCCAGTGTTCAGAGGCCCACGTGTACAACTTGCCTGGAGTTGCCACGTGAAACTGGAACCTGCAACCTTTTGATCACAAGTCAAAAACCTTCTGATCTTGACACCTTGTGTTTGTCATTCGTTGCAGTTCAGAGTATTATGGCGTGCGACTTCTCGTATGCAGGGTAAGGACTATCTTGTTTTGTGTTTTCTTTGTGAGAATGTGCTGGATAGAAATTATTGCAGACGCGTAGTTTTGATAACCACGTCATCGAGTTGTTGCACTGAGGAACTTCAGTTGGATGTCCTCGGTGAAGCTTCATGTGGCATGAGAGTCGACACGGCAACCACTGCAGCTGCTGCCCAGGAAACTATTACTGGCCCATCTACACATAGTGTAGCAAGTAAGTAAGTAACTAAATTTATAGAGCGCGGTTATCGTCAGGAACCTCTAACGCGCTGAATGCACTAGTATTGAGCGAACAGCTACGTTTTCAGCAAACGTCTGAAACAGTCTGCACTGATGGTCGGGTCTCGGATGAAATCAGGGAAAGAGTTCCAGACTGTGGGGCCGGCAACTGAAAAGGCTCGACGGCCGTAAGTGTTGAGCTACTGATCTCGTAAGTAAGTAAGTAAATTTATAGAGCGCGGTTATCGTCAAGAACCTCTAACGCGCTGAATGCTCTAGTATCGAGCGAACAGGTACGTTTTAAACAAACGTCTGAAACAGTCTGCACTGATGGTCGGGTCTCGGATGAAATCCGGGAGAGAGAGTTCCAAACTTTGTAGGGGGCAGTATTGTATTGCTCGTTGGCGTCTGTCGTCATCATCTGTCGTTGTCTGTAACACTCCATGGCGGCACATATGCAGTGTAACTCACCAGGGCGCAGCACGCGACGGAGGGCCAGTATTGTTACATCCTGTTAGGGCGACACTTTCTATTTTGATAGTTAAGTTCCCAGCATCGTTCAAGCACTATGAAATAGTACTATTGCTACAACAACATGAGTGGTATGTTGTTGAACGTGATTCTCTGTGACTGTAGGTCTACAACAAGTGGAGTGTGTGGCTTGACACATGATGGCTGGCATCATTCACGAGCTCGACACTCGCCTTATGGACCTCCAGGAGACCACACCAACGGTTCTGGTTCGTTTGTTTGTTCTTGCGTTTCATGCCTATGCCACCCGACACTGTTGGCAATAGCTGTAGTTAGCTGTGAGATGGATGTGATTCCGGTACAAATGAGCAGATTTTGAGTGCATGCCGTCCTGGCACGACCAGTGACTGATACAGATTACTGAGCTTAGTAGTTATCTCCTGCAAAAGCGAGAGAATATGTTTTCTCCGGCGTTGGTGTGTCTGTCTGTGTGTCTGTCTGTGACCATGATAACTAAAACAATTGTGGACGGATTTGCACCACATTTTATGCGAAGGTTTTTAGTGGGAAAGGGAAGACCAAGTTTGTGTTTTGTTACGATCGGTAGACGGATGTGGAAGTAACGGTCAAAAAACTACGTAAACCGGCGATTGTTTACAAAATAGCTCCGCCGGGAAATTCGAAAGTAGCGGGCCACAAAGTAACGCGGTCAGTCTGATCTCTATTTTGTCTAGTTTATGTTGCTGTGCTGCAGGTGGAAGTTACATCTATGCGGAGGGCTCAAACAGCAGTATGATATTACTCTCACCGGAGTTGCGCCTCGCCCCGTGCTCCGAATCTTCCCGCCACTGTCTCAGTTTCTGGTACTTTGCGTACGGCGTCACGTCCCACACTTTGCTGCGGATGTACATCGGCCGTGACCAGGTGTACGCTCGGCCGGAGTGGATGCGCCGGCGTCCGCCAGGTGGCGTGTGGACTCGTGGACGTGTGACTCTGGGATGTGGACAGCCGCTACAGCTGGTGTTGGTTGCAGAGTTTGGGCATGTGTTTACTGGCGTTGCCATTGACGACGTCAGCATCTTTCCTGGAAACTGTGACTGGAGTAAATTAAATTTTGATATTTCTATTTCACGCATTCACACACTGTGTTAATGGACATTTGGTTAGTCGATTTGCCCCGTGTGGGCCCGGGGCAATCCCACCCCTCGATCCCTTGCTTATTTTGGGTGGCTGCTGAACAGAAAGGCGGCCAGGGTTGAGGTTAATGTATCGCTGGCCTTCCTTTACTGGGTAGGGATAGCTCTCCACCTCAGACCTCTTTTCTCTGATAGACTGATATAGCCATATTGGTGCTGAAAAAGGACGTCAAACTCCAACTAACTGACTAACTGGTTAGTCGATTTTGCCCCGATGATTTGTATGCCGCATTACATGCGTAGTATAGATGCAGCCTATTACGGCAGATGTCACACGTAGCGTGGTCTGTGTGTCTGTGTGTTGGGCACACGGGTGAGCTGTGTGAACACTGGTGAACCAGTGAAAGATGACGTTTGGCGGGTTGATTCGTGTGGGTTCAAGGAACCATGTATTAGATGTGGTCAGGTCAGACGAATCCATTCGCAGCAGTGAGGGGTGATAAGATGGCGACATGGCCTTTCCTCAGCATTCTTTGACCGCTTGCCTTCCTTGAGTTGTTCCTAAAGAGAATTGTGGATAATTGGCACAGATAAATTGTAGGCCAAATGCCATTCTGTTATTTATTTATTTAATTATTTAAAAACCAACAAATGATGTCAAAGCATTAAGGGCATACTTTCACATCATGTCTGATTAAAAACTGTACACTCTGAATGATTAAAAGTAACTTTGACAAATTGTCGTCGTCGTGTTTTTAATTGAATGATAATTACTTGCTTATGGTAATTGTATCACATGATTTCAATTTTTATTGCTGGCCCGCCCACACATACCTGTGTAGTTGGCCAGACTAGTAATGCTCGCTGGCGTCTGTCGTCGTCGTCTGTGGTCTGTATCATTCCACGGCGGGCCAGTAGTGTTACGTCCCGTCAGGGCAACACCTTGTTAAACCCAAAATGTTGTCAATTGTAACAGCAGACTAAACAGATAGGTTTTCGGCACAGTTTGAAGAAGTCAGAAGTTTGGAGAGATTTAACGGATAAGGGTAAGTCATTCCATATTAAATGTGAAGTATAGCTGCAGGCCAGACTGGGATGTTGTAATAATTGGGCTGTACTCTTATCACTACGGTGGCGCAATGGATAGAGCGTTGGACTTGCAATCAACAGGTCGTGGGTTCAAATCCTGCTCGGGGCAAAGCAGCGTAACAACCTCGGGCAAGTTGTTCACACCTATGTGCCTCTGTCACCAAGCCGTATAACTTGATACCGGCCTAGGGGCAGTGATGCTATGCAGCTGGGAACGTAACCGCAGGCCTGACGGGAAGTAATGTCAGCCTACTGCTGGGTGGATGACTTATAGTCACCTGCGGGCTGACTGCTTGTACACCGGGATCAGCTCCGGGCCCAGCACTCGGTAATGAGTATGGGAAGCCTTTACCTTTGACTTATCACTACAGGTTTACCATCATTCATGTGGACCCTCGTGTTCTGTTGTAGCTGACGTATCGTGCAATTTTGAGTCGAGCGCTTGTGATTGGTTGGTGACTCGCCGTATTTCTCACCGTGACGGCTCATTGGACGGAGATTTGCAGTGGCACAGACATCGTCGGCAAATCAGTCCTGTCGGGCCTGAATGGGACAGGTCTTCAACTGACGGAAGTGTGTACGGTTTTAAAGATATTCGCACTTTTACATACAAACTTCTGCTTTTTGAACGCCGTGTATGATATGGACAGTCCCCATTCGTTCTGTTAGCTGCAGTATGGACAGTGGCAACCTGACCCTTACCTATTCTCCTTCCTGTTCAGACTTCCCACTCCCAACTCTAATCCTGCCATTAACCTAACTCTACTAAACCTTACTAACCCTGTCTGTAACTGTAAACTGACAAGAACTCGCCTCTTGTTTGACAAAGCACGCAACACATTGTCAACACAGCCATTCATTTACGCTACTTACTGTGACGTCACCAGCGCGGCAGCCTACAGGCTGTCCGTACTGTCATTCAGCAGCTCTGTAATATACGGGCTTGTACGTGCTTTAAAGAAGAAAATGAATAGTGTTGTTATAACTAGATTTTGAGTATTTGGGTCCCAGTTGTAATGGCGGGCTCGGGTCGGAATTTAACCTGATCTGTACTCGGGAGTAGTTTGCCGGAGTTTATTTTTACCGTTGTTATGACCAGAGCTATTACAACAGTTCGTCCGATTCATTTGATGAAAGCAAGTCTGTGCCTAGCAGCCGCCAACCCTAAACAGAACTGGGCTGCGAGTCCCCCTGTTTGCTGCTACAGTCCACATCCACCATCGCCATTTATTATTATTATTATTCCGCCGATACTGATAAGTGGCGGTTGTTGATTGCAGGTGGTTACTATATGTTTGTGAACTCGTCGTCGTTGTTGTCTGGAAGCAGTGATGACGGTCGGACCACATCACGTCATCGCGGCCTGCTCGTCAGTCGTCCACTATCAATAACTTGGTCTTCACGTCGGCTCGACAGATGTCTACGGCTGTCTTATCACCTAGCTGGAGATGAATGCTCGCTGGCAGTAAACGTTGTCTTAGTTGATCGATCACTGAGATCTGTCTGGAGTCGGAACTGCGGCCAAAGTGACGCATCCTGGCATGAGCTTGAATTATCACTCACTGACGGCAGACCGTTTCAGGTCAGTAAGCGCCACCTTTGACTGTTCTCACCTTTTGTTAGGCCAGCTCTTCTGAGTCGACCTAACAAAGTGGGTCTCAAATGTCCGTACGTCCGTCCGTCTTTCCACAAAAAGTTTCTTCGATTTTAGTGAAATTTGGCACGTAGGCAGAGGTCGGTAAGTGATGCACCGCGGTATGCAGTGTGGCCTGATCTAAGGTCAAGGTCACGAGCCCTTGAAAGTTGGAAATAGTTCCATTTTCAATAGCTATTAGGATATTTGATCATAGCACAGCCGTAGTGTTTAATGGACCGGCTTCCCTTTCTGACACCCGCCCAACAGTGTCACAAGCTCTGAAGGACAGAGAACGATTAATGGTACTTTAGAAAGGACTTCAGTAGCAGGCAAATTCAGTTTTCATGAACTTCGCAGATGAAGAAAATGACGTTATCTGCTCATGTGATTCATAATTTGCATGTCAGCTAACTGTTTTGCTTTCAGTTGAATATCAACCGAGGTAAAATATTTACCTCGCTTGAAGAGCATGGAACAAAGGCCAGCCAAGACAGCTGAGCATTTGTCTATGACTCTTTCACATTAATTATTAAGTCGACTCCTCCGAGTCGACTTAATAAAGTCTGTCTCAAATGTCCGTCCGCCTGTCCGTACGTCCGTCCGCCCACAAAAAGTTTATTCTATTTCAATGAAATTTGGTATGTAGGTAGAGGTCGACGAGTGATGCATGACGGTATGCAGTATGACTCGATCCAAGGTCAAGGTCACGAGCCCTTGAAAGTAGGAATTTCGGCCATTTTCAACGGCTGTCTCCTCCCCCATTTATAATGAGGGCTGGCAAATGACCACAGAGTTTTAATTTAGGGGGCAATACCTAAAGCTTATCGGGGCCGGATTTTTTATTTTTGACCTAGTTTTTGTGTCACGTGACTTTGAAGTTGGCAGTAAGTAGGAGTCGACCGTCAGTCCCGTACGGGGCTAATTTATTCGGCTTGTGTTTATTTAATCGACGTGGTCTGCAATGCAGATTATCCTTGAAGCAGTCTTCCCGGCTGACAGCGGCGCCGCAGCCGTAGCTATTGATGGAGTGTTCGTAGAAGATGGACGATGCTCTAATGGTAATGATGTCAGCTATTAATGACTGTTTGCACCTCACTTGTACACCTGGGTATGTGTGGCTTAATGGTGTAATGGTCAGGGTGTAGGATTTGTGACCCGGAGGTTGTAGGTTCAACTCCCAGTCATTTCACTTCTGGGTAACAACTTAGGCAGTTTGTTCACACACAATTGCATCTGTCACCAAACAGTATAAATTGTACTGGCCAAAGGGCGGTGACGCACTACGGCTGGGAAGGCAACCGTAGGTTAGACGATGTACTGGCCATTACATCACAGACTTAGTGATTGATCCAACTACGGGCTTAGAGGCCTAGTAAGGAAGGAAGGAAAGAGTATTTATGTAGTGCCATTTATACTATGCATAGTCTCAAAGTGCGCAGAAATGGATAACACAGTTTTACCTGCAAATTACACCATGCCTGCCTTTCCTTTGCAAGCGTTCACCAGATGGTGCCACCCGTAACTCAGGTAGAAGACATTCAGTTACAGCTTACTACTGATTTATCGACCCTGAAGGGATGAAAGGCTGAGTTGGAGGTGGGCACGCTCACATACTGTTCAACGGCAGCAAGGGGTTTGATCTACTTTAACTTTATGTGTAAAACAGTGAACTGCCATTTATGTTCTCACGGTTAGAAACATAGGCAGAGGGTGTTGCAAAGGTGATAATTTATGTGTTGTCCAATTCAATGGCTAATACTGCTCCTGTGCTGTGTATTGTCATATACCACTCACATAAACATAATACTGTGGTGAAGGTAGACTGTCTAAAGCCCGGTCCACACCAGCAACAATGTCGAAGCAACATTCGGCTTTGTTGCTCAAAACGGCAACAATGTCGAATGAATTTGTCATAAAATTTCGTCCTTTCGGCAAAGTTGTTATTTTTTGGTAACAATGTTGCCGGTTTTGGCAACGATGTCGAACGGAATTTCGTCCATTCGACAAAGTAAACACATTGAACATGTTCAATTTGTTTCAACTTTGTCGAAAGGACGACATTTCATTGGATGTTGTTGCCAAAAAACGGCAACAATGTCAAAGCAACTTTCGACTTTGTCGAAAGAATTGTTTGACTGGTAGCATTCGATAATGTTGCTTCGACACTGTTGCGGGTGTGGACATGGCTTAAGACTAACAAGTGCGTTGTAGTCTTCACACTACAGACACAGGTACTGTGTGCATCAATACAGCCGTTGCTGTTGGGTTATAGGTGCAGTCAGCTGTAGAAGAGGCCAGTTTCGATGTGCCGATGGGAGTTGTATTGGCGCCAGGCAGCGTTGTGATGGAGTATCTAACTGTGTTGATGGCTCAGATGAGGCCGGGGCTGCTGGATGTACGGCCACTTCTGGTCTGATGACCCGTGAGCTGCTTCATTGTTTAAATTTCATTTCTTGTCACCTTTTGATTAATGCTTCATTTAAATGATACCCATTCATTTGTCTGGGAAAAGTTTTTACTCACGCGACGCTGTGCTAGCGCGGTATTAGCAATGGCCCTCTGTCTGTCCGTCTGTCACACGCCGGTATTGTGTCGAAACTGCTGTATGGACGGATCAAACTCATTTTCGGCACAGAGGCTACTCTCGACTTAGCCTATATTGCGGAATTTGGGTATCTTCAAAAATAAGGAGTACTTCCCTCAGGAACTTTTTCCAAAACTCTGTACTTGGAAGAATTTCGCAGCTGCACACCGACTGTCACAAGCGCTGTCAACTTAGATGGACGCTCAGTGTGATAAACTGGTGATGGTCGTCGGTCACCAGTTTGTCACAATGAGCGTCCACCTTTGTTTACAACATTATGGACGTGACACAGCACGTCACACGGGTCTGTCTGTAGTAACTGGGACTTGTATTCTTTGTTATGCATTGGTGATCACTGATTACAACATATCTCTGATATGAGTTCACTGCCATTCTCTTTTGAGGCCCTACAACCGTCACCTGACATGTCAGTTGAACTGCTGGTTTCTTCTTGGCTGTTTGCAAGGCTTAATATCCCGAGTTGTATGTGTGATATTTAGTTCTTTCTTATTGCACTGCCATGTCTAGCAGTAAGCATAACGTAAATGTCCGGCATCCATCTGTCTATTACAGGGATGGAGTTTTTTGTTATCCATGTCGATGATAGAGTTATGATGGTAGTTATTTTCAGCCGCATTTGTCTGTTTGTCTGTCTGTCTATTTTTCGGCATGATATCTCAAAACCATCTGCAGCTAGGATCACCATACTTGACGTCGAAATGTTCCACCGTGAGTCGTGGAAACCCATTTATTTTGGGGTCGAACGGTCGAGGTCACGAGGCACAGAAGAACAGTGCCTGCGTGGGTCTTTGCACTCTTGTGATTGCCGGCTTTTTCGGATTTTTTAATTTTAAGTTCTGTACAGTAACTTAAGCCGGTTTTCTGTCAGCTTTTTAGCAACGGATCATAGCATTTGACGCCGATATTACAGCCAGCGATAGAACAGCGTTAGGGAAAGATGGCTAACAAAATGCTGACTCAGAGGCATATTTGACATATGCACGACAGCCAAACTATATTAGTGATAAAATTCTCGTAGTTGATAATATTGCTGACTGTAAATGACTCATGTATGGCTTGTATATATCAGCGGCAACGTCGTCGACCGAGGACCTGACATCAGTTGAAGTCGGTCGCTGCCCGCAGCGGACTCATTTCCTGTGCCGAGACAAGAGCGCATGTATCCCACTCACGTGGCTGTGCGACCTGGCGAATGACTGCAACGACTTGTCTGATGAGGCTGCGGAAGCAGGCTGCTCAGGTACGTCAGATGTCATCTCCGTTTATCAACCGTTGTACAATTGAGCCCAGATTGCCACAGCAGTGCTGCATTCAAACGACACTTAAACAGGGTGCTTACAGCTCTGGGAAACCTGGAAAACTCGGTATTTTTTTAATTTCGGAAAACTCGGGGAAGTTTGAAATATACTCTGGAAATTTTTGAATATCAGATTCAGATGGTACGTTTCTGTGACGCAGTCTGAAACCCACAACAAGCCAAGCGTAGATTGGTGTGTGACACAGTGACTGGCGCGGGTGGAGCCGGTCACCATGCTCCTTAACAATATATTCTGTAATTCTGCATTAGAGCAAGAAAGGTACCGAAATGGCTGGTAAGGTGGTTTGTTACATCGGGTTTTAACGTTATAATTGTATGGAAAAACTGTTTAAGGGGTCTGGAAAACCTGGAAAGAATTGTATTTGTACAGTATGTATTTCCGCTTGATTACTTACTCTACTTGTTCTGGAAGAACCGATGGGAATAAATGGCGCATTTTTACACGCCGAAAGTCCTTCCTATTACCAGGCAAGTTTACCCTCAGACCTCTTAATATCCACTACTTCGTACTCTTCAGGGAGGCTACATTGCAGTGCATTGCTCTTAGGCTGCCGGCACCATGGTGAGGCATCTGGGTGGTCAGTCCCATGAGGCCCATACCATGGTGACACATCTGGGTGGTCAGTCCAGTGAGGCCCATACCATGGTGAGACATCTGGGTGGTCAGTCCCATGAGGCCCATACGATGGTGAGACATCTGGGTGGTCAGTCCCGTGAGGCCCATACCATGGTGACACATCTGGGTGGTCAGTCCCATGAGCCTATACCATGGTGACACATCTGCGTGGTCAGTCCCATAAGGCCCATACCATGGTGAGATAGTGCTACACTGTCTGGTCCTGGAATGAAATGGCCAAGAACTAATCGAAGACCGAAGTATTCGTCCCCTGATTCTATGCATTTGCCACGCAACAATGTCAGCAAAGGCCTAATGTATTTAGTCTGTCTAATTGTCTCTTTCGTCCGGACCGATATTGTTACTACGATATTTCATGAAAAGCTTGAGCAATTTTGATAAAACTGACGGGGAATATTCACTAGCCCCTACTGATGACCTGATTAGATTCTGAAGGTCAAGGTCACGCAGGGCTTTGAGGTGATAAAAACATCCACGTTGATGTTGGGGCATCCGAAGTCCATCTTCAAGTTGGTTGAGTCGTTTGTTGATAGAATAAAATGTCTGTGGAATATAAATTGTCGATAAATTGTGTGCAATTGCTAGATGTTCAGCTACCTCCGTGTCGCCATGGTGACACTTCCTGTCGTGTTGGCTTCTGTGTCGGATATGCAGCATCTGTATGTGAGACAAGTTCCGTGTTGCCAACGCTTTGCTCCAGCAGTGACTGTGATCAAGGTACGCCCCCAGTAGGGTTGCAAAGTATTGCAGTCAGCTCGTCTGTCTGTCTGTCTGTCTCTGTGTTTGCTTGTTTGTCTGTCCTCTCACATATCTTAATACCACAGCATAGTTAGTTGGAGTATAACATCCGTTTTAAGCACAAATATGGCTGGCTATATCAGAGACGATCAAATCCACAGGACCAAATTCCACTAAATCTTTTGTATTTTTTGCCTGTGATTGTGGCTTGGTTTTCTGCTGACGGCAATGTGATATGTGGATTGAACAGGCCAAAATCAAGGGTGACATGTACATTTCATAGAGTTTACCAGGTGGCGGCACCGAGGCGAAGTCTGCTGTCTTTGAATGCATCTTGCTGCTTTAGGTACTAGCATTGGAGGGCCAGCATACAGGAACAAATACGTACAGTTGACGCCATAGGTCTCGGCGAAATTCCAACAGGGGCTCCAAATAGAGGTGGGGTAGGTTCATATCAGCGATTTTTGACCAATATCTTGCTATATCTCAGAAACGGTGCAAGATAAGGATATAGTTACCGTGGAACGCTAACAGGAACTTATATGCACTCTATCGAATGGTGCTATTTTCAGTGACCTTGGGTGACCCATAACCACCCCATGTCCATCACAAGCGGGCATAGTATGAAAACAGCTGAACAGATCGGGCTCGTTTTGGGCACAGAGTCTTCTGTCGAGTTAGAAGGAATTCAGTGATCTCCAAACTATGGACTGTAAAAAATTTGCAAGTGCACGTCGATCATTTCAGGTACTGTCAACTTTGATGTGATAAATTGATCGGTCGTCGGTCACACAGTTTATCACACTGACAGTCGACGTCTGTATAGAGCACGGACAGTGGACGTGAGGCAACGCATTGCGCGGGTCTGTCAGCGGCAGCTGGCACTCTCGTCCCCAGTTGCAGTCAGTGCTTTCTGTTTCCTTCGTTGTTTTGCGAGCCGAGCATCTTCCTGTCACGTAGCCGACAGTGTCAGAGCAAAACACCGACACAGTCTGGGAAAAACACCCACGTGCTTTAATACTTTCTTTAATCAACAGACGTTGCTCCTTTCCTGTCGGCCTTCTAGCCATTGCCCTGGCCATTATGTCAACTGCCTCATTGCCTCTGCTGATGGTTCAGTGGTATTATGTTGCAGTAAGAAAAAGGCTTTCCATACTCGTTACCGAGCGTTGGGCCCGGAGCTGATCCCGGTGTACAGGCAGTCAGCCCGCAGGTGACTTGAAGCCATCCACCCGGCGGTATGCTGCCATTACTTTCCGCCAGGCCTGCGGTTACCTTCCCAGCTGCAGAGCATCACCGCCCCTTGGCCGGTACCAAGTTATACTGCTGGGTGACAGTACAGAGATGATATTG
>Ga0209780_1002067_pt1 | contig 13956 bp, 9 predicted proteins | sample WorMetexBAHAMAS2_FD_187384 | JGI IMG/M metagenome (GOLD analysis project Ga0209780, IMG submission 187384) | Marine gutless worms symbiont microbial communities from Max Planck institute for Marine Microbiology, Germany - Inanidrilus exumae... | ecosystem: Host-associated > Annelida > Digestive... | reverse complement strand
TATATATAATATATAATATCTTTATACACCACAAGGCAGCAAGGGTATGGGTTAACACTGCCTCGGCTGTATCGGCTTCGTCAGCCCTTACGGCACGTACTAATACAATAGCGCGCGGCGGAGCAGTTGCTGACATTGTTTTCCACACATCGATAGTCAGTCGGTGACGCACGTGGCTTGGGGCCAAACGAAAGTCGCCTCGGCCATACAGCGCCCGGTCCGCCTCACGATACTGATGTTCCACGATGGTTCTGATGTGCGCGATAAGTCGAAGTAATTGCTGTGGCCGCCATTGAATGCTGTGTTTGAGTACGTGGTTGATGGCTTCGCAATTATTGTTTGTCCACTTGCTATGGCCTGCTTTGACGTTTTGTCTCAGTAAATGGAAAACTCTACGTTCCACGTAGTTAGCAAAATCAGGCGGTCCAGAAGGCAGAATGTTGTTGCGGTACTGCGTCATGGCTTCCTCGAATGACACAGCGTCTGTGCATGCTGATAGTCCAGCGTCGTCGACCAGGCCGTCTAGCAGCGCGCGGCAGTGTGGAGCACGAGTGCCGATCAGTGAATCCAGTTTGAGATGCACATTTTCTTGCAGATGCAGTGTGCACACCACAAAGAATGACGACGGAAAGCAATGTTCCATCGCCTTTCGCATCGCTTGCTCATCGTCCAAGCCGGACACCATTTGATTCCGGTTGACGTCAACCAACCGAGCGGACAGGCTGCCAAAGAAGTAAGCATAAATGTCGAAGTCCGAGTGCCCATGTATGAATATAGGACGAATAAAGATTGGGAAGTCAGACGTTGTACGACGCTGCAGTGCTGGGTTCTTATGGACACTAGGCGTTACGTATATGGAGCCTAAATTGTAGGTTTTATCAAAACCAAGAACACTGCTGTCGTTGCCGGAGCAGCAGAAGCCACGAATGTCATGCAGTTAGCGGTCGGCGTACAAAACTACACTCGGCACACGACTTTGCGTAACTTCAATGCTCCGAACAAAGTCATCTGTCTGAACCATCCGAATGACGTCTTGAACTTCAACAGCGAAGTTGCCACAGTGACGTAGTTCACCTTCCTCACGTCGCAGCTGTGCATTGCGCGTCTTTTCGTTATGAACGACGGCCGAATCACGAGGAGCAGCATCGACGTCCAGCTCCTGGACCATTTTACTGTAGGCCCCTTGAACTGTGCCTTTCTGGATGAGCTCACCAGCTAAAGCCATGTTGGTTGCAGGTGTACGGGTGTAGGGTGCTTTGTTGTTTAGTTGCTTGTTTCGGCTGTGTGGAAGACCGACTGAATGCTGACCAAAATACTCCGGAACGACAAGCGCGCCCATTGCTGTGGAGTCCATCAGGGTGGTCACATGACGCCTGTAGGTGTTGTTGGCTGCAAGTGTTAATAGTGTTAATAGTACCATCGTAATGTGTAAACAGAAGACATTTGCGGGTCGATCGGTATGTAAGTCCTCTTGCCGTCTACTTTAACTTCACCGCAATAAGCTTTCTGATTAGCGATCCAGTAGATTCGCTGGAAGTGTCCATTGTTGTCTTTAATATACGGAAAGACTGCTGCGCGTGCCAGCGAGTGCTTCCAGACGCCGCTGTCATCGACGAACATGCTGTGGAGTCCTTCCGCGCGCCGTTTGACGTTCTGCGTGTTGTCCATAACGTAGTACACGTTGTTTTTGGTACCGCTAGTGCTGCTTTGAGATTGAGGACTTAATTAGCTTGACACTGTGTTCTTCGGTCTACGATTAAGGTAGTAAGAGCCCGCGCGCCTGCCGGGCGCCCCGCCGGGCGCCCCCCGCGCGCTACTGAATGAGTAGGCGTCGACAGTGCCGATGCAGCCGATGCAGTGTTAACCCAGACCCGACGGCAAATAGTCTCAGGATGCACTAGGACTGCAATGTAGTGCATCCTGAGGCTATTTGCAGTCTGTGTCTCGTCTTTATACGTACTGTATTGTTTCTGTCCTTCTGCTCTGCCCCAAAAAGACCTACCCCCTTTTTTATATATACCCCACAAAAATCCCTCTTTTAATGTAAATTATACGCTGCGTGAAAATTCACGCAAGGCAATACCCTTGTTTGTGCTATGCACCGTGAAACTATTTTTAGTCGTATTTAACTATTCTTTGTCGACTAAAAATAGTCAAACACACAACTCCATTGTTTGTTTCTTTTTGTTATTCCCCCAATAGACCTAGCCCCCTTTTCTTATATATCCCCACAAAAAACCCTCTTTCAATGATAAAGTATGAACTTACTATCGAATTCTTGTCAGCAAACGGGTAAAAAGTCAGAAAATGGAAAAAACGGATGGCGTACGGACTGCAAATAGCATATATAATGCAAACTTTTGTCAGTCCTGTGGACTGCAAATAGCCTATCGATGAACTACGTTGCAATCCATATGGACTGCAAATAACACCAACCCAAAAGTGAGGAGGCACGGAGCAGTGATGCACGAAGGTCGAAGGGCCAAAGTTCGAGGCCCAAAGGGCCGAGGTGTACGTGGGGTTCTTGTGCAGGGGACCAGCTAGCTCCCTTTTCCACCAGCTATAGGGTATGGGAGAGTGGTGTAAGCTCCGCCAGTGGGGTCTGAAGCAGTGTTACAATTACAAAAATGGTAATGGGGCCGCATTCGCAAGTGGAGCGAGTGAAAAAATTATTTTTTTTAGCCCCAGGCCCTAAAAGCTAAAAGTTAGTTGTTTGGTTGTGACTGTAAAGATCATATTTAAGTGGTATAATAATGTTGTAGCAACTAATGTTGCAGATTGTATATACCTTTAGGTGTACTGTAGGTGTTTTTCACCGAATTCACCGATGCCAGCAATGTCTCACAGACACGACTGGCACGACTAAGCACAGGCTTTCGCCATATAATGCCTACTATCACAATAACAAACCTAAAACTTTATGGCTCCCGATTTCAGTTCGGACGAAACATGCATTTTAAACGTGTTAATTGTACTAAAATTGATACAATGTGTAGAAAATGAGTTCCAGCTGTCAACAACTCTATTACTGAACACATATTTCCTGCTGATAAGTCTAAATTGTCTCTTGAACAATTTCTGGTCATGTCCTCTTCGACCACCTTTATCCAGTGCAAACCATAAATCGTGATGAACATCATAGTGCCCCTTCATAATCTTGAAAGTTTCTATAAGATGAGATCTTACTCTTCGTCTTTATAATCGAATTAGTCCTAGGTATTGCAATCTGTCATTGTACTACCTAAATGTGACTATTAAATGTTAGTATTTTTACTTAGTTGAAGTAGCCTAATTACAACATGGCTATCCCCATATAGGCCTAAACGTGCATATAAAAATACAATTTTCTTTTAACAAAATTAATACCTGTACCAGCTTTGTAGCTCTTCGCTGCACACCTTCTACCAGTTTGATATCTTTAATCAGGTGTGGGGACCAAATCTGAGTGCAGTATTCTAAGTGAGGTCTAACCAGATTCTTATGTAATGCCATTATTGTTTCCTTGGATCTGTCTACAAAATTTCGTTTAATCATTCCAAGTACTTTATTACCTTGTTCGACAGCAGCAATACATTGTTTGTCCCACATAAAATCATCACTTATTATGATACCCAGATCTTTTTCGTCCTGAACTTTTTGTAACTGCATTGAATTCATACAGTAATCAACAAAACTGTTGGCCGACAACAATGTTTTGTTATTTCAGTTTTGTTTTTTGCGTCTGCATTATGTGAAACAAGCTGTTTTACTTACTGCATTCGATGAGGCATAGTGTCGATGGTGATTGGGTGCCTGCGACTGACTGATGTCACGCGTTATGACGTACAATATGATAGTTATGGATGTCACAAAAAAATTTGGGGGTGGGGTTCTTGTAAGGTTGGTTGGTTGGTTGATTGGAGTTTAACGGCACTTTTAACACAATTTAGGTCATATCGCGCCTTTAAGGTAGAACTAGGTTCTTGTATGGAACGTACAGCCAAGGGAAATGATTTTTTTTTGAATTGATTCTAATGGTAAAAATGGAAACTAGACATCTAGAGGGTCAGTTTGGTAGTGAATTTCTGGTGATCTGTAATCATTGTGTAGTTATGGCGGCCTTTATCAGTTTAGACTATTCTGCTTGATATTAGCTATGGTACGAACTAACTTTTGGTCATCATTTCATGGTACATATTGTCATTATACTCAAATAAATTCTGCTTTGAAGTGTGTTGTGAAAGAAAGAACTTGATTTTGTTGCCCTATGCGATGGCCAAAAAGCACACTATGCATACATGCATACTCTGACGCATGCATACAACTAGAGATCGCACCAGTTCTGTTACTGGTCGTGGACGGGGCCGGTCCAGAATTGGATCGGATCGGTGCCGGTCCAATTTTTGGACCGGCGCCGGTCCGTTATTTGCATTTTTGCATTGCGACAATGTTGAAACGGTTAAGCCATAAAGCCATAAATTTGCAGCAGCTGCGAGACACATGACACCTGACTGTCTGAGTCTGGACTTTGCACCTACCACCACGCTAAGCTATTAACACACACATCTGCTCACATGAGCCAGCACTCTTTTGATGTCTGTGAAAACTACTCACCAGTTCTACTGCCGCGTGTGTTAATGCAACAATGGTCTCTCTTGTTTCGAGCAAGCTGCTAGAGCCTGCCTACTGTACGCCGCAATGCAAGCGTACTTAGTCAGAATATTAGCATGCCAGTCAATGTGTGATTTACTCATAGGCCTCTTTAGACTTTGCACAATCATTCAAAGAAACAGTGAAAAGATATGTTACATCCTATGCCTAACTACGCCAAGAAAGTACAGATAAATAATTAATCTGCCAAACTTTTGCACGCAATCACGCATGCTACTACACAAATAAGTAATGCCGGAGTCCAAGTTGTAAAAATTAATGACTATTTGGTAGGGTTAGAACGATACCAAGCTCAGCACCCAATACCGATACCGGAAGTGACGTCATTCGTTCTAATAAAAATACATAAGTACTACTTGCGCGTATTTAGTAGCGTTCTCACTGCGGTTGTCCACGGCCGTTGCACGCCCGCAATAGAACGTGCGCTAACGCGGGGGACGGTCTAAAACTGTAGCATTGAAGGCATGCTACGTACAACCGTCGATCGACGTAACACACATGGACGTAACGCGCGACATGCGACGATTGTAAGGCGCACGGCCGTAGTGAGAATGCTACTTAACGAAGTAAACCCGCGGAGTCGCCGGTGTCCATACGCGGACCCCCCACGTCGCGTCGCCGGGAGCAAAGAGACGTCAAATTAACTGTTGGTATCAAATTTCACACGCGCGCTTTACCCGCACTCCCACCCCTGGTGCCTGTGTATCGCTTTCCCACGATCTGCAGTAAGGCAGTCTGCCCACATACGGCTTATCAGATCGTCGTGGGTGGCCCAACTAGCGAATGTTTTGGAGCCAGTGGTACTGGATTGGACCGGTCCGATCCGATCCACAGTAACAATTTGTTACTGGATCGGCCGGTCCAATTTTATCTGGACCGTGCGATCTCTACATACAACCATGAACTGTGTTACTTAGTACGAAGGTTGGCTTAGACTTTGCATCATTGCAAACACATCTGCAGTTGCTGTTGTCATTAGTGACCTTTGTCCTTTTCCCATATGCTCTGGGCATATGCATGAGATTTTCATTACTGAGCGACGCTAGTGCGGTATATGCTGTCAATCGTGTGTCCATATGTCAGTCTGTCACATGCTAGTATTGTACCAAAACGGCTAAAAGTAGGATCACTGAAACAACGGCTTACAATAGCCCATGGACTCTGATGCCAAATGTCTCAGTGAAATTCCAACGGGGCCACCCCCAAACCCCCAATGGGGCGCCAAACGAAGTTGGGGTAGGTTAAAAGTGGCAATTTTCGACCAGTATCTAGCTATATCTCAGAAATGGTGCAAGAAGGGACATAGTTACTCTGGAAGGCTAATAGGTACTCGTATGCGCTCGATCGAATGGTGCTATTGCTAGTGAGCTTGAGTGACCCCTAACTAACCCAAACCACCTGACTTTCAACATTGTGTCCCCTTTTCTTATCTTCTTCGTGGTGGGTGGACTTACACTTCTTCAAATTTGGTTGATAGGTTGATCGTAGCAAGGGCTTGTCTGCGAATGACAAACCATCCCTGAAAGGGGCATGGTCAGATCACATGAACCATTTGAATTTTTTAAGGCATCTGTCATATCTCTGGAACGGCTGAAGTTAGAGTCATCAAATTTTATGCACACATAGACTCATATAGCATATGACACATATGGCATATATATGGTCAGGGTCACATGACCCATTTTCCGTTTTGATGCCCACAACCGTTATCTCCTGAACAGCTGAAGTGAGAGTCGCCAATTTTTGTATGCAGCTAGCATATACCTACAAATCCTACCCCCCTTAGTTTCACTTCTTCCTCCCGGACTGCCTCCACGGACTTTTGTCTGCACCGTTTCTCCTGAGCTACTTGGTTTTTGATTTTTATTTTTTCATTATTTTTTGTTTCTGGGCCGTGCGCTAGATTAAGCTGGCCATCTCGTCAGCTTTTGAGCGCACGTAAATCTACTGTATCGTATCGTATATCAGGTGCTAGACTTGCCATGTCAGTCATGCCGGCATAATTATAAGACCACATTATTTACGACTGGCTGATAAAATACTGATGAATCTATCTTCTTAAAATGCAGTGTCTTTAATTAATTTTGCTCCATTTACCACGGTTCCTAGTACTATTCCTAGCATACTCCGAACTTAGTTGTTGAGTCCAACGATCATATTCCACAAATTATCTCCAGGTTTTATTTGGTCTGCATGGAGTAGTATAAATACTCAATAATGCTGATTGTCTCAACAGAATCAAAACCACTGAAACACAGTACAGCTGATATTTTTGTCAGTGTTTGAAACACTGACAAAAATATCGCTTACAGCTGATTTTTTTCTGTGAGATGAATGCTACTCGAGATTGTTAGAAAAGAATCAGCCCACAGAGATTTGGGTGGACTAGTGTTTTGTGAGTGTATTAGTTGTTTTTCTAAGAATTCTACAGAGTTGGACCCGATAAGCTTTTATGGAAACTGCAGAGCATGTGAGAATGTTTGTTGCTTGTGTTTGCCACATGGTAACTGTACTTAATTTTTGGAAGAGAATTGGTTTACAGGGTACTCCCTAGTGAGTCCAGAAACGTTTTTGATCTGCTATTATTCTTTTCTGCTAAAACGTTTTTGCCATTTTATCAATTTCTGCTATGCATTGTGTTGCTTACTTAAATGCATTTGTACTCTAGTTTCAGCTTGCCGTTTTTATTTATCCAGTAAAATTGTGCATTTTACAGATGCTGTGATGGTATTAATTTTGTAATTGTATTTTTATATGCACGTTTAGGCCTATATGGGGATAGCCATGTTGTAATTAGGCTACTTCAACTAAGTAAAAATACTAACATTTAATAGTCACATTTAGGTAGTATGACTTGAGACTTGACATTATCACTGCTAAAAGGAACCTGTATGCCACAGCAGAATAGCTGAAATGGACAAAGGCTTAGGAAATTTTAGAGACAATAACATTCAAATTCCTGAAATATCATTGTCATGCCCATGCTAGGGATTATACATTCCCATTCCTGTGTGAATCCCATGGGGACTCATGTGACCAGTGGGATTTCCTGTGAGTTGTTCCGCTCAACATTGGACCTGGTTTCAGGGTTGTATGGTGGACTTCCAGCTGTTCTGTCTATGTGCAAGTCATTTGCACGCGTATGCCTTTGCACATCAAATTCAGCAGCAATGTAGTGCAAGACTAATATGTTTAGTTTTTCTGTTTTTTTTCGTTTTGAATGGTTATATGGCATGATTTTTTGTGGTTAGTCTATGTTGCTACCACTTAGCTTACAACACGAAATATATGAGTGTTTCTGTATGATGATTATCAAAACCTGCGAAGCAGGTTTGGTATTGAGTGCAACGCATATACTGAGACCAATTCTGTGTGTATGTATGTATGTATGTGTGTGTAACTACTCCTCCCAAACCACTGAACCGATTTGCATAAAAATTATACCAGCAAATAGAGCGTCTTATGCTGATTGCTATAAGCTACTTAGATTTGAAATATTTACCAAATACGATGGTAATTTACGAGTTCGCATGAGCCATTTACGAGTTTGAACTCGGAAATTCAGACTTCCAAACAGTCTGGAACGCGGCATAAGTATGGCGGCTTGGTTAGTTCATTCTTGGGTTTGTTGACGTAGGTAATCTTGTTACCATTGGGGTTTACAGAAACAACCTAGATTGGCCAACGAAAAAAAACACAGAAAAACCTAGACAATCAGAAATTAATTTCAATACGATTACTAACTGAAATAAATGCAAAGTATATACAAATACAGTTCTCTGAAGGCTTTTAGTCAATTTCGGTGCAGTCAGCGACTTTCAGTTCATCAACATTCGATGTATTTGTCCTGAATGTCGTTCTAATGTGGTCTCGTATCTCTTCCAACAACGTCCTTCTTTCAGATCTTCAACCATGTTGTTCGATGGCTTCTACGTCTAGCAGGCGCCGCCCTTTTCTTACAGCTTGTTTGGCAAGTATTCGATTCCAGAGTGTTTCGCACTGCAGCTTGTTAGTCGTTACGTATCAGCTGGATCTCAGTGCCACAATGAAAATGCGCTGACTGGGGCCCACCAAAGTCAGAAAACGGGAAAAAGAGAAATAAAAGTAATAATAGCGAAATAAATATCATCACAACGGCAGTTTCAGTGCCATTAAATTTACTGTCGTCAGTAAACTGGTAATAAAATGCGGTGAAAGACCGCAGTGCCTCAGAAACCCAGATTTTGTCAGATTTAACATAAAAACCCCAGATCTAGTGGAAAAAAACCATTTCTGGGGGCCCCGCAGTGTTAAACCATTGGCAAATAAAGTACTCCTGTCCATATCTCAGGAAGTAATTGAGTTAGAAAGCTGAAATTTAGTACGTGAATAGATATGATTAGGAGCTTCAACAGTGTTGAAATTTTTTCCGCTAGGTGGTGCATGCGCACAACCATGACACCATCTTGGATTTTGGGACCACCTTATATTTCAGGAAGTAATTCAGAGAGGAAGCTGAAATTTGGTGTGTGAATTGAAATGCATTGCATAGGAGCTTTAAAGCTTTAACATAGATGAAAATTTTCTCCGCTAGGTGACGCTTTTACAACACCACGACGCAATCTTGGATTTTTGGGACCCCTCATACGTCAGGAAGTAATTAAGATAGAAAGCTCAAATTTAGGGCATAGTAGCTTTACTACTGTAGAAATTTTTTTCCGCTAGTGGGCGTATTTTGTGCCACCCCGTAATGTTAAAACAATGGGAAATAGAGGACTCCATAGTTATTAGTAGGTAAGTATGTAACAATGCAGGTTTTAGTGTGCTGCATGCAACTCAGTTAATCAGACATGCAGCGCGTCTACTTTGTTGTTGGTGCTTGACGTGATCGTGGATTGTGTGTTGTGGGTACTTGTAGACAAGAATGCAGATATTGGTGCCCGACCCTCGTGCCAGTTATCGCAACATCCTGCACGCATTCTATCAGATCGTTCGTTATGAGGGAATCCATATGACTGTCCGCGGTATCAGCGCGACAGTGTATGGTGCGGGACCTGCGCATGCCCTCTACTACTCATCCTATGAGAAGATGAAGGCACTGCTTACTCGAACTGACCACAGCAACCATGTTGCGCACGGTATACTTCGCCTTTTTTGCAGTGTGATTTAAGTTAACGGTAATGGAAACTGATTTATTCCGTTAACTGTGATAATTTAATTCCGTTAACGATAACAGAAATGGAAAAATTAACAACAGTGTTGTTGTACCACAATCACAGATGCCATGCCATGTTCACCTATCACACGCAGTGCAGTAGCGCTGCACTGTTGTAAGGTCCATTCAAAAATCAATAGGAAAATGGAAAATTCGACCCCCTGTAAAATCGTAACCCCTGAAAATTTCATTTTGAAACTTGACACACATGATTACATCGGGAACATCACCCACTAAAGAAATTTTCACGCACATCGCTTCAGTGGGGCTTCTCCACAAATAGGTGAAATGTAACCCTTTTGTGACTTTTTCCTGTCCTGTCCTGTCTTGTCCTGTCCTTTTTCTCTTGTTCCAACGCCCAGCTCGAACCGTGCGATCGATTATCGCGGTTTATGGCTCAAATGATAACCACGGTTCAGCCAAAGGATGGTCCTTTTTGGGGTTAGGACGATGAGTGACATCATTTGGGGGAAATGTGCCCCAAAAACCCTCCAAAAGGGGCGTGAATAGGCATTTTCAAGCCAAACTAGAATAATATTGAAACTTACACATCTCAGATGCGGTTCCAGCGATTTCGAGGAAACTTGGCACAGTGATGCCGTTCGACCCTATTGACCGCTACGACCGTAAAAAATTTCAAATTTCGAAAATCCAACATGGCAGCGGCGCCGTCTTGAAAAATCGAAAAATCATGATACCTCGGCCGCAGTTGGAGCGCTTTCAACGAAATTTGGCATACTGATGCAGTTCGACCTTTTTGACCGTCACGACCGTTAAAAATTTGAAATTTTTAGAATCCAAGATGGCGGCGGTCGCCATCTTGAAAAATCGAAGAATCACGATACCTCGGCCGTGATTGGAGCGATTTCGACGAAATTTGTCACAGTGACGCAGTTCTGCCAGTTCAACCTTCTTGACCATTGCGACCATTAAAAATTTCAAATTTCGAAAATCCAAGATGGCGGCGGCTGTCATCTTGAATAATAAAAAATCACCATATGTCGGCCGGGATTGGAGCGATTTAGTCGCAATTTGGCATAGTGAAGTAACTTCTTGGTGTATCCGACTGTTAAAAATTTAAAATTCTTATATTTCAAGATAACCGCTGCCATTTGAACAATTAGCTCAGCTGTTGCTGACAAACCCGCGCGATGCGCTGTGTCACGACAAACGGCAAAATTTTAAAACAGTCATGTGACCATAACCACGCGCCTTTTGTTGGTGATATGTCACTGTTGTTAGAATTGATATAGCCTACTCGTGTACAAAATTTGATAACTTTACGTTCAGCCATTACAGTGATATGTTTTGAGCCCCAAAATTTTGTAATGGGTCGCATGACCTGACCACGCCCCTATCAGGGACAGTTTGTCGTTCGTAGGCAGTGTGATTTTCATTAATGAAAACTAAAACGAAAATTGGCAAAAACGAAAAAATAATGAATTTGTTAACTAAAACTAAAACGCAAAAAATACTGAAAACTAAAACGAAACTAAAACGTAAAAATAAAAAACGATAATAACGCTGACAACAGTTCCCTGAATGCGGCACTGTGGCGACTGGCCGACTGCGCGCCTTAAACACGCATGCCTTTGAAACGGTTCAAGTTCCTGCAGCAGCAACTGTCCAGTTCTCGTACCCAGTCAGCATCTGGTCATTTATTCCAGAGACTGAACTTTCCAACTATGCTGCTGAAATGTGCTCTGGTACAGTTCTGAATTGCAGTGCTATCGAGTTCTGGCAGGCTCGCAAGACTGACATTGATTTGATTTCAGCCCCAGCGTCACAGGCGTATGCTGAACGCCTGTTCAGCATATGTGGCGACTGACGGCGGGCAAGCGGAACAGAATGGCAAAAAACCTTGAACGTCACGTATTTTCTCAGAATGAACTTGAAGTACATTTGATAATGTGAACCCGGTGAGCGGTCGTTGAGTGTTTCATTTTAACAACTGACTTTAACAGTGACAGATATGATTCTGAGCCTATGATGATGATAATGATGATGACGACAATCACGAGTAACTCTGTATCTGTGCTGTATACTGCCTTATTGTTGTTGTTAGTATCTAACAATAAGTAAAACCAAGACTAAAATTAGATGAAAACTAAAACTGAAACGAAAAAATACTGTAAAACTAAAACGAAAGTAAAACGAAAAAATAACCAGAAAACTAAAACTACAACGAAAACGAAAAAATAATGAAAACTAAAACGAAACTAAAACTTTAAAATAAATCAAAACGAAAATCACACTGTTCGTAGGCTGTGAGTTGCACATTCAACCTTTACTCAAATTTGTCGTCTTTGCGATCGCCAATTCCGAAGATGCATAAGACAGTGCAAAGTGTAGAAATTGAGGTGGTTCAACGTGTTTAGGGGTCACCCAAGGTCATAGGCAACATAACCATTCGATAGAGCGCATAAGAATTCCTATTCAAATTTAACAGAAAGTATGAGGCTATCTAGTACCGTTTTTGAGATATTATCGCTTATTTTCCAAAAAATTAGAGGTCACGTGACACTAACCATGCCCCTTTCAGGGACAATTTGTCGCCCGTAGGCTGGGACTTGCTATGATCAACATGCACACCAAATTTTAAGTCTCTAGCTTAAGCCGTTTCAGAAATACCTTAGGGGGACTAAAAATTTAAAATGGGCCACTTTACGTGACCACGCCTCCTTCAGAGACAATTTGTGGTCCGGAGGCTGGGACTTGCTATGATCAACATGCACACCAAATTTGAAGTCTCCAGTTCCAGAGTTATCGTAAGGGGACTAAAAGTTTCAAATTGGTTATGTGACATGGCCCGCCCATTTCAGGGACGTTTTGTCATCCGTAGGCTGGGAGTTGCTATGTTCAACCCACATATTAAGTTTGAAATGTCTACGATTATCTGCAACGAAGAAATGAAAGGCAACGCCAAATGTTAAAATTCTCGTTTCGAGCCAACCTTTGGGGGACTTAGGGATGACGCACAGGGTTCATCAATGGCTCGATGGAAAGTGCGTTGTCGACTTCCTATTAGTGCTAATTGAATTGTTTTCATTAGCTCTCATGGCTGCGGCACTATTAAGCGAAATCTGTCGAAATCAGCGTTTTCTGAAGGGGTGGGTCACTTTGAGTGCAAATGTTTGGTGGCTGGGGACGTCGCCCCAATCTATATATGGACCGTTAGATAGAGGAATGATGTAGCTACAACTTTGCCTCTGGAAGTTTTCACACAAAGAAACTTCGTAGCAGAATTTTTCGACAGAAGTTGGAATTTACTGGAAAAAACAGCAAAATCGCGTTTTGTGCCACCCTTTGGGGGACTTAGGGGTGACGCACAGGGTTCATCAATTGCTCGATGGAAAGCGCGTTGTCGACTTCCTATTAGTGCTAATTGAATTGTTCTCACTAGCTCTCATGGCTGTGGCACTATTAAGAGAAATCTGTCGAAATCAGCATTTTCTGAAGGGGTGGGTCACTTTGAGCGCAAATGTTTGGTGGATGGGGACGTCGCCCGCAATCCATCTATGGACCGTTAGATAGAGGAATGATGTAGCTACAACTTTGCCGCTGGATGTTTTCACACAAAGAAACTTTGTAGCAGAAATTTTCGGCAGAAGTTGGAATTTACTGGAAAAAATAGCAAAATCGCGTTTTGTGCCACCCTTTGGGGGACTTAGGGGTAACGTACACGGTTCATCTATGGCTTATTGGAAAGCGCGTGGTCGACTTCCTATTGGTGCTAATTGAACTTTTTTCGCCAGCTATTACGGTTGAGGCACTATGAACTAATATTGGTCGAAATTCTGCTGTTTGAAGTCTGCTGCAAAGTTTCTTCATGTGAAAACTTCCAGCGGCAGAGTTGTTGCTACATCATTCCTTTATTTAACGTTAGTGATGTTATTTTACCGGTAATATATTTTTTGTTTTTTACCGGTTTTTTTACAGTTTTTTTACCGGCGAATATTGCAAGCATGACAAGATAAATTTCAAGCAATAGAGGCAACAGTAATTGTCAATGACAATGTAATGCTTTTTAGCTACCTTTTTCTTGTGTAGAGTGTTGTTTTGCAGATTTCTGTTATGATGGATCATAGCAAAGTTACTGTTATTGTTTACAC
>Ga0209780_1002066_pt1 | contig 13961 bp, 8 predicted proteins | sample WorMetexBAHAMAS2_FD_187384 | JGI IMG/M metagenome (GOLD analysis project Ga0209780, IMG submission 187384) | Marine gutless worms symbiont microbial communities from Max Planck institute for Marine Microbiology, Germany - Inanidrilus exumae... | ecosystem: Host-associated > Annelida > Digestive... | reverse complement strand
CCGGAAGTCGGAGTTGTTATTAGATATTAGTATTAGTATTAGTAATTGTATGTTGGAATTGTAAGATGCGGGCATAGAGGCATTGGCCTGCGCTCGTAACTTCACTACGTCTACGTCTACACACACAAGGTCACATCGATAACACAAAATAGGTCATTTCGGAGACGTTCGTTTTCTTTCCAGCTAAAATTTCTTGGCTTAGTACTGAAAAACGAAAACAAACACATCAAAAAGCAAACATGCATCGGATTACCCATGCATTCATAACAAAATATACTACAACATAAAATTAACACAAAAAACTAAAACCAGGTTTGGTCGCCTACTACGACCATCGGCCTGGAAACGGAACCGATCTATTCTGGAAGGAGTAGATAGATAAGTCAGGAAGTAAACAAGTAAGGAAGTAAATAAGTAAGAAAGAAAGCACAAGGAAAGAAAAAGTAAGGAAGGAAGAAAGTGAGAAAGAAAGTTAAGTAAACACACAACCATACAATTTATATAGCGCCAAAATTTACGCATGAATCACGGCACATTACCGCCCTGGAGCCTGTACGGGGCCATGACAGGATGGTGGTGCCACTATGTGGTTGACAGCTGACTTCATTTTGAGTCCATAGTAACAAGTAAGATATTATGTCTCCATTCATTCTGCCTGAATTATAAATCTGTTTTAGTGTGATTTTATTAGTGATAGCACGATACATTGCATTAGTGATGGCACAATACATCGCATCGAATGTCGTGATATTGAAGGCATATCGTGTCGTATCCATATCGCAATAATTTGCTATCAAATGAATCGATATTCTGCACTACCAGTACTCTAAAGCGGTTGTCGGCAACAGGTCACGCTCAGCACTATTGCCATCATCAACAAAGAGAGAGCGATGGGCGGGGACTAATTAGTGTGATATTGCAAGGCCGGCTGATGCATTCGACAGACCATCCGGATGTGCTAAGTGCCAGTAATTGCCTGGTGTATATATGGGGTTGATGTTTGTTTAAACATCCTCTCCCATCCACCTTGATGGCCATTGCCGGCTAACTTATATATTTGTTAGGTAGTCTTAGCAGAAAATTGCAGCCGAAAATGCGGCAAAGTTGCGTAAAATTGCGCAGAATATTGCCAAAAACTGCACGTATGTTGTAACAATTTACAAAAAAAAACAAGGATTTTTGCCTACAAAATACAGTATGGTATAAAGAAGTCATCAGCACAGCAATGTTTTGGCATAAAATTAAAGCACAATGTTTTGTTCTGTGTGTACTATGTGGATTTAGTGCTTGAAACACACTGTTGTTGCCTAATTGCATTTCCTTGCTTGTCAACTACCGATAATTAATGATAAAAGTAGCCCATTTTCGACCGAATTTGCGGAAAATTGCACGCCGAGGCAAAAAAAATTGCTGAAACTTACAAAAAATCGTGGCAGTTTGCGGGGCACGGCCAAAACTGCAAATTTGCAGCAGAATGTGAAAATTGCGGCCCACAAGATTGCAATTTTCTGCAAGGACTAGTTATGCCTATACCTTTTCGAAGTTTTCATATTACTGTTGCTGAATTACGTCAAATGAAGTTGGCGATGTGGCAGCCCGGTGCCGGACGGACTGCCAGGTACTTATCGGAGATACCGTACCAAAGTTGTCATCCAGCCACTGCGGTGACACCCATATCCAAGCAGTTGTTGGACGCCGTATTCTTATCCGTTTTGATGCTAGACTGAAGTCTTAAGTGGACCTCTCACTGGTGCGTTCGAATGTCGTCGATCGTCAATGATCATCATCGTCATATAGAAACTTATAATGCACTAATTGCAAAAAAAGTAAAAAAGTGGCCATCGGCACATTATAATAGTCAGTAGGTACAGAGAAAGAATCAAACATATACAACACCGAAATATGGACAGATTAGCCGAAACTTATGCGGAAAAGATGTGTTTTTAAAAGTCGTTTAAAACTGTTCATGTTACGAGCGGAGCATATGGATGATGGCAGTTGGTTCCATGGTAGTGGTCCAGCGTACGAGAACGATCGTCCTCCGAACTTTGTGTTGAGTCGCGGCTTTACGTAGTCATTGGAGTCAGCAGAGCATAGTCCGCGTCGGTGTGATGCTGATCGCCGACTCTGTACGATGTCTGAGATATATGCCGGAGTGTATCCACTTTGTGCAGCATACATCAGCATGCACAGCTTATATGTGATGTGTTGACTGATGGCATGCTAACATGGGGGACGGTCTAAAACATCTCGCATTGCTAGAAGTCAGTATAGCGTTCTCGCTCACACCGTCAACTGTGCTCGACCGCTCATGCTCATGCGGGTAAAATCGACGTATTGAACGTCAGCGTTGACGTTTGAATGCTGTCAACGACATCAGTGAGAATGCAACTCAAATCTAGCAATGCCAGATTTTTTAGACTATCCTTCACGTTCACTCGCATGTGAACGCGGGGGACGACGTTTGAACGTCACGGTGTCGTCGACAGTGTTCGATGATGTTTGACTGCCATCAATTGAGGTCGATCATTCGATTGATGAACGATGACCAGTTATGACAGTGGGGCAAAATGTTTGTTGGTGAGCTTTTGGCACACTGTAGCTTGTTCAGGACGCCTGCTGATGATTGGCACAGTCCAGTTGTGATTCAGCTAAATATGCACCTAGGATATTGGCTGCCAGCTGTTGAACCAGTAAGTGCCAGATTTATATGGCAGATAGTGCTTCAATGTGATGTGATGAAGATTGCTACAGAGTTTGCACTTGTGCTGATTTACATTACTGTCCAGTGGATGTTATGTCTGAGAAAAGTATAACGGTTCCGTTGGTGCTGGGTCAGTAACACGGAGAAACATACAAAGTTGTTGTCAATTGCCAAACAAAATTGACTTTGATTTACCGATGCAGAATGTCGGACCATTGACAAAACCAGTGTTGCAACGACAAGCACTCATGAAAATATTTAAGGTTTGTGCCCAGATCTGCCACAGTCAGAGCAATTTAGGCTTCCAGTCTGAAAGTTGTTTTTCTTGTGATTGTAGAGTTTGAAAATGCAGAAACGCTTCTCATTTCCGAAGTACAGATGTTGCTGGAGCACAGGTATGATTGACAATAATAACGTAAGACTACTGCTGTTGTTACTACTGCTACTACTACTACTTGCAGTTTTTGTTGGTCCAGTTTTCTTTTTCAGAGTTACTCCAGATAGGGTAAGAGCCCCCAAAAGAGAAGCTTTGGGGGTGATTGGAGCAAGTTTTTTTACATACTGGATCCCCTTTGAATGCTTTATCAACAACATCAAAGCACAGAAGAGAGTTTAAAACACTAATGCTAATCACCCCATTGGACCTCATTGTTTCTTAATCTGCCAGATGACTCCTGTGTGAAGGGATGCCGCTTCTAGCTCCCCTTATGCCTGCTGTCCAGTTCTGGTAATTTGGGCAATGAAGCGAAAGTAAACAAAATTATAAAAGTTATAGTCTGATTTATGATATATACTGCATGCTCTTTTTTATCATGAAAATAGGTCAACATTGTACAAGGCGTGCTGTTAAATGCTGATACATGTGACTTGATTTTCGGTGATTTATGGCAGGCTGTTTGCAATGTCAGATAATTTATTTGTTTGATATAATCAGTGTTACGTCATAGTTAATTGCACCTCTCATATTCCACATTTGTTAAATATTTATAAAGGTAAATAATGACTATTGATGGTTAGTTGGTAAAAAGTTGATGCATTTGCTGCTTAGGAGTCACCAATCAATAGTTTTGCCATTTTACTTTGGATGGAGTAATAAATTTGTGCAGTAATATAGCATACATTGTTAGTTTTTATGCTGTGTGCGTTTGCTGACAAAATCATTGACGTTTATTATGCTGAGTATTTTAATTAGTGCTGATGAAGTGTTGATTGCTTTTTACTGTGTTGCTATACTAGTGTGATATATATCAGTGTGTGTCTGTCAATCCATCTGTCTGTCACATGCCTGAATTGTGTCGAGTGGGACATAAAAACATACGCCAGTATTGTATCAGAATGGCTGATCACATTGTCATGCAGTCAGCACTGCGTGGTAGCCCAGAGACCTTAGTCATTAGCAGCTGCTGAGTGAGTAAACATCCAGCAGCAGTGATGTTTGGTATCGTGAAATCGTCTCTATTTATATTTTATTATTCTATTAGTAATAGTTGGGTACTAGTAGCAGCCAGCTAGCATGAAGCAAGTGATTAGTCCCATCCTTTAGAAGTCAGTAGACGAAGATAGGCTTGACTCCCATAGTTCACATCAGGCGAGGCATCTGGCTATGGAAAAATGTTGGTACCTGACACCCTCATGTTCAATAGATAACTTGCTAATGCTACCAGGTAGTAAATAGCCAACTTAATTTGCTCTAACAGTAGAACATGGTTACGTTAGTTTAAAAATTCATGCATGTAACAGTAGCAGAAAATAGAAAATATTGGCGTCTCAAGAATAGGTTGTGGGTGCATCCCAACGAATTGGCAGTGGTTTGTGCTGATCCCAAAACATTGACAGCATGAGTAACATATTGCAACACAGTGTGACCAGCACACAGCTGTATTGAGTTTGTTCTGATGACAGTTCAGAGTTTTGTTCAACCGGAATCTTGTGTAGTGTGAATGAATGACATAAAATTTTCAGCATTGTAGGTTTATAATATGCAGACTGTAAACGCTAATGCAGGAAGCAACAGAATGAAAGTGCAGAGGAAGAAATGGAGTTGTCGGCAGTGTTCATGAAAACCTTGAACTACACGCAGCGGTTTTCCAAATACAAGAATCGTGAGACGATTAGTGCCGTGCGAAGGTAAGTTGTTGGGTGTTGCGGTCAGTTTGTAATTACGTTCCTTCCGTGCTGTGATAGGGTTGAATGGTTGACAGGAAGAGCATCCAACTTGTGCAGTGTCAGTGTCATGTATCCTCAAAGGTTTTCTTCTGGAACTGGTTGAAAAAGACAACTAAGTGGTACCATCTAACATGGGTTCATCTGGAAAACTGCTGTTTATGTCGGGTGGTGGTAGTGATGTCAGTTCATAATGATCTTTTAGATGTGTTGTTATGTGATGTGGTTATTCTTTAGGCCACAGGTAGTCCGCAGTGTTTTAGCAGTAAATTACTATTAATATTATCCTTATCTTAGTTTCAAGGATTTAGTTACCGTTGTGATAATTCTGCTGTTATGATAAATGCCATTCCCATAGTATTCTTTAGGCACATTTTGATTACTCCTAGGTTAGTTTAACTTTCAGTTTTCAGTGGACTGTCAATGCTGGGCCTGAACATACTGCTAACTAAGGATGTCGACCTAGCGCTAGTTGAACCAACAATACTTAAATTAGGTACTGCTTAAATCTCTATTTAAGTGGTCCTAGCACAAAACACTATTTAAGAACTTACCTCCATTTAAATCTACCCTTAAGTTAAGCAGTGATTTTTGGCAACTTAAAAAGTTAAGAGCGATTGTTACAGAATTATTTCAACTGTCAAAAAGCATGACCAAAATCTGCTTCAGCAGATGAGCATGTATCATGTGTGTAAACTTTAATAAAGCAGTAAACTGATATTCCACCATTGTATTAATGAAATTAAAACGAGCATAAGTAGTAGAGTAAACAACATGCTTACAAACATGGCTAGATGCAGTTCAGCAGGCATGTCAACTGGCTGGCCCATGCTGCTGGTGATAAGTGGCTACAAAAATTGTAAACATGATGTCATGTGATTTGCAGCAACCAATCACAGAGGCTGTAAATATTTATAGCTCTCCATGCAACAGTTGAAATTGCATGACATGTAATCTCCACTCAAGTCTTCAGTTTAATAAGCAGCACTTAGTGTTTGCCCATGCAACAATTATGACTTAACTGGAGATTTATTTGCTACTTAAAAATAAGTGGTCACTAGTTAAGTGACAATCGTCATTGTACAACTCACCTTTTATGTACAGTACTGCTTTATTACCCCTGCAAAATAGGTAATGTGGTTAGCCTATTCATTGACATTTTTAGGTCAACTTTTCAGAGGCCACCTAATAAAGCTTGTCTCAAATGTCTGTCTGTCCATATGTACGTATGTCCGTCCCTCCACAGAAAGTTTCTTCGATTTCAATGAAATTTGGCGTGTAGGTAGAGGTCGATGAGTGATACACGACGGTATGCAGTATGACCCGATCCAAGGTCAAGGTCACAAGCCCTTGAAATTTGGAAATCCTGTTTTCAAAAGCTATCACCTCCACCATTTACAATTGGAGTTGGCAACTCACCACTGACTCTTAAACTAGCTTAAACTAGGGCACAATATCTAAATTTGATCGGGCTAGATTTTTGATATTTTTCCTTGTTTTTATGTCACGTGACTTTGATATTGCCAGAAACGTCAGTTGTGAAGAGTCGACTGTCAGTTCTCACGTGGCTAATTTATTCAATTTTGCAATAATGGTCTCTTCGAGCTAATAAGCCCATTCGCTGTGTTTTTGATGTTTTGACCTTGAATGTGTACTATATTCTGCCTGTCTACTATTATGTCAGTGTCATTCAGTATTTCTTTGACCTGCTACTCTTGATGCCATCGTAATGTCACAATCTTTGTATTGCAGACTGTACTGTTTTGCTGGCAAAGTTGTACCCTTTGAGGCTGGTGTTTTGACTGTCATACTCATGTATATGAGCTGCATGTGGGCCTGGGGCAATCCCTCCCCTTATTCTTTTACTTCCCCACTTTTCCACCTGCTACTCTATCTTTTAGTGTTTTTTACTTTTTTATTTTTTACTTTATCTATTTTCTTGCTTTTCCATCCCTTGCATTCTACCAGAATAGTCCCACTCCGTTTCTAGGCCAGATGTCATGGGAGGTGACTGAACCTGGCTTTAGTTTATTGTATTTGTTGATTTTGTATCATATGTATTCTTAGCTAAGAATGCATGCTTGTTTTGTGGTATTTGATTTAGCTTTGTCTTGCAGTGTGATAGTTGTCTCCCCCTGCTTTAGGCACTGGCATAATAATTTAAATGAGCCTCTCGATCCCTTTCCCTTTTCTGGGTGGCTGCTGAACAAAAAAACAGCCAGGGTTGAGATTAATATATCGCTGACCTTCCTTCACTAAGTAGGGATAGCTCTCTAACCCTGACTTTTCATCTGTGATATAGCCACATTTGTGCTGAAAGGGGCCGTGAAACTCCAGATAACTAACTCATGTATATGATTTGGTTGTTTCTACCCTTTGGTGCTTTAACAGTGACACTGTTGGTTGGGCAACAGAAAGGACATCTTGACCTGCAAAAACCAGTGTTTTGCTGTTAAGAGATCTTGCCTAACCTGGGTAATTCCTGCAAACCTGGCCAGTTAAGTGAAAGACATTGGTAGTATGTGTACAGTTGTATTTTGTTTTATCCTAAAGATTATGTGGCTGCAACTGATTATTATATCTTATTATGTGTTTATTGCAGTTTGCTTGTTCAGAAGAAATTACACAAATTTGAATTAGCAACACTTGCCAATCTTTGTCCAGAGACGAGCGAGGAAGCGAAAGCACTTATTCCAAGGTTGTTGTTGTCAATACTTGTGCAATGTATGGCATTGTAAAGATTGTTAAGTTCAAATGTGATTGTGTATGTGTCTGTTTATGTTTATCACACATGAAAATTATGATATGAGATGCAGTAGGCCTGTGTCTTCTGTGACACTCAGTTTTCTCCATTCTGCACACTTTTGGCTGCTACATACAGTGGTGCTTCAGAAAAGCCTGAAAATGGCAAAATCCAGTCTTTCTGGAGGATAGGGTACGGTTGTGGAAGACTGAATAAGTGTCCTTTTTAAGAGCAACCCAAACCTTTTGATATCACAGTATATCACCATATCTCAGCCGTGGTTCAAGCGATTTTGACGAAATTTGGCATAGTGATGCAGTTCCACCCTCTTGACTGTTCTGACCATTGAGAAGTTTATTTTGAAAATCCAAGATGCTGGTGGCTGCCATCTTGAAAAATATAAAAATCACTATATCTCGGCCACGGTTCAAGCGATTTTTATGAAATTTGGCCCGATGACACATTATATGTACATTATACGTACAAACCACAATTGTCTGATTTCTTTCGTTTTTGGTGTATTTATGTTCTTCAACAGTGGTGCCAGTCAGTAAGGGTATAATATGACTTCCTCTGTATAGTTGCCCTGTTTCTGTCTTCTTATGCCTTTTGAGTTATTACCACTTGCTTAGCATACGTGACTGTAACTTATAACAACCCTTTAAGTTAGTTACGATGGTTAAAAATGATAGCCTGCATATTTTGATACTGTATCTCATATGAGAAATGAATGATAATGCATGTGTAATAATGATGCAAACATTGTCTCCTATAGTGTTGAAAAGGTTATTGATATGTTTAACTGTCTTAACATATCACCAGAGTGACAGACATTCATACAGACAGAATTGTGATAGCATAACGGTATACCACACTTGCATGCAGTAGCCTGTATGATCTTCAGGGCAGTAATGTGCCATGATTCATGTGTTGATTTTGGCGCTATAGAAATCGTTTGTATGTTTACTTAAAGATGATATGTAATGATTTTTTTTTGGTTGTTAAAGTAAATTGCCCATAGTTTGTCTTTAATATAAGCAAATCTATTTGAATATTAAGGAACATCAAAAAGTTAGGAAATTTTAGAAAAAGCGCCAGAAAGTGCACACCCGATGATTTGTTTACTTTTTCAAGTAATGACGTCATACCAGGAAAACAAATAAGGGAACAGGCTATTGGAGTGTTGAGTGTGACATTACACAACACATAGGCATAACGACGTAGAAATAGGTTCTTAAACATAAACTGGTAAAATAAATAACTTATTATCTAATCTCAAACGCATAACAATGCAAACAAAACAAGCATATCCTGGTATGACGTCACACATGACGAAAACAGCCGAAGAATAACTATACCAAAAAGACCAATAAACTTGTACTTTTTAGCATTTTATGGCATAATTTATCAAAATTTGTTACACAGGCGGGTTTATACTGCAGTAAGCAGTTAGAAACTACTTTTAATCAACTTGGTAAAAAAAATCGTTGCATATCACCTTTAATGTCCTTCCTCCCTTTCTTTTTACTTTCTTTTTTTTATATGTTTTCTTCCTTACTTGTTTACTTCCTGACTTATTTATCTACTTTTTCCAGAATAGACCCATTCCGTTTGCAGGCCGAAGGTCGTAGGAGTCGACCAAATCTGGCTTTAATTTTTTGGGTTCATTATGTGTTGTAGTATATTTTTATGGCTGCATGTTTACTTTTGTTGTGTTTGTTTCAGTGTTTCAGTACTAAGCCAAGAGATTGGCTGGGAAGAAGTCTTTAAAATGACATTTTTTTTGTCGGGTGGGACGTAAAACCTGAACTCGGTCAGTCAATTGCATGCAGTACCGTGTGCTAACAAGAAGCTTTCTTAGACACATCGTGCTCCAGTAACAAGACAGAAGAACCAATACCGTAAATATAAATAAATATGCACGTCATAATGGTTTCTACTGAAGCCTGACACTTCCACATGACAGATGTTCTGAAACTTCTGTGGATAACAAATTTTTGTGTGGTTGTTTTTGAAGACAAGCCTTTTACACACTTGTTACTAATAATTTGTCACATTCTGGCACAAAATGGAATAATTAAGAAGCTGCTGTGAATGAATATTGATTTTCCTATGTCACAGCTGTTTGTGCTGCAAATTTTATAGGCTTAACAGTGCATATACCATTTTGGACTTTGATCAGTTAACTGACTGGCATTTAAGAATGTACTGAACTGAACTGTGAAACTTTCTTCAAAAACAGTGGGGAACGAACATAAAGCTGTGTGATTGTACATACACAACTGATATAGAAAACATGACGTTTTATGCCGCTCAGTGAAGTGATAAGTAAGTAAAATAAATTGGTAGTCTGATGGCCAGATGATGACTGGTGGCATGCTTGTTTGTGAGTTACGATTTAACTTATGGCTTAAATGACATAATGCAAAAGTTAAATTAGGGTGTAATCTATATGCATAATTTTTCCCAGGAGTGTAATTGCCATTTCTCAAGTGTAATTCCAACAATATACTCACTGTCTGGAAGCTGGAGACTCCCCTTTCAATCCCCGGATAAGATAGATTCCCTAAAGATAGAGGTTCCATATTTGGCGTAAAAATGAATTGCTGAGCTGTATTCTGATTGCATGACTTTTCGGGAGGCACTTGTTTTAACAAAGATAGACAAATAGACAGAAAGCCCGTAGCATTATCACACTATGCATTTCTAAACTGTGTCAACGTGTGATAAACATTAATGTACTTGTTACTGTTGACATGTGTTATATCTGTGTTGTGTGAATGGTGATAGTCTGGAGGGTCGGTTTGAAGATGACGATCTACAACAGATTCTCGATGACATCAAAACACAGCGCAGTTTCCAGTATTAGTGACACTGTTGTTACTGACACTGTAATCAAATATGTCGCAGTCTAGACTTCAGGACAGTAGCACACTATATTTTATCTGTTGATGTCACATGGCGAGTCCAGATTGACATTTTTTGAACAGTTTGCCTGTTTGTAAGTAGGCAACTGGTTAACTGTGCAGATTTTACAAGTGGTTTAAATTTTTTTCCCATATAAGTGCAGTAACTACTGACAACTTGTTCTTTATCCACCACATTTTTTGATGAAAAATTTAGTTTCAGTCTCACATTTGACAGTGTTTATGGAAACAAAACTCAAATCTTTAGTTACTTGTTAGTGATTTTCTGATAAAATGATGGAATAAATACATGTTTACTGCTCAACTTTTACCTGCCATTCACATAAATTGGTTTGTTACATTATTTTTGTTTGGTTGCTAATGTCGGCCTTTTGTTCTTCTATAAAGACTGCCTCTGAAATAAGGTATAAGTGAAATAAGTTTTAATTATAGTTTTCGTGGGAAAAAACTTACATTACTTGTCATACATCTTGTTCTTTGTTGAATATTTTACTATGAGCTTCAATGAACTAATAAGATTTACAACAGGTATATAACAGTAATCAGCCCAAGTTTGTACAGGTTGGCATTAATTTTGTATCATGACATCTGAGCGTTTTAAAATCTGAAATTAAATCTTTAGTTAGTTTGTTAGTAAGGGTATTTCTTAGGTGCAAATATACAAGTCACAATGCGCTGTGTCATCAGCAGTGAAAAGATATGGACTGCAACTGTTATCGAGCACAGATTGTAAGCTTTGCCAAGTTAGCAGTTGACGTCACAACAGTCAACGGGGCAGTAATCCAACGAGTAGAACTTCCGCATTGAATAGTATAAGTCATCCTGGGAGATCCACGGCGTGGGAACGATTTATTGACTGGTAGGGCAGTCTGACTTCAGGCGTCAAAGACTGTAAATAAATCAAAATTTACCAATATCAGTAACACTGGGCAGTTATAATTCTGAAAATGACCACTTTTTATTGCATTTGAAGAGCACGGATGGATGTCACTATAACAAGTTCTCTCATATTTCTATTACAACAATGGTAGAGCAAAATGAACGGTTGGTCATTTGACATTTGGTAGGTTAAATGCCCTACCTGCCCATTATGTTCCCGCGCCCTGGGGATCTATAGGTAAGAGCAGGACACGATTCAGGCGAGGTAAGGATAAATGAACAAGTTTGTTCGTCAAAAAACAGGAAAATTGTACAGTAGAAACATCAATAATGGCTGCAGAAATAGCTATATCAAAAGCAAATTATACACCGTGAGTCAAAAAGGCTACATTCTTGCTCGTGATTTCGCCAAATGCTGACCAATTGTCAAAATTATTTACCGTACATCATGCCATGTTTCAAAGAAGCGAATCCCTTTTGATTTTTGAATAACTCCGTCAAAAACAAACTGATTTTAATAATTCTTCCTATACAGAATCCTGAACAAATTTGACATACGTGGTTATGAACTTTTCCACCACCCCTGAAAAATGTCGCCGCACTACCTAGTGAAATGCAGTCATCTGGATCTGTCCAATAATCGGCAAACCTCCCACTGGGGAGTATCACACCGATGAGGAGGAAGTGATGCTATTGGCAGTGTTCCGACTTCAAGCGGGACTTGAACGCCACCGTCGTCCTTCTCACTGTCTCGTCCTGTAGGTTGTTCCATGGTGGTATGGTGTCGGGGGAAAATGAGTTCTTGAATACTGTTGTATTTGCTCTTATGTTCCTGAACTTGTATGGATGATTCGCACGGGGGTCTGCTAGGGTAAGAATTCGTCAGTTGTGACTGCAGCAAAGTGGTTTACAATCTTTTGTAGTAACACCAGCCTCAAGTCACGTCTGCGATCAGCCAGTGACACCCAGCCAAGGTCTTTCAACATCTGAGTGACACTGCTGGTTCGTCTGTGATCATTTTTCACGTTCCTAGCCGCCCTCCGCTGGACCATTTCTAGTTCATTTCTGTCCTTGCACAGGTGTGGGTCCCAAACTGTGGCACTGTACTGTATTTAACTGCCGATCGTACTTGGCTGATGTATGCAATTTCCTTGAGTTTTGGTGGAGCGTCCTCCAGATTTTGTCGGAGGAATCCAAGATTACTGTTTGCTTTCTTTGTAATGGTGGAAACATCGGCTGACAACTGTAAGTCGTTTGATATACCGGTAATTACTCCGAGGTATCTGGCCTTGTTGACTTCTTGCAGCGTTTGTCCTTTGATAGTATATAGTTTCTGCAAGACTGATCGAAGTTATCATTGTTTCCCCAAAATGGATGCTTTTGAAAACAGCGGGTATTATTATTATTATTACAAAATTTGTATAGCGCACAAATTCAAGCATGCTCGAGTCGGAGGCGCTGTTGTTACATTGTATGGCAACAATTGAATTTCAGGCAAGCAACGTCACTGGAACTATTAAAAGTGACAATCTTCTATGTTGACACGCTCTTCTAGTCTTTTTCGCCATTATCGATCGCTTTAGTCTCGTGTTGTGCTGGCATTCAGCCCATTTATGTCAAAATGCGAATCTCCTTTGGTTAAAGTTGAATGATTTTGTTCGTAATTGTTGAAATTTTACGAAATGACCTAATTTGTGTCGGGTGGGACGTAAAACTTTAACAACGAAAATAAAAGGGGCTCACTTTTTGAAATTCTCAACGTCAGCTTTTGAGCGCACGTAAATATACCGACGTATCGTATCGTATGTAGATTGAATACTAAATTTGCTGTAGGCTAATGTAACCGTTGAAGGTGACACCACATCTTCAAGATATCGCCCCAGAAATTGCCAGAATGAAGCGAACTACCATGCAAGAGGTCCAGCCGTTCAAAATAGTTGTAGATATTCTTCCAATGACGTGGTAATGGTTAGGCGCATCGCAGAAATAGTGAGATGCGGCCTATTGCTACAGACGGAGTAGCGTGGTCTCTCTCTGTTTTTATCTGTTCACGTTCGTGAGCCCTACAAAAACGGCTGAACCGATCGAGATGCCGTTTGGGGTCTGAACCATGAATTAGGTTGGGTCGAGGAACTCGACCCATGGGAAGGAGCAATGGGTTGTCCGGCCCATTGAAAAGCATTGGGAGTCTGCTGCGGTGCACACAGCAAAAGGGAGCATTCAATTCTCAATAATGGCACAATATGCGATGCGGCCTTTCGTGAAAATTCTTCGACTGTTTGTTAATTCGCGATCGTCAGCAGTCAGTCGCTGATGATGTTAATCGTTAAGTCAAAATTGGTGAGCACCAGTTTGATAATCGTCGACGCCAAATCAGCATCAGCGTAATAACAGCTGTTGCTAGCCATACTCAAGATCTGTGGCGAGTTCCTCATTATTCTAACAGGACAGCGCACAGATAACGTGCGGTGGCGTAAATCTCGCTGGAATCCTGGAAAGACGCAGATGCGGATCCCGAAGACTTGATTGGGCGTGGGGGCGAGAG
>Ga0209780_1002065_pt1 | contig 13961 bp, 9 predicted proteins | sample WorMetexBAHAMAS2_FD_187384 | JGI IMG/M metagenome (GOLD analysis project Ga0209780, IMG submission 187384) | Marine gutless worms symbiont microbial communities from Max Planck institute for Marine Microbiology, Germany - Inanidrilus exumae... | ecosystem: Host-associated > Annelida > Digestive... | reverse complement strand
AATGATTCTTGCGCATTCCGAGTGTATTAGTTCTCGAATGCAGCTCGAATGTAGTTGGAACACAGTAGGAATATTCCGAATGCTGTCATAATGTTCAGAATGCACTTCGAATGCCATATGAGTGCAGTTCGCTTGCTGCCCGAACAACGCGTGAAGTCCAGTTGGAAGGTGCCTTGAATGCTGTACGAATGCAGTCAGAATGCTCCCGGAATGGCTGCTGAATACGATTCGAGCGTCCAAGAATTCAAACAAAATGCAGTTGGAATACTTAGAATGTACTTCGAATGTATCACGAATGTCCCAGGTGAATCAAGAATATTGCCCGAATATTTCTCGATAGGGTATAAAATGCTGCCGAATTTAGTATTTTCATTAGTCAACCACTGTACAGCATGGACACGCTGGACGTTGTTGCTTTGCTGCAGATGGCTATTCTACAGCAAGATCTGCTTGAAAGAAATGTGGATGAGGCCGCGAAAATAAAGAGGAGGAGAAGACTCAGAAGATATCAGACCCGTCCATGGCTGTCAGAGGAGAGGAGGAGGTTGTACGGACATTACGCCAGACTGATGGATGAACTCAGAGTAGAAGACCCACAGTCTTTCTACAACTACCTCAGGATGGAGCCTGCCATGTTTGATGAGTTGGTGCAAAGAGTGGGACCAAGGATACACAAGCACGATACAAATATGAGGAAGGCGATTGACGACGTCAAGTGAGGACGATGACGTAACTAAAATTCGGGACGTTCCGACTGCATTCGAGCCGCGTTCGATCGGCTATCGACAGTTCCTGAGGGCATTTGGAGTGCATTCTAGCTGAATTCTTTTAATGTGGAATTAGATTCCTGCAACAATCAAGATGCACTCGAGGTGCATTCCGGCTCATTCGAGACGCACTGGGGACATTCGGACAAGATTCGAAGTGGCTTGCCATTTCGATTTTCCTTCGAATGAGATCAGAATGTGTGGAATGCTGTAAGAATATTTAGAAAGCAGCCAGAGTGCAGTTAGAATACACTTCCAGTGCGGTTCGATATTTGTCTACTTCGAATGCAGCCGGAAAGTTTTGAACATGCTCAAAACATTTCTGTCAGTCACAAGAATGTGCCAGAATATTTGGAATCACACAAAATGCAGTCAGAATTTTTAAAATGCAATTTGATCGTCAAAGAATCCACCACGAATTTTTATTCCAACGGCAATCGGGCTCATTCCAGCGCTAGTGTGACGGGGCTTTAAACATCGCGTCGCGAAGCATTTAGCCTACTGCCAATTGATTCCGTGTGCCGCACGTTCTCGAACGTTGTTAACTTTAAAAGATGCGTACTTGTCGTTAATAAAGTAACGTGTAACAGTATACTGTAAAACTGTTTCGTAACTTAGAACACAGACACGTCATAAAATAAACATAGATGAACTGTGAAGTACGTAGAGTTTAGTCAGAATGTGTTGCCAATGTGGGCAATTATCATAACGTTGTGTGTTGTGTAGTAGTGATGAATGGACTTCATCTAACGTAGATTGAGCGAATAACTTATAAATCGTATATTCAGAGACCTACTATGAACAGTTCATAGTGAATTAATTGTATCATTGCATGAACTTCTGATATGTTACACCCTAATTCCACTTCCAGCTGAATGCCACTAAACCAGTGCCAACAGCTCCGAAAAGGGGGGATGTTGTGTAAAGGGAAATCGAATTTGAATGTGGAATTGGGGTAGCGGCGACGCCGACGTCCAGTGAGAAGCTGGAGTGGGTGGAGCCACGCAAAATAGTATAGCGCATGAACGAATGCGACACTTGACTTGAGATAGCGAGTAGCGACGGACGCTGGGGAGGATGGCGCGTCGAGCGACGTCGGGTAAGAGTGTTTTTCTTGTAAATAAATGTACAGTGTGAATAGAAAAAACTAATGTGTTACGTTTGGTAAAAGACAGCTACCTAAGGCAGAACGAGAAACACTAAACAGTAAAGATAACCGCACGCTGACGACGCACCGGCAACGACGAAGGCGCCACGCCGCCGCCTCCTCCCCGTTCCGTAATACCACTTGATTCTGTTCTTGCACTAGATAGATCTGCATGTGAAAGTTTGAGATTGTGGTGCAGGTTTCACAGGCCAGACGTTCTTCAGTACCAAGCCACGAGACTGGTTGGGAAGAACGTCTCTGAAATGACCTATGCTGTGTCGAGTGTGACATAGAAGAATGGCTCTAAAATGACCCATTTTGTTCTATGTCCCACTCGACACAAAATAGGTCATTTCAGAGATGTTCTTCTGTGTCGAGCAGGATGTAAAATCTTAACTGAGTCAATCACATGCCAGATGTCATTTCTGTTACTTACTGGCTGAGCCAAAGCAGTGAAGCTACTCAAAACAGCCACGGAAAATAACCCACGGACCTCAAACCTTTCTCGATTCACTTCTTCAGTTGTCTTTTGCATCATTCTATTGTTGAACAACATAATGATCCAATTACTATTATAAGTTGGAAAGTGCAAGCTGTATGCAGTTGGATATGTGTGTGAATGATGCTGTTACAGATATCTGGGTTCAGTCCGGTGGTGTGCAATGGTACTCCAGTAGCAGTGTTGTCTGCATTGGATGAGGAGAATGTGGATCTAATCAACTTCTCACCATCAGGTCATTTTACAATGTTGAAATGATGTGTGCACTTTTGCACTTCACTAATAATTTAGTTATCTTTTATTGAGTAACTTCCAGAAAACATACCACATGCTATATGCTACTGATTTGAATGAAGTTTGCGACAAAAATTGCCTGTGTATTTATTTTTCAGTGTTTACAACATAAACCCATTTTCGCCAATACATTAAGTCAGCTATTCAATGCTGGTTCATTTGACGAACTTATAGCAAACTATCAACATTATAATGGTCTGAAGGTGCTGAAGAGTTTGACAGCTGCATGTTAATGTTTTTTGTTACAAGTCGATTGGTTAATGAGCTCATATGCTAATCTAGTAATCTGTTATTTTTTTTGAATGTCAACAGGCATAAGGTTAGTTTTTGAATGTTAACAGTCATAATATTCAGCATTTTTACTGATGTTGGAAAAACCACTTTCTCCATGTAACAATGTTTTAGTCGTAAGCATAGAAGGTTGTGGTGTCATGATGGTCAGTTTTCCTTGTTGTTGTTCAATATTTTAGCACAAAAACAGCATTGGGCCTCTTTTATACCATATTATGATTTTTTATGCCAGTTGTAGTAGATTGTGTCTGTGTTTACAAAGTGAGCCTTTGCCTGCCGTAATCTAGTAAATATTGTATATTATCGTAAACCCAGCAGGTTTCCATGTATTGACGAGCGAGCGTAACCTGGAATAGCCATGAAGGAATTGCATGCCAAAACCTGGTAAACAGAACTGAATGGCGTGTTGTTGCTTCTGTTGTTAGGTTCGCCAGCGGCTTGCATGGCAACCAGGAGACGGACGCTTCGTCGTTCACACCGCATATCAAGCATTGCCAGAGCACTTGCAGAGTAACTGATATGTCTGTCTGTGAAGTGACCAGATTACTTCCGCATGTCATCATGTATTTCTTCTGTGACTCATGTGACTCGCTCGTTACCACAGCAACATGGACTTCACATATCCGCTTTGATTGTAATTAATGACAATTTCATTTCTTTACAATTCCTGTTCATTGTTACCAGCAGTTGTGCAAAGCACATGCACGGTATTTCGGTTACTTGTGTTGAGACTGTTGTCTGTACTTTGTAACTGGTATTTCCACTGATGACCTGACAGTTTTGTCACACGTTGATGCTCGTGTGATTTAGCATCTTTTTCGTTTTAATGTTTATAAACTTTGTGTGTGTATCATTATGGCCGCCAAAGGTTAGGCCATTATATTTTACCACTGATTTTTTAAAATTCGTCAGCATTGATGAAAGACAAGTCATGGGATCTCAACCAAACTTGGCCAGTAGGTTGAAAGTGGTGTTGATTTACAAATGCCCCCCAAAAACATTTTGGCCCCCAAATTTGGGCACAAAAACATCAAACTTTTGACCACTTTTCATGACATCTCCACTTCACACCGCATATCTCCGGTACGAAACGTCGCATCGACAAACAAAAATGCTAGTGTCAATCTACAGTGTGTCCCCTAAAAGTTCACCCACTTTCTGTGACCTTTGACCCAGAAACGGCTGAGATCTGTTTGCTCATTGTGACCCACCCTTTGGCGGCCATTCCCTTGCAACTGTCATAGTTGCGACATGTCTAGTTTGTGTGTAGTTGACTCGACTTGTTTGGGTTTTTTTCTCCATCTGTTACAGAAGGGAACGTCTTGCAATTAGTGGAACAGGGTTTCTATGAGCACTTTGTCCTTCCTGCCATTCAGTTGTCAGTATTGAAGCACTAAATGGAACACAAAGCACTAATATTAACCACTGGCCTGTTTCTTCTCCCACCAATGGATTGCTCGTGGGAGGGGTGCTGCTCGCTTTATTCCAGCTTTCCAACTCTCATGCTGTGTCTCTGACGCCAGTGTCAAAATGGCTGGCATTTGCTGAAAAAGTACAACATGTCATTCTCAACCTAAAGCGGTAATCATAATATACACATACATTTCTGTCCTGCACTCATCACAACTTTAGAGCCGTGATTTGATTACGTATTTTTACATCCCCAAAAACTATTTATGCTTTAATTTCAGTCTTGTATTTTAACTACAGAAAAAAACATTTGCTTGGAGGGAAAACAGTACAGTGTAATAATTACGTTCATATTACACAACCTGACGCTAAATCTATATTTAATTGTGACGTTTATTCGCAAACGGTGAACTTCATCAGGCATGTGGTCATGTGACGTTGCTGATGAACACGTGACCAAAATACGGTCATAGATCGTGGGTAGGCTGTAGGCTTCCCTATCTCTGTTCATGCAGTTGACCTCCTTGCATATGTAGATAGATTTTTGGATTGTCATGTCTTCCAATGACTTTCTCTGTCTAGGATTTTGGCACCTGACCAATCGATGACATGATTTTTTTGCCATATGATCTGTTATGGCTGACTTGTTGGTGTCTGTTGCCAGTTCTTTCCATTCTGCTGTGTCAATGTTCTATTGCTGACGGATTCCACTTCTTTCCTGTGTTCCTCTTGTCTTTTACTATAGCTGCATCCTGTTTCTCCAATGTATGTACTGCTACCGTTCTGGCACGGAATCTTGTACAAGCACTCACCTGTCTGAACAACTGTATGTTCGTCTTTGGGATGGACAAGAAGATTTGTAAACCGCTTTGGGTGAATACTGTATTATGTAATTCCATACAATACAGCTTCTAGTTGAAATTGTTTTAACTTGCTTTTAAATGTAAAGCATGTTCTGTGCAACGTTTTTGCCTTTGATTGAATAAATATTAGCATTTCACACATATATGCCGACTTTATTTCCACTTGCGCCATAACTGGATTGGTTGGAAGGCTACGGTATTCTAATGACCAGAAATGCTGCCATTAACGATTACGAATCGTTAGCCGAATTTTACTTTTAAAGATTTTTAATTATTAGAGTAAACAGTTAATTAGTAAGTTAGTTATAAGCCACTTGCTTACAGATTAGATACTTGTATACATGAGTTTCAGATTGACAGCTTTTGAAAATAAGCTAGTGAAATTGATTCATCAATTATTTTATGCAGCTTGTGTTCGGTGTAGCTTTTGACATTATGGCTACATATTCCACAAATGATATTTACATAAATACATTTAGCTTTGACATATTAAGGGTCATTCGTAAAATACATCCACATAGATGGGGTAGGGCAGGTTATGTCAAACAAATGTGTATATGGGGAGGGGTATTTAAGCTACAGTGCACGTCCACAGACTGCACCATTATACTAACTTTTGTGACAGTCTGATGTTACATGTTTGACTTGTTTGTTTAGTTTTAATGCATTACACGACTGACTTAGTAACAACGAGAAACAGGTCATTTTTTAACATGTACTGGCTATAGATACTGGTGTCTGATGACAGTGCCACTGTGTTGAAGTGTGACCATATGAAGTAGACGTCCACAAGGGGCAGGGGTTTGGCAGAAGTGGACGTGGGAATGGAGGTGAAATAATACGGTCGTGTGACGGACAAACAGACACACGACGACAGCATATACCACGCTAGCATATCGTCGCGGCATGTGCTGTCGTTATGTGTCCGTCCATCTGTCTGTCACACGCCAGACTCACGCAAACAACGCCATACGATAGCCCCGGACTCCAGTTTGCTGATGTCAAAGATCTCGGTGAAATTACGACGGGGTCACCCCCAACCGGGACACCAAATAGAGGTGGGGTAAGTTCAAATCAGATATTTTGATTTTCGACCAATATCTCGCTATATCTCAGCAAGTAGCTCAACTGTCGCTGACGAACCAGCGCTGCATCACGGCACGTGACCATAACCACGCCCATTTAGGGGGTGATGTCGTCCTTTTGCTAAAATTAGATATAGCCTACCTGTGTAGGAAATTTGACGATTTTAGCTTCAGTCCCTGCAGTATGTTTAGGGCCTTGAAATTATAGTGGATTACGCGACGTGACCACGCCCATTTCAGGGACAGTTTGTCTTTTACTACATTTGTCTACGATTACCTGCAAAATAGATATGAAAAGCAGCGTAAAAATATGTAAAAATTCTGGTTTTCAGCAACCCTTGGGGACTTAAGGGTAGCGCAAAGGGTTCATCTTTGGGCCGATGGAAAGCGCATTGTTGACTTCCCATTAGCGGTAATTGAACTTTTTCTGCTAGCTTTCACAGCTGCGGCACTATTAAGCGAAATGGGTCAAATTCTGTGTTTTCTGAAGGGATGGGTCAATTTGAGCACAAATTTTAGGTAGATGGGGACGTCGCTCGCAATCATTCTATGGACCGTTAGATAGAGGAATGATGTAGCTACAACTCTGCCGCTGGAAGTTTTCACACAAAGAAACTGCTGCAGGCTTCTTTCGACAAGTTAAATTTTACTGGCAAAAACTGCAAAATCGAGTTCTGTGCCACCCTTTGGGGGACTTTGGGGTAAAGTACACGGTTCATCTATGGCTCGTTGGAAAGCGCGTGGTCGAATTCCTATTTGTGCTAATTGAACATTTTTTGAGAGCTCTCACGGTTGAGGTACTGAGCGGATATTGGTCAAAATCGTTGTGTTCGAGAGTGGGTGGGTCATTTTGAGCGCAGATTTCAGGGGAAGGAACGTGGCCTACCAACGACTATTGGCGTTAGAAAACTCCATGGGTTATCACGTTGCGTTGTTTGCGTGATCCCACGTTTAGCCGTTTGGGTACGATACCGGCGTGTGATGGACGGGCGGACACACGATTGCGGCTAATACCCGTGTTAGCATAGTATCACGTGGGTAAAACGGTGCAATATCGGAACATAGTTACTATTGAACGCTAATAGAAACTCGTATGTGGGCAGTATTTTCAGTGACCCATAACTACTCCAAACCGCCCCATTTTCGATATTTTGTCTTCGTCTTTCATATCTTCATAATGGGTGGAGATAGAGACTTTTGGTAGCAGGTTGATCGTAGCAATCCCACGGATGACAGATCATTCCTGAAAGGGGTGTGGACAGGTCACGTGAACTATTTAATTTTTGGCTGGCCCTAACCATTTTTGTAGTAGTTTTTCGGATGCACAGTTTGATTCTTATACAAAAGTAGATCAGGTTCAGAACTGTATGCAGAGTTTGTTATGTTGGCTGCATTGCATATGCTGATGATTTAATACTATTATCTGGTTCACTTACACAACTTCAAGTGATGCTTCAGTTGTGTGAAAATGAAGCACAGAACATGGATTTAATTTTCAACTGTAAAAAATCCTGTTTGTTTAAAGTTGGTGTTAGTTTTAATGAGGATGTTAATATTTTACATTTAAATGGAGGTGATGTTTGTTGGGTAGATAAGCTGAAATATCTTGGCATTTACATTGTTAAAGATAGAATATTTAACACAGATACATCTTGGGTTATTCATAAAATCTATGCTACTGCAAATGCTATAGATTGTCGCACAAAGAATGTACAAGAACTATCTAGATTATGTGTGTTGGAGGCTTTTGCCTTACCTATCTTGTCATATGGATGTGATGCCATATTTATTTCTCGTACTAACTTGCAAAAAATGAATGTTTGTTGGAATAATGTGTTTAGAAAAGTTTTTAAAATGAAAATGTGGGAATCAGTCAAATGTCTTCAGTTTTTCTGTGGTAGGCTAGATTTTGTGCATACTGTGTTAGATCGTAAATTTAAATTTCTGAATGGCTTATACAAAACCAATTGTTTAGTCATGAAGGAATGTTTTCGATATCTTCAATGTGATGCTAAATTTAGAAAGTTATGTAAAGATTATAATGTGGTGGTTGACAGTGACTGTTTATGATATGGCATTTACCCTACTTTCAAGTCATTATGTAGTTTGTAGTCTGTCTGACCTGCCCTTTCATTTGTACTGTATTGTATTTCTACCTTTGTGATGAATAAACGACATATATCTCTGGAACGGCTGAAGTCTAGAGTGGTCAAATTTTGTACACAGGTAGGCTATGTCAAGTCCCAGCATACTAAGGACAAATTAACCTTAAAAGGGGTGTAGTCACGGTCACGCGACCGACTCCAAATTTTGCTACCCGCCGCCAATGATATCCCTGGAACGGTTTAAGCTAGAATTGTCAAATTTTGCGTACAGGTAGAATGTATGAAATCCTAGCCTATAGATGACAAACTACCCCTCACGTGGTCAGGGTCACGTGACCCGTTTTCTTAAATTTTGTCCCAATCATAAGTGCAAGAATGAATAATTACCGCCAAAATGGATGTGTTCAGGGTCACGTGACCTTTTAAAGTTTTGGAAATAAATGATAATATCTCGGAAACGGTGCAAGATGCAGACATAGTTGCAATGGAAGCCCAATAGGAAACTATGTGGCCTATCGAATGGCACCATTGCCAATGCTCTTGAATGACCTTAATTGAAGGTCATTTTTGCTGTTTGAAACCTTTCTGCCTTTCCTTCGTATGCGTTCACCAGATGGCGCCACCCCTAACTGAGGTAGCTACGATACCTCGTGAAACAACACGAATTTACTGACATAGAGCGTCGCACGATCCCTCTGCGGTAGCTGAGCTTCTTGTGGTAATTCATTGTTAAGTGAACCTCAGGTTTTTTGTTTAATAATGGTAGCGACGTGCGTTCTTATGATTTCGACTCCTGAACATAGAGAAGAGGCAATCGCTTTAATTGAAAGGAACGGTGAGTGGCACATTTTCTACCCATGAATTTGATGCAGGATGTAGCAATTTATTAATCGCCAAAATCGAAACCGGTGATCATCCACCTATTGTGGAGCCTCTTCGGAGACACGCTTGAGTTCATTTAGTCGTCATTGATGAGACTATTGAGCGAATGGAACAAGTAAGTATGTAAAGTAAAGTAAACGTCGATTTGTATAGCGCATCGCCGTAACCACCACCAATGCGCTTGCGAATGGCACGTGTTAGAGATCACACAGTTCTGTCTGCCACCCACACGTTTATCCACGAATGGAGTGAACCAACCTGCCCCAAATACTCCGTAAGCATTCATCAGATGGCACCGCCCGAGCGAGGTAGCACATCCGATTACAGCTCACTAATTTATCGACCTCCAAAGGATGAAAGGCTAAGTTGAATTTGTAGCAGACGGTTTTAATTACCTACGTAAGTGGTCACACATCAGCTGCAGGTCGAGCGTAGGACAGGGAAAGTTCGCCGGTCACAGACCGACGTTAATTCTACCACTGTGCCACGCAACGAACAGGCAGGTATTGTCGAACCATGTTGCTCAGAGTGAGCAGCGAACTTAGGCGTAAAGTAAAGTAGTTCCTAAACGTGAACTGCAAGGTAGGCCTACTGCCCCGGGTACTGGTACTAGGCCTATAGGTTAAAGTCGCTCGCTTGACAATACAAATGCGCCAAACAACGTTGGCCGACATGTTAAATACGGGCCGCAGCGCCAGAGCACAGCGATAGGCGAACAGACGGCTGCACACTGCACAGTATAGGGCTAAAGTTCGTGTTTTGTTTATTCTCATACCTGTCGATCGGTAGGAACATTCGACCTACAGCACTGTAATGGATATTATGTAAGACAAGCTGCGGTGTCTTGCTACAGAGTTATAACCGAGTTGACTAAATACTGCATTTTGATGAAACGCACTGCCAACCAAATAGCGAGATGTTCGTAGGTGCAATATGCAGGCAACTGGCCGCTCGTCTGGTGCCTAACGCACTCTACCAGATGTCAACGTCAGTCAGCGTGGCCACATACAGACTTCTGTCTACTGTTATCGGTGATAAAACGTCGACGAGGATCGCCGACGAAGCGCCGGCGATTGGTGCGTGGACGAAGGCTGACGGAGCGCTGCAGACGGAGACGTCGACGGACGGGAAGTTCGTGACTCTGAAGTCAGACGGCGACGACGTCGGCAGGTTCCACGCCATCTGGCTGCGTCACAACTGTCACTGCCCGGCCTGCCGGCAGCGCTTCAGCGGCCAGAAGCTGATTCGGCCTATCGACCTGGCTCCGTCGTACAGCGTACAGCGAGCCGGCGTCGACTCGGATGATGATGGGCTGGTGTACGTGGACTGGAACGAGGAAGATCACCGCTCCGAGTTCCCCGTCTCGTTCCTGCGTCACAGCGTCCACACGCCGGCCGAGCGCCGCCGTGTCTCCAGTACGCCGCTGGGCGACGTGGGTCGGCTGTTGACCGTCGAGTTCGAAGATATCCTGCACGCTGGCGGCCGATTGCGCTGGCTGCAAATGATCGCCGAAGAGGGCGTTGTGTTGCTTCGAGGAGTTCCGACCGACACGGCCATTGTGCGACTCGTTGCCGAACTGATCGCGCCCGTACAGCGCACCATCTACGGCGAAACGTGGGACGTCGAGGCTACCCCAGAACCCATCAACGTGGCCTACTCCAACGTCGAACTGGATTTCCACACGGACTTGTCGTACTACGAGTCTCCCCCTGGCATCCAGTTCATGCACTGCGTTCGCTTGGACGACTGCGTGACGGGCGGAGAGTCGTTGTTCGTCGACGCGTGGCACGCGGCAGAGATGTTGCGAGCCACCTACCCCGACTACTTCAACACACTCACTCGAGTACCTGGCACATTCCAGAAGATCCACTTTGATCGAGAATATCCGGTGTACATGAGGTAGGTCAAGACCGACTGCCGCGTCTGTGTGTTCTAGGTGCTTTGAGTAGGCCTGAATCAAGTCGACTGTTGACATGTTGATAAGAAGAAAGCACCTGTCCAAGAAATCGGCAGACGCACCACTATACTTACTGAGGACACTAGAGAACCATGTTCTTGTTCCAGTGGCTGTCCGCTGCGCCCAAAAACGGGAATGCGGTCGCCTTCCTAATACATTTGACACCAAGTAACACACGGTCGTGGTCATTGTTTTGCTTAGTTTAATTTTCAGGCCTGTGGTTTTGTGCTGGTGGGCAAATAATAAACAGCCATTCTAGTAGTCTTCAGATAGTTAAATCTGCCATCGTAAAGGCACTGACGATCACGCAAATAATGTCTATATCATCGTCATCATTTTATTCAAATCAGGCACTGCTTGAAAGGTGTTTACAGACGTTTGGGCGACAAACCATTAGGGCGACATGCAGACGCCTAGGTCACGACGTTAGGGTTAGTTTGGGTTCCGATTGTGGTCATGGCCTGTCGCCAAATTGGTCTGTCGCCCAAACATCTGGCGACCGCTTGTCACTTGATATACAGAGTACAGACCTAAGATATGACATTTGACGTTATGTTCATGAGTGGTTCTCGACTGATAACTGACCACAATACTTTACCCGTTCCTGCAGGTAGCCTAAGTACTAAGCCTCGTCATCTGCTTAACTGCACTGAGTATCAGTTACAGTTGAACACTTCAACTATCCTGCAGGCAGAGTAACGATAAAATCGAAGTGACTGTGTTAAGGTGCGCTACATTTATTACAGGTACAGACGTCCGCACATTGTCACTGAGCCGGAGGGAGGCCGGATCGTTGGCGTGACGTGGGCTCCTGCGTTCGAGGGACCGCTGGACGTCCCGGAGGCGGACATAGAGCCGTACTACGAGGCGTACGCGACATTCGCGCACCTGTTAGACGCGTCAGCGACACGGCGTGAGACGCGCCTGCAGCCGGGCGACCTCGTCTGCCTCAACAACCGACGAGTGTTGCACGGCAGGCGAGCCATCTCGCTCAACGGCGGCGTGCGACGTCTGCGCGGCTGCTACGTCAACATCGACGAGTTTAAGAGTCGACTGTACGTGCTGGCGATCAAAGCTGGCGCCGAGCGAGTGTCCGTCAGACACGTCTTCAACCAGTGCTGGTCATGACCCGTGACTTCACGCTGCAGTCCAACAACTAAATATTACAGTCTTCGTGGGTGGTTCCAGGCACCACTTTTTCTATAACGACACCAATATGTTGCACATTTTTCAATTCCATCCACAGGGGAGAAGACACCCCTCCCCATTCCATTCGTTTCCCACACTTGCTTTAATTCACGCCCAATCACTTCCTAATCCTCACGGGAGTGCATGCAACATGATTGAATCCCGCCTATTCTATACAGGTAAAGGCCGTTAGATTCAGTAGGCCTACTAGACCCATATTGTCATCAAAAGTCAACGGTGGTGAATAAGTAGTCTTAAAGACTTTTTCTCTGCCTTGGCATTTCTCATTTTCATCTCATCTCATTTGTATTTCATAGTTGTTTTAAATGTCTGTTTTGAACAGGTGTTTTGCTCATCTACTTATATTATATTAGGCTTATAATGCATTGCAATGATACAAATATTTGAATCGCGATGACGTAATGGATACACTGTGATTGACAGACATCGCAGTCTGGTAGGCGACAGCCAGATGTAGTAGGCCTACCGATGTGAACTCATGCTGCTAATATAACGAACTGATAAGACTTAATAATATTCTTAGCCCAAAGGCTACGTTTAACCCATTTTGCCCCGAGTTTCAAAATGAGGACAGTGACTATGAGATTTGATGCCAGGCTGGCTGACCGACCATTGTTAGTTTTTGACCTTGGGCACTCTGGCTCTCAACGCTGAGCGCTCTGGCGCTCAACGCTGAGCGCCAGAGTTTCCGCTGCCACTGACAGACCCGCGCGACGCAGTACCTCGCGCCCACCGCGCTGTACACAGATGTCGATAAACTGGTGACCGACGATGGTAATCAGTTCATCACACTTAAGTTGACAGCAAGTGAGACGATCAGCCATTCCAGAGATATGATTGGTGCCCACCAACATTTGAACGATTCACCTGAGCTAACCACGCCCCTTTCAGGGATGCTTTGCCATCCGTGGACTAGCGCTTGCTACTGTTAACCTACATACCAAATTTGAAGTCTCTACCTCCACTCACTACGAGGATATGAAAGGCAATACAAAATATCGAAAATGTGGTGGTTTGGGGTAGTTAGGGTCACTCAAGGTCACTGGAAATAGCACCACTCCATAGAGCACATACGAGTTCCTATTAGCGTTCCATAGTAACTGTGTCCCTATCTTGCACCGTTTCTGAGATATAGCTAGATATTGGTCGAAAATCGCCGTTTTAACCTACCCCACCTCTATTTGGCGCCCTCGTTGGGGGTAACCCCGCCCAGATCTTTGGCAACAGAAAACTAGAATCCATGGGCTATAGTACGGCGTTGTTTGCGTGATCCTACATTTAGCCGTTTTGGTACAGTGCTGGCTTGTGACGGACAGACACGACGACGACGACAGCATATACTGTCCTTTATACTGTCGACTTGCTGTCAGTGATAGACAATCATGGATTGAGTCCACACATGTATGCAGATGACACCCAGGTTTATGGTTCATGCAAGCCGACTGCCTTACC
>Ga0209780_1002064_pt1 | contig 13964 bp, 8 predicted proteins | sample WorMetexBAHAMAS2_FD_187384 | JGI IMG/M metagenome (GOLD analysis project Ga0209780, IMG submission 187384) | Marine gutless worms symbiont microbial communities from Max Planck institute for Marine Microbiology, Germany - Inanidrilus exumae... | ecosystem: Host-associated > Annelida > Digestive... | reverse complement strand
TCCATAATAATGTATAATCGATGACGTCTTTGTGATCGTCTCGTCCTCCACATATTGTTAGTATGTTATTTTTTACTTATATATTTGTTTTTTGGTTACTCTGTTCTGTCTCTTTCTCTCTTTTTCATCTATTCTTTTTTGCTGCTGTATTGTTCTACGGCGAATAAAGTTGAATATAATGGACGACAGCTCTAGGCAGACCACTAGAGGTCTTTAACAGACATGTTGTTTTCATGTCACTCAAGTCGCTTATGAGTTATGAACACTACTTCACTCCTTTTAATGAAGACGGAACACTGGATCAGAAACGGTGGAAAATCGAAAATCTGCCACATGGGAGGTCGCGACAGTATTTGATGACAGTCCCAGGCAAGAGAACAACTGTATACGGTAAGAAGATGGCCGACGACACGTGTCGAGGCCGGTCGGTTGCAGCAGCTGTAGTGGCAACAACATAACGGGCAAGTGCAAGTGGCAGGTGAAAACGAGCTGATCGGGTCACGCGACGCAACGAGCCGGTAGGTGGGTGGGGAGGGGACACGCGGCAGAAGCAAGCACGGGCGTGCAGACGGACAAAGGACAACGACGACGACGATATTTAACGACAGCCGGGTATGACAGATGACAGACAACCGAGAAAAACTGGGGATTGTCACATTCACCGATTTTGACACTGTGGGACCAACAATGACTTTGCGATAACGGAGCGAACCTGAAGCTTAGCTTGTATTCGAAGTGGTGAATCATTTCGGCCTTCGTTTTCGTTTGGTTTAGCACAAGACAGCGCGCTAACGCGCTCTACTTTTCTTCCGCCACTCAAGAGCTTTGTGTTCAGACACACAACCTGCAGACCAGCGCTAGATGACTGGCCACAATATGATGCTGCAGCCTCAGCGTTCAGCATGAATAGCCTATGACGCTGCTGAAAGCCTACTACCCACTGCAACACATCATAATTGATTGGTTGAGTTAAGGTTTTACGTCCCACCCGACACAAAAACAGGCCATTTCGGAGACGTTCTTCACAGCCAATCTCTTGGCTTAGTACAGAAAAACTGAAACAAACACAACAAAAGCAAACATGCACTTGTACCAAAATAAGCTACAACACAAATGAACCAAAACAAACAAAGCAAGGTTTAGCGTTCGCCTCTTACGACCTCCGTCCTGGAAATGGAACGGGCCTATTCTGAAAGAAGCAGATAGATAAGTCAGGAAGTAAACCAGTAAGGAAGTAAATAAGTTAGAATGAAAGCATGAGGAAAGTAGAAAGTGAGGCAGGTAGTTAAGCAAACACACAATCAAACAATTCATATACCGGCAGCGCCAAAATCAGCTCATGAATCACGGCGCATTACCATCCCAGAGCCCGTACGGGACTGCAACAAACCACGTGACCCTGAAGACCTACTGGAGAACCTCTGCCTCCGTCGTAAACTCCGCCCAGCGTTACAACAAATGCGCATCGCCTCCGCCGGCTCAACCGTCCGCACACGAGAATGCGCACTGTCACTTTCCCAGTTTGTCCCTTTGCGTCACGTCAGCAGCCGTTTCAACGGATGTCGGCGTATTTCCGATCACACTGCGCTGCACAGGTGAGGTCTGCACACGCACGGACAGGTAACGACGCAGCAGCAGCAGCAGCAGCAACAACAACGGTCGTCAACACTTCACGTACGTCAGGCGCTCATTATTATGCAACTCTCTCCCTCGGCCGCCACGCCACGTTGATTGCTTTGACAGTCGTGTGACCGTCATCGCGAAATTGACCTACTCAAGTAGTAATAATAGTTTAGTTATATAGGATTACTTGACCTACTGCGCACCATTGTGGTCGGGTGCATGTTCTGCTGCCAACCGTGCTAAGCTGGAATCATTTATCAGCCGATGCAAGAGACTTGACTACTGCAGTAGCAACCAGCCATCATACAGTCAACTCATTGATGATGCTTATGTTTTTTTTCGAACGCATCATGACCTACGATGGACACCATTTACAGCTACTTCTATACCTGATCGTCCTGCCATCCCACACAGTCTACGAGAAAGATCACACAAAAAGACACTACTCGACAAAAGTACACAAAACTACACATCTCAACAATGTTGACTTCCTGATTAGAATGCTGTACACAGACTTGTATTGAAAAGACTCGTACTCGTACTGAACAGTCTATGAATTTTCTCTTCTTTTTTGTCTAAGTTGTGTTTGACAACTTTCTGTCAAACGAAAACATGATGATGATGCTCAAACACAACACCGGCGCCTGTCCTCGGGGTCGAAGCCAGTTGTCGAGGACCCCATCCCTGCGCTAGTGGCGAGTTTGCTATTGCATCTTCATCCCACCGGTAGAGTGGTGCGACCACTGCTATTTTGTTATGGCCACGTCAATTAAAGATGAGCGATTCAGCATACCTGACACATTGACTGTAACAATAATCATCTGTGTTGCGTGGTGGCTTAGCGGTAAAGCGTTGGACTTGCGATATACAGGTCGCGGGTTCAATCCCGGCCGCGGTCCGCTTTCACGTAACATAGGTCAACTCAGCCTTGCATCCCTCCGGGGTCGCTAAATCGAGTACCTGCTTCGGCTGGGGGTAAAGGCGGGATTCTCACCTCTGTCGGGTGGCAGGTAACACTTGCGTGATCCCATAATGGCATGTGAGTTTCCCGTAGCGGTGTGGCAGAGTTTCTGCGAACTGCTATACACTTAATTTACTTTACTTTACCTTCGTTTCCACGGCCTTTTCCGGTGACCCTAGATAGCCGGTTCCTATCGCTTTTCTTTCTCTACTTGTTCCGGAACAGAATCTTTGGCATAAATGGCACAGGCTTTTCACGGACTGCATGTCCTTCCAATCGACTGTGTCAAAACACTGCAGAAACGTAAGCAGCAACGCGAAAACAATTCCGCCTCGCAGCTTGCTTCTGTAATTGCACGTTGACGGAAACCATCAACTGACAACTAATGCACCAGAGCCAACAGAATCAAGGGCGACGTTGTTATATGACGACGGGAAGCCCGCGGGCGTCCAGACACGAAGAGAGCGGACGAAAAGCAGGTCAAACCAGTAGAGTGGGCTCTGAAGAACTGGACGTGGACGGGATAGGGACACAAACGACTGGCGCCGTTAACTCGCTACGCCGTGTTTGCACGTGAAATAGCGTCGACGCGGCGCAGGCCGGGACAGGGAGGCAGGCAGGCACTTGGTTGACCGGCGCGGCGGCCGGCGATGACGTTAAACGGGAAGACAGGCGCGCGCAGCGAGGCGGGCGAACGGCGCCCGGATAAGACGAGATGTTATCGCTTCAATGCGCAGACGCCAAGCGGCGGCTGCTGCTGCTGCCGCGTTGCTATGACGACCGCTGACTAATAATGTCAGTGCTGCTGGCCGGCCGTCCGTCCGTCCTCCGTGGACACATCGCACAGACCTAGCACTAGCAGCACCGGCTCGGCCCGGCACGAGTCACTGTCCTGCCCACGGTCCGGACACGACGACTGCCAGATTAGGTCGACAGCGAACACAACACAGAACGTCCTCCTATTGCTGGTCGTCGTCGGCGACGATATCATCCAGTCTATCTAACGGCAATGAAGCTGACGCTGTCCATGCAGCTAGTCTGCTGATTAGCCGGCCGTCATGTTCATCCATCGGCCCGGACTGCCCGGCTGCCGCCGCACGGCACGACGTCAGATCCGGGCCGAGATTAGTTCCGTTCCGTGTGCGACCATCTCGCAGACTCGCAATCGTTCTCGGCCACGCGCACATGAATCTATTCATCGTCTCGCTGCCAAGTCACGCCACCGACAACGACAACGTCGACGACGGCAATGACGCCAGTATTCAGCGGACCAACGACACACAAGCAAACCACTGAAAATTTCGTTTAACCGACAACCCAAAGCACCCTCCAGCAAGCATCAGACTTGTACACACTATGCAGCTAAGCGCTGCGCGTTTTCTTGTATTTAAAAACCAACTAGAACTTATCGGTTTGGCCACAAACGTATTTTATTCTTTTGTAAACTTAAGCTAAAGCTCAACATGGCATCTGTATGGCGCCGCTCTAGGCAACATCTATGCTGTACAAAAATCACAGGTATGCGTACTCAAAAAGTACACTCTTGTGCCGTTTTTAACGTATTAGTGTCACTAATAACTTAACAAAGCAACCAACTAAACAGCCTTCATTGTAACTTCATTCAGCCACAAGTTCAGCGACTCTGTGTCACTCTAGTTCACCGAGATCCAACTAGCTATCAACACCAAAACGATGCTACATCGTGCTGGAACACTACCATGCAGTTGAAACTTCAGGGTACTTGATAACTGTGACCGATGCGGCGCATAGAAGAAAAACATTCTCTGCGTTGCAACACGTACACCGTAAAATGCATAATTACTTTTGGTATACGTGTTTTGAGCATAATGAGTATCAAACCACGACTAAGCTGTAATAAAATTGGGTACCTAGTCATTCTGTCATCATCAATATACAACAAAATGTGAAAGAGTGAATATCAATGACAAAATGACGAAAGGACGCATCACAATCTTGTCACCCCTCGAAGCCGCAAATGGATTCGTCCGACCTTGACCCCGTCTAATACCTGGTTCCTTGAGCTCACCCAAGTGAGCCCCCCATACGGTTCAGCCGTTTTTGCGTACATGACAGCAAAGACTCCCAATGTTTTTCAATTTCAATGGGCCCAACAACCCCCAAAATTGTCCCTTCCCATTGCGGATCTGCACCTCATCTAATACATGGTTCCTTGAGCCCACTCAACTCAGCCCACAATCGGCATTCGATCAGTTCAGCCATTTTCGCAGGTCTTACGAACGTGACCATCAGACACACAAACACACAAGACAGACCGACCGACCACGGCACACCGTGTGTAGCAATAGGCCGCTATCATTACGATGCGGCCTAATATAATACAACCATATTACTGCGTAAATGTGTAAGTATTTCGTAACTGGACTGGCCGCAAAGTCAACGCCAGGCAGAATTCCCGCCGTACACAGCAACGACGACGTGCCTCGATTTTCGCACAATAAGGGCCAAACAAACCGCGGGAATTGCGTACAATTAGCGGGGGAGCATCAGTCGAGCGGCCGAAGAGACGGAGGACGGCGCTGCGTACAGCGCATGCGCACGGACACGCCCTGACTGATGACGTCAGTGATGGCGATGGCAAGGCGGAATGAAAGATTACAGACGACGCCGGCCGCGGTACAGCGTCAGCAGCCGAGCGCACAAGCAGATGCATCGGCCAGCGCAGCACGATGCAAGATGCACACACCGCACCGGCTCATTACTGGCTTTCACGACTGTCATGTAGCGACCACATGCCGCTCAACTGCTTTTAATAGTAACAAGAAGTGAAATCACGCGCTCACAAATGCGAATAGTACATTATTTTGTGAACGAACACGCAAAGGTCACTTACGGGCTCCGCGAAACGTGTCGTTGTACACTGCTTCTCAAAAAACAAGGCACTAAACAGAAATGCATTTCACTGTAAAATTCCCAAGGAAACTATCTATGTGAATATCATAACGATTTCCAACTCACTTCTCAACTGAGTTGCTACATATATTACCCAGCAAAGTCGAAGCTCAGTACGGATCCCCGCAAGGTCTAGCAGTGGAGCCGCCAAGCGAACGTAGCGAGACTGCTGATCGACGAGGGGGTGTACATCTTTTTTGTTTTTTCCCTCTTAAACTCCGAAGTTACTGGACTGTTCACCAAATTTTTACACAATGTAGTGAGATCATCGCAGAAGAACCTTTTGAAATCGGAATTGTGACATTCCACTGTTTAGTAATGCCAAGGCGACGAATGAATGTGAGTCGGCCGATTTCGCCCATTTTAACCCTAAAATTGGTTGCCATGGCAACGTCCATTGAGTGATCGGAAAAAAGGGTCAAATCATTAATCTACGATTAAATACCTACCAGTTGACCAAATATTTACACGATGTAGCCAGATCATCATACATAAACTTTTTGAAATCAGACTGGCAATATTGCAATCCGTTTCGGAACGCCAGGGCTACGAATAAAGGTGAATAGACCGACTTTGCCAACTTTGACCCTAAAATTGGTTGCCATGGCAACATCGCTTAAAAGGCGGTCAGATCGGTAATTCACGATCAAATACCTACCATATGATGAAAATTTGGTGAAAATCGGTCCAGTAGATCATGAGCTCATTTTGCTCTAAGGTTTTTTTTTGAAAAAATTAACGCAAGTGGAACATATAGTCCGCGGGGCATGCATGCCGCACAGTCTAAATTAACTAAAATAGAGACGACATATGCCACAGAAAAATATCACAGTAGTGATTTTCTAACATTTTTGTACAAACTATGCAGTAAAGAAAGCAGATAATGCAACAATATTCAAACAAGTAGTCAAAGACGTTTGATGAGAGGCCACATGATAGCGTTTAAGTTATGCAAAATCATTAAGGGGGCAATGGCCACAGCCGACGACGGCTATAACCATGGTCTGCTACAGAACCAAGATTTGGAACGATCTCCCAGTGACTATACGTTCTGCCACATCATCTCTACAGTTTGCTCGGCGTCTCAAGACTCATCTGTTTGCGCTTTCGTTTGACTGATGACTACCCATACTCCGGAGCCTCTGACTCAATGCAGCATAGCTTTGAATTACGGCGCCGTTAACAAATGATTGATTGATTGAACGGCCAAGATCAAAGTATTGGACACAGTTCCAGAGGGAAGCATTCTTATTCCCCTTTCCCTTACTACCTAATGTAGGCTACGCCGATAGTACATGTAACCTCTATGCCAAGAAGGATATCCATTTCTTCATTCATTTCCACAGAATCAAATTTGTGACCAACATCAAGCGATAGCATATACCGCACTATGCATATGCCTACCATATGCGTCGTGCTGTAAAAATCAAGTGTCCGGTTTTTAAAGATACAGTGTATATAAACGAATGTAGAGCACAGCATCATCGCGAGAAGGCATGATATTGCACTGCAAAAGAAAATTTTAAAGAATAAATCATTTTAAATCAAGCGGTGGCATAAAAAAAAAGTTTGAGCTGTTTACTAACAGCGTGGCAACAATATAATGAAGTAATTTACTACAAGTCGAGCGATTCCGTAATGTGGCAGAGAAGACAGCGAGATAGAAATCGAGATAGAAATCCGACGAACAACTCGCCAGTGGTGCAATTAGCCGAGGAGGACAATCAACCGACCAACCAACAGCCAGAGACAATTAATCCGAGGATATGACCCCAGCCAGCTCACATCGGATTTGTCTTCTGAAGGCAGATAGCGTGTACGCAGCCGACTGACGGACTATCTGTCACGTCGTGCGGTCCAGTCTCAGACTCCCCTGTCAGTCTATTTAGAACTCCCACGAGACGCCGTCGAGCGCGCGCTGTAAACCCTTTCTTGGCGTCCACTGACACACGGATAACGTGCAGAGAGCAAAAGTAGATGTAACAGCCAAGATAGAGGCAGCGTCGTCCCAGTCAGTGATCTATAACACGCCTGAGATAGCCAATAACTGCAGCAGAAACGTCACACATCGCTTATTATTTACGGTGTACGTACCCTACACCTCGACGTTCCTCAATGAAGCACAAAACTGCCAACATACATTTGTGGGAATTAGCGGCATGTGGTACTAAAATTTGCAAAAAAGTCAACAAGAAGTAAATCTTTTGATTTTAAAAAATGAATTCTCGATCAATATAATTAACTAATAATGCCTGAGCGTATGACTGAAGCATTACATGAACGTCTATTGTCTAAATTCAAATGTCAAGTTTTGTGTTTTAATTCAAAAATTTGGCTCATAGAGGTAAAGACGTCAAAATAAAAATTACAAAATTACCGTTAAAAACATAAAATGTAACAAAAAAACGCTTATAAATGTTGCCTAAAAACTAGGGCTACCGCTATTGAGTAATTACGTATATCACTTTTTCCGCAACACATTGTCTACACTGCCAAAAGACTTCACCGCTGAAGTTCACAAGTCCATTACAGTGTTCTATACACTTCACGTGAAGAAAACTCAGCACGGCCGACGGTCCCAAGACGGCGCCTATCTGTTTCCTTCAGCATCGACGGTTGGCTGGTCTAGTCAACTCAATAGGGTCAATAATTAACTTAACCACCAGCAAGTCCGGCCGAGCCGGTCGCCAACACCGCAGACCCCACGGGAGGCTGATAAAAACCACGCGCCACCTACCGACGGCTGTAGTGCCATCTCGTTATGGGCACCGACAGCGTTTTATTTTATTTCCACGGCAAAAGCCGTTCGTCTGAAGGAGAACGCTAAGATGCAGGCGCCAAGCCTTCACTGCATATTTTCTAAGGTCAGTCACTCAGAAGGCAATAAACTATGCATGCACTGCTTAAATTCTTGCGTCAGAAGCAACCGCTGATTAGGAAACGTTTTGTAACTTTTGAATCTTTCTGTTCATTATAACCATACATTAAACCACAATTGTTCCGTACGTTATTCCCATTATGTGCTGGCGTATTTTACTCAAATGTAAAATATGTTAAAATATGTTATAATTCACTAAAAATTTCGTTATCTGACGTCATCGTGCATCTACAGGGCCTGCTGTAGTGTACCAGTGGTCATCCTTAGTTTGTACTGTACAAGTGTACTAGTTAGTTCCAATGGTACAAAACTGTACTTTTTGCAGCAGCATATTGAATTTAACTTAATTTAATAATATCTACATAAGGCTTGCTGTGATTAACAAAACGTTTATTTTCTGAAACAATCATGGTTCAACGAAAATATCATCATTAATATATCAGTAATTCTCGGCTGATAATTTATTAGGAAAATGCAAAAGTTGCTGTTGAAAAAAATTAAAATTAGTCCACATTATAAAATACACGTATTTTCACCAAAACTATGCATTATACAAATTCAAAGTGCTCGAGAATTTTCCTGTAAGCACAAAGAAAAAGTGCTCGGTTTTAGTACAGGCATCTTGTTACATCTGCTTCAGGACTGCATTTAGTATGAACCGGTCCTAATACACAAGTATTAATGATTATCACCACAACAAAATAACACTATCATTGGAAATCACCATGAAGCATTAATCTCCAGCACCACCAAATCATATATTCGTAATGTACAAGCATGATAGCAAAACCAATAACGATTGATTTTTACACTTAATTTTTTTTTCAAAATCGTCACAATTTTCATTTTAAATATTCAATAAAAATCAATTTTTGACTGTTATATTTCACTGTCAAAACGTTTTAATGGGGCAATGCATCACTGCTTTTATTTACAACAATAGACAAGATGAAGTAATGTCACAGTAACCTACGATCTCTATGTTGTAGGACAAGTTGTTGTACTTTGAGAAGTTAACTGGTGAAGATTTGTCACGTTATTTAAACAAAATTGAATCAGTAGGTTTATATTTTCACTGTGTAGAATGCCGACAGCAGGATAATGGAGTCATCTGAAAAAGAACTTCAAACGAACTTGAGAACAAAAGCTAAAGAGAAATAAAAACGCTAGAAAGGTCAAGTATTGAACTGAATAACAACTAAAAATGACTATTTGAAAACTAAATAAAAAAATAATAAGAATCATCAAACTAAAGTAACAATTGGCTGATTTATGATTACCAATACTGCATCTAATTAGTAATTACAGGCAGTATGCATGCAGCACATGTGCTGGTATATAAAGTACTCCGGTGGCAATACTGAGGTTTTTATCAATCGCTCCATGCTGCACCAATAAAGTGAAATTTCGACTGGGGTAAAATTTAGCATATGCCAAATTTCACCTCGACTGATACTTGGTGCATGTGTGTGGGTGTGGGACCCAAAATTCTAAAAAATTTACCCAATATCTTAATATAAATGCCCTGCAGGGCTGTATCCCTTACACAATTTTTTAAAATTATCAGCATTTCTGGACAGTATCACTATCAGTTAATCAGTTAACTATTAATATTTGAGCGATTCACTCAGTGGGTTCCAGAGTTATGGGAGTTATACCATGTGGGTGTATTTACTCCAAATTTTCAATGCGGAAAACTTAAATCAGATGCAAATGTGTTTAAGAGGTACGACAATGGTATGGAGTGGACCTTCTCCATTAACATGCCATTTGGTGTGGCTGGGACTTCGAATTATGGACACTTCGCCTACTGGACAGTTTGCCTACTACCGGGAGTCCGGGACAGTTCGCCTATAGATTGTTCTTCATTACCAACAAGACTACCAGAATAAAATAAAATCAGATGTGTAATATAATATTTCCTTTACGTTGCAGTTGCACGAACACTGAATCATATGGGCGCAGGTCGTTAGTAAGAACATTAAGCGGCGTACTTCACACATCATCGGTAGTTAGGCCTACTTACTGGAATCTGGTGTCCGTCAGCAGCAGGCTTTGTACGCACAATGGCCTATTAAAACCAAAGATCTTAGAAAATTAACCTGTTAATTTTCTAAAATCTTTGTTAAAAGTCTGTTCATCAAGTGGTCGAATTAAGAAAAAAAGTATTGCGGGATGACACCGAAGCACAGAAGAAACCACAGTGGGGGATCCCCTATCCCCCATAATTCTAGCACTGCTGTTCATGATGACGATCATGACGACGGGGGTTCGGCAAGATTGGAGCGATTTGTTGAGGGCAGCAAGTGCGCCGCCAGTTGTGCTTTTGAAGTGGTCCTAATTATTGCAGTATGTACTTGTCTTAAAATTAAAGGAATTATAGGTATAGAGACCAAATGGAAATAGAACATTTTGGAGATCAGTTCTGCTGGTATCTCGTATTTTTTGTTAGCTTAGCAATAGGCATGTTACTTCTATATTAGTAGGCCTACCATTTCTCTGTTGCTGAGTGCTGCCACGGTTTGTCTGCGTTTTTTTTTTTTGGATTAAAGCTTGTAAAAAATATCTTTGAGGTGAAACTAGGCCTATATAGCCATTCACACATCTGATTTTATTCCGGCAGTTATGTAGGCAAAATGGACAATCTGTAGGCGAACTGTGCAGGCAGTAGGCGAAATGGCTAGTAGGCGAAGTGTCCAGTAGGCGAAATGACCAAACAGTAGGCGAAGTGACCAGTAGGCAAAGTGTCCCGTAGGCAAAGTGTCCAGTTACCGGGACTTCATGCGCCACCTGGAACAAAAGATTTAACACCTTTTCGTGCCACTTTATTTGGCCATAGTTGGCAAGGGGGTGGGCACAGAAAGCCTGAAGGTACAACATTTGATCACAATTGTACCTTTTTTGGCAGTTTTTGACCCACATGGGCAACAGCATACAACTATCATGCTCAAATTTGGTATGGAAACATACATCACACATGCTGAGTTGTGGGTGCGGGTACAGAGAGCCTGCAGATGTTGCAACAACTGGCAGTCGCTGCTTATCATTTTCTAGTTGTAGTTTTAAGCTGCAAAATCCATTTCAGATTGTGCAAATCATTTTAAATATAAACTTCTATACTACTAAATCCAGTAAAAGTATCACTTACCAGGTCCTGGAATGCGCAATGCAGCCATTCGTTGATATTCAGGTTCCTGCAACCATTTCCACATTCGCCGGAAAGTCTCTCGTCCTGACTTGAGCTTGCTCCAAGGTTTCGGGTTGCGAAGAAGATCACTAAGAGTGCCTTGGCTTCTGCCAAGCACTCGCTGTGCAAAGACTGCCTGTGGAATGCTGTACTTTTTTAGTTCATTGCTAACACGAAGAGCAACATCGCGCGTGTTAATCTCTTCACTGCCGTTGCCTTCAGTTGGTGTAGACAAAAAGGAGTCGTCACCATGGGCGTCAGTCGACGACGACGGCTGGTCCGGTGATCCAACACGCAGCTGTTGCTGCTGCTGATGTGAATCAACACCTGCTGTAGTTCCACGAGGAGCCATCAGCGATGACGCCAGACTGCCATTTTGTATATTCATGCTGTTTATTCCCACAGACACAGCTGCACTGCTTGCAATTTTCACGGGCATCTGCGGCGCCGACAGATTGCTTGTGTAGACGGAGGAAATGTTATCATATGGAGACATGCGATCAATGGTGACGGCCGCGCTGCTGATCTCATTTTTCACTGGTACCGGTCGTACCTCATCCGAATGTCCATACATGGCATACTGTGACTGCAGGTTGCGTACGAGTTGTTGCTGTTGCTGTGACATTGTGTAGCCGGTTCCAATACCATTCATGACTGTCACAAGACTATTCTCAGACGACTCAAAACCATTGCAGTTGACATCACGTTCGGCAACCGTCATCTCTCCGCCGACGACATCTTTTTCGTACTTGTATGCAGAATAAGCATCTGGCCCTCTCCCAAACGATGCTAAATCTTGCACACCGTGATGCTGCATGAAAACAAAGCCCATGTTGTTGGCGTTATTACCACTACTGAACTTCTCTGAGACAGTGGAGATGGGAGGAAGTGGCTGGAGTGGTGTAAGGGTTGCATATGTACCTCCTGGATAGCACGGTGGAGTCACGCGGCCTCCACTCACAGCCATGCCATACGATCCGGCAATGGATGCATCGACAAGCTGATGATGCTGCTGCTGCTGTTGTTGGTGGTGCTGCTGGGACGGCTGTTGGACCATGTCAACCGAGCAAGGCACGGCGACAGACGGCTGAGTACTCCCGGCTGGCAGGCATTGGTGACGATGCGCAGCGACCGTTGAAGAGTTCATAAGAGCTACTTCGACAGGTGACCGACCGACGACGGCGGTGGCTAACGACTGCTGGTGCACGACGCCTGATTGATGTTCGCATTGTTGGTCCAAAATGCTCTGCTCGCTCTTTACTGCTGACGAACCATTTACAGCACTGTTAGTTCCATCAAGCGGCACTAGCGGCTGCAGCCGACTCGCTGCGTTGTTTTCCATTTACGACCAGGTTTAAATCAAGACAACTGTCGATCGATAAAACTCTCGACTGGCAATCGATTTGCTAATCGCTGTCAGATATCGATTTTGCTACCAGTGACCGACGTACACTACACCTTCAGCACAACTCCGCCATCTTATTGTGGGCGTGACTGCATGCGCAATGATATGCACACTGCGCATGCGCAGCTATATGTAAACACCAGTGGTAAACAGCTGCGCTACAGTGAGGTGCAATATCACGATTTACGATTCGCATGGTCGAGTTAAGGTGTCCTAGTCCTAAATGAGTAAGATCAGTTTATTGCCACTGTCATAAGGCAGTGATCACACACTAGGCCTATATGCAACGAGTATGTGTGCGGGGATGTGCATCAGGGTGGACCGTGGAGGGCAGTGACAAGTGGGGTTCCGCAGGGCTCAGTCCTAGGGCCAATATTGTTCTTGATCTTCATCAATGATCTGGACTGTGGTATCTTGAACTCTATTCTGAAATTTGCAGATGACACTAAGGTCTATGGCGAAGTAGTTAATCAACAGTCAAGAGAAGACTTGGATCTTTTAGTTCAGTGGTCAGAGGAGTGGCAAATGAATTTCAATGTGAAGAAATGCAAAGTCATGCACATTGGGAAGAATAACATGGAATATAAATATACCACGAGTGGGATGGAACTAGAATCTACGAAAGCCGAGAGGGACCTTGGAGTTGTGATGTCGTCGGACTTGAAGAGTACTGATCACTGCTTACAAGCATACAACAAAGCCAGTAGGATGCTTGGAATGACGGGATGAAGAACAATGAAGAGTCGTAATCCGGAAATCCTACTCAGCATCTATAAATCCATTGTCCGCCCTCATCTCGAATACTGTACGCCTGTGTGGTCGCCACACTATAGAAAAGATAAAGAATTATTAAAGAGAGTGTAGTCCAGTAAATCTAGCCCAAAATAGGGGGTGACCCAGGACAAATTGCCAGAAAAACGAAACCACTTTCATATGTTTAATTTAGACCTGCCACATGATATATCAAAAATGTAGAAAA
>Ga0209780_1002063_pt1 | contig 13965 bp, 7 predicted proteins | sample WorMetexBAHAMAS2_FD_187384 | JGI IMG/M metagenome (GOLD analysis project Ga0209780, IMG submission 187384) | Marine gutless worms symbiont microbial communities from Max Planck institute for Marine Microbiology, Germany - Inanidrilus exumae... | ecosystem: Host-associated > Annelida > Digestive... | reverse complement strand
GGATAGCCAAGGTACCAAACGCCGAAGAAAAATTGCCGAAAATTTCAACCTGCTGAGTAGGGTGCACGAACGTTACAGACAGACACACGACAGACAGACGGTCGGGCGATAGCATATAGCGAACGTGAACGTGAGTTTAGGTTCGCTAAAAACGCACGCACTCGCAGTCGGGCGAATACCAGGTTGGGAATTGACACGTTAATTGCCAACATTCTAGTATTGTTGATTGAAGATAATAAATGATCTTTGAATGGAAGTTATATTGAAGAAAACAAACGAATAAAAGAAATGTCTAGGTATCGTTTAAGGGGTACGAGAATTGAATGTATTTTTATGTTTCTGTGATGAACAGGGGTTTATGGGTACTATTTTGATCGCAGGCACGGTGGCTGAAGATGTTTTGCTTTTTTTCTGGGAAGGGAAATGACCTTGAAGCCTCGTCCACACTGGTACCGTTAATCGGGGTTATACTAAAGTATGCTGGCGAAGGTGGGCGAACCCGCACAGGCAAGCGGGCGGGCGAAGTGGGCGGAAATTAAGCTTTCGACGCGGGCACTGAACGGCAGTTAGCACTAAACAAACAGTAATCCCAGGTGAGTAAAGTCATGCAGCGTAGTAAGAGAATGCGTCTGGAGGGTGAACACAGACAGTAATGCACACGGTGATACTTGTGTTGATGACTGTGGCGGCATGGCGTAGTGGTAACGGCGTTGGTCGTATCGACAAAGTTACTCTACATCGAGCCCGGTTAGTACTGGATGGGTGACGTGTCCGGGTTCGACTCCCGGAGGCGGCACTTTATTTCGGTATGTAATCAGCCACCGAGGTCGACTCAGCCTTTCATCCTTTCGAGGTCGATAAACTGAGTACCGGGGGGTAGTAAGCTGTAATCAGATGTGTGCTTCCTCGCACGGGTGGCACCATCTGGTGAATGCTTATGGGGTGAAGGCCTGGTGTGGTTTATTGGGGAGGTGGTGTGTGTTGTAGCTGCAGCATTGCACTCCTGCACCATTGGCTCTTGCCAATCAACTGCCACTTCTGCGATTGTACATCGTGGCTGGTCGCGGCATCGCCGCGTAACGGCATCGCTGCGTAAGTAGCGCTATAGAAGAATCCGACCTGTACCTTTACCTTTACCTGTAGCACATCGTCCGCCTCATATGCGCGGCCAGCGAAAATCAATAATTAGCACATCAAATGACTCGCCCGCCCCTCAGGTACAACGCACCGCCATCGCATAGTTCGTCCTCCTCGCCTGCCTTTGCCCGCCTCACCCGTATAGCCGGTTAATGGCACGGCATATCATGTAATGGGAAGGCAGTTTTCGGTACTGGCAAACCGTTGCATATTACCATTAATGGCAGTCTTCCCGATCACAGTCTGTTCTGTTTCTTTTTCAATGTTTGCGTCAAACCTCAAGCTGTTTGGGCATAATGGGATTTTTCAAACATACATAACAGTGAAACAGCAAAAACTCACCAGCATTTGATGAAGCACACAACAGATGTACACCGTGTCTGAAAAAAGGAAGACACTAAACCGAAGTGACCTAGGACCAAAGTGGGTGTATATTGTGTCCCCCCCAAAATATTTCATATCAGATGATAATCAAACCATTTCTTCTTCTCAGCGTTTCTGCTGAATGCAGATCTTGATGGTGGGTGTGATGAACAGTTGTCCGACGACATAAGAAGTTTATGACACTCACTGGCGAACTCAGTTGATAGCAGATTAGACGATAAGCCATTCCAGAGATGAACCTACCCCCATCTCTATTTCGCAGTCCCATTGGGGGTGACCCTGTTGGAATATTGCCGAGATTTTTGGCATCGGAAAACCAGAGTCCCCAGGCTATCATATGGCAATGTTTGTGTAATCCTAGGTTTAGCTGTGTTAGTAGAACACAGACTTGTGTCAGACATAAAGACGGACACACAATGACGGCAAGTACCGCGCTAGCATAGTGTTGCGCTGGTAAAAATTAGTTGAAATTGCAAGTCGCTACACTTTCCGATTCATTTGCAAACATATCCAGATAATACATACAATATTTCCTGAGGTAAGGGAGCTCGTATGGTTTCAAACAGCAAAAGTGACCTTCAAGGTCACTGAAGGTCACTGATATTGCTGCAGTGCGTTAGACTACATACAGTTTCCTCTTAATTTTACATTGCAACAATGTCTCAATTTTGCACCATTTCCAACATATTATCACTTACATCCAAACATTTGATCATTAGGGCCCACAGTTTTCTGCAAGCCGCGGAATTTCAAGCTGAGCCGCGGAATTTGGCCATTGCCGCGGATATTTTGTGTTTCCGGGGAATTTCACGGAATTCCGCATAAACACGGAAATTCCGCAGCAACGGCCAAATTCTGTAAGTCTGTATTGCTGTTGTAATTGTGACACACAGTCCCTTCAGACAGCTACACAGGCCTGTTGATTTCAGTGACGCGTTTTCACGTTCAGTTTGCTTACTTACTTAAGTTTTTACTTACTGGACCTTTGTAGACGAAGATGACCGGTGATTAGCACGATCGACTGATGAGTGATGAGTGATATGATCATATCACGCATGATGTATCTGATACGATGAAATCACATCATAATCACTGATATCACTTAGTGACTGATATGACTGATCACATAAAAATTTGAAACCAACTTTGATTTAATGATTGATAGGGCTTGCCTCGATCACTTAACAAAATGATCGATGATCATGACGTCATCAGCAGCTCATCACGATCACTGATCGCGATCAGCGGCGCCACCTAGTGTAGCACAGTATGCCAAGCTGCCTGAGTGGGCCTCTGTGCTGGCAGTGTGGACGGACGGTCGGCTGCCCGGTGGGGAGAGGGAGGAGCTGGCTGCGCTTGTGTCATATACTCGCCCACGCTTGCTGCTGCAACAGACTCGCTACTCCCAACCTTCCCCTCTCTCCATGTGGTGTTAAGCGCTGTGCGGTGGCAGTGACAACTGATACTCAGACAGTTCAACGCGGCTGTGCAGACTGACGTAAATTATCCATAGCTTAGCAATTAGCTGCATGATCGCGATCAGTCCTGTTTTCGATCGAATGTGATCGCACATTATTGTCAACGATCTGATCGCGATCAGAAGCTGATCGAGGCAAGCCCTAATGATTGTCATTGATTGATGATTTTACCGTTAACAGTTGAATTAAAATTGAACATTTCTCATTTTGATATCATGTGACGGTTCAGAGGCCGTTTTTGCTCACTTTTGTCATCAGAATTACCGTTTTTGTGAAGAAACGTGAGAAATTAATTCCAATTATATTGTATATTTATGCAGCAGTAGACTCGTGCAGTGCTACCTTTTATTATTAGGTTGACTCCTGCGAGTCGACCTAATAAAGTGGGTTTCAAATGTATGTCTGCCCTTCCGTACGTCCGTCCACAAAAAGTTTCTTCGATTTTAATGAGATTTGATGTAGGTACAGGTTGCCGAGTGATGCATGACGGTATGCAGTATGACCCGATCCAAAGTCAAGGTCAAGGTCACGAGCCTCTTAAAGTTGGAAATTTGGCAATTTTCAACGGTTATCTCCTCCCCCATTTATAATGGGGGCTGGCAAATGACCACGGATTCTTAAATTAGGGAGCAATACCTAAAGCTTATCAGGGCCGGATTTTTTATTTTTGTCCTAGTTTTTGTGTCACATGACTTTGAAATTGGCATTAACGACAGTTGTGATTCTTGCAAAAATTTTTCTCTCCAATGTCAATGAAATGAGTGATGCATGACGATATGCAGTATGACCCGATCCAAGGTCAAGTTCACGAGCCCTTGAAAGTCGGAGATTCGACCATTCCCCATTTATAATTGGGGCTGGCAAATGACCAATTTTGACCATGGATTCTTAAATTAGGGCAAATACCTAAAGCTTATCAGGGCCGGATATTTAATTTTTTTGTGCTAGTTTTTGTGTCACGTGACTTTGAAGTTGGCAGTAAGTAGGAGTCTACGGTCAGTCCCGTAGGCCTGTAAGGCAATTTTAAAAATTATAAGTATATAACTGGGCCAAAGTCGGCACAGTTTACTCTAAAATGGGCGGCCGTGGTGAGCCGCGGAATTCCAAGAATTTGCCTCGGTGAGCCACAGAATTTGGCAAATGGCGCCTCAGAATTTGGCAAAATTTGCCGCAGAAAACTGTGGGCCCTATTGATCTTGTTATGTGACCCTCATTACATCTTATTCAGGGTAAAAATAATCTATCATGCATCCACTAGTACTCCTCAGTATCAGTCAGCACAAAATTTGAAATGCCTGGCTTCACCCGTTTCAAAGATATGACTGGGGCAACAAATTTTAAAAATGTTACGTGACCTCGACCACTCCTATAAGGGAGTAGTTTGTCATCCCAGGGCTAACACCTGACATATTCTACCTGTGTGCATAATTGGACGACTCTAGCTTCAACCGTTCCAGAGATATGATTGGGGCCCAAAAAATGAAATTGGTCATGTGACACTGACCACGCCCCTTTCAGGGTTGATTTGTTATATGTGGGCTAGGACTTACTACAATAAATCTATCTCAACCCATTACGAAGATATAAAAGGCAATTCAAAATGTGAAAAATTGGGTGATTTTGGGTAGTTAGAAGTAACTCAAGGTTACTAGAAATAGCGCCATTCGATAGAGCGTGTGTGAGTTCTTATTAGCTTTAGCTATGTCCCTTTCTTGCACCATTTCTGTGATATAGTGAGATACTGGTCGAAAATCACGGATTTCAACACACCCCACCTGTATTTGGCGCCACATATGCGGGTACCTCATCAGAATTTCGCCGAAATGTTTGGTTTAAGAAAACTGGAGTCCCTGGACTGTTATAAGGCGTCGGTTGCTTGATCCTATGTTTAGCCATTTTGATGCAGTACCGGCTTGTGTCAGACGGATGGACAGACATACTATGACAGCATATACCACACTAGCATAGCGTCATGCAGTAAACCCTATGTGGATGCATTGTAGCTAAGAGTCTAAGACATTGCAAGGCTAGGATATCTTAGCAGTTTGTTGTGGAAATCATATAGGCTGCATCATTAAAAAGTGCGCCAAAATCGTCCTTTCTTGAACACTCAAGTGAAATAAACCCTCTTAAGACCGATTTCACACCTGCAATTTTATCGTCCAACTTTGTCACACAACTTCATCTCACGACAAAATCGCAAGTATGACATGGCATGTTGCATAATAACTTCTTTCTTAACAGTCACATAACTCTTTTTCCGAATACATTTGCGCTCTATTCTGTGCAACTTTGTCACGAAAATGCAGTGAATGCTGATTTGTCAATTCTTGTTTATGCGACAAAGTTGCAGTGTTCAACATACACATACACAGTTGCATACTGCAACTTTGTCGCACGATAAAGTCGCGCGACAAAATTGCAGGTGTGACATCGGTCTAACAAATTTCATTGTCAGATCATTTAAGCCTTGTTGTTGCATTCCGGAGCTAGAGAACACAGTATTAGCAGAAACTATCCGACTGAGAAACCAAAAAGTCTTGTAACAAACCTTTTAACACAATTATTGATGGAAAATTATTTTGATTTGTCTATAGTTTTACGTGGTCAGGAACCTGGTGTAAAAATTATTGGGGGTCTGTCAACCCCATTAAACCCCTTTTGCTGGCACCCATGATTTACTGTATGTAGGTAGTAAGATTAATTTAAAGAGATATTTTAATAATAACTATAAAGCGGGACAGAGCCCAATGTGTAGTGCACCTGGCGTGCGCACTGCGCGACTGGTTTCTTACATACATACAGACCACTGAACTATATATAGTTACTCATCTATTTATAGTTAAGTGCTACAAACTGGCTGTGCTATTGCCACCTAGCAGATGACCTTTAACCAGCACAGTGAAAAGGTATGCTGATACCATATCTGCAGAATGATGATGCATTTGTCCATTTCCTCACTGGTACATTCCCTAACTTATCTGGACATTTTCTGACCCCCAAAACATCAGACAGAAAATGGTGGTAAATACATCTTGTTATACTCACCTTCACTTTGATCCCATTTTTAAGTCAGACAAGTCTTGGCTGTTACGTGAGCATAACAAAGAATCACTTATTGCTTCACGAGTTATTCACATTTATCGTCTGTGAATCATTCACTGATGATAACTGCTGTGGGTGAATGGTTCAGTTGAAATACTTTTTTAAAGAGGAGTCCCCCAGATTCTCTGATAATGCTTCACTGTTGGACCTCTTTCTATTACATCCTTTTCCTAGACACTGTACTTTACCAGCAACCTCTAGATGCTGGCGATGTCATTGCTAATTAGTCCCCGGAGCCGCCGCCGTCAGCCGCTAAGCTTCAAGCCGCAGTCAGCCGCTAAGCTAACGGCTAGCCGGCTCAGCCGCCGTTAAGCTAACGGCGGCTTAGCGGCTTAATGATAAATGTCTTCCAAAATAGCGCCATTTGATAGACCGCATAAGAGTTTCGATTCACCATTCCAATTCCGTAGTAACTATATGTCCCTACCTTGCAACGTTTTTATTGCACGACTATGTGGTCGTTATGTGTCTATCTGTCTGTCTGTCTGTCCATCTGTCCGTCACACGCCGGTAATACCAAACGTCTAAACGTAAGATCACGCAAACAAGGCCATATGATAGCGCAGAGATTCTAGTTTTCTGAAGTCAAAGATCTCAGCGAAATTCGACCAGCGTCACCCCAACGGGGGCGCCAAATAGAGGTGAGGTAGGTTCAAATTGGCAATTTTTGACTAACATCTCGCTATATCTCAGAAGCGGTGGAAGATAGGGATACAGTTACTATGGAACACTTATAAGGAGCTCGTATGCGCTCTATCGAATGGCGCTATTTCCAGTGACCTTCAGTGACCCCTAACTATCCCAAACCACCGCATTTCCGATATTTTGTGTCATTTTTGGTATCTTCGGAGTGGTTAGAGATAGAAACTTCAAATTTGGTACATAGGTTGATCGTAGCAAGTGCTATCCCACGTGTGACAAACCATCCCCGAAGGGGTGTGGTCAGGTCACATGAACCATTTAAATTTAGGCAGGCACCTACCATATCTCCGGAATGGCTGGAGCTAGAGTGGTCAAAATATTGCACGCATGTACGCTATGTCCATTCCCAGCATAAAGATGACAAACCACCGTTAAAAGGGACGTGGTCAGGGTCACGTGACCCACTTTGAATTTTGACGTCCCCAATTATATCTCTGGAACGGCTGAAGCTAGAATCGTCAAATTTTGCGTGCACGTAGACTGTATCAAATCCTAGCCTAAAGTGACCAACCACCCCTAAAAGGAGTGTGGTCACAGTCACGTAACCCGTTTTTCAAATTTTAACAGCAATCATATCTTTGTAACTGGTGAAGCTAGGCATTTCAGCTTTCGTGTACTGACTGATACAGAGGAGTACGAGTGCATGCGTGATATATTACTCCCAAACGGGATGTGTTCAACTTCATAGTCACGTGACCTCGTTAAATTTAGGGAAATGAGTGATAGTATCTCGGAAACAGTGAAAGATAGAGACATAGTTGCAATGGATGACTAATAGAAAATCGTATGCGAACTATCGAATGGCACCATTGCCAATGCCCTTAAATGACCTTGAAGGTCACTTTGCTGTTTGAAACCTGTATAAAATCCCATAACCTCGTGAAACAGCACAAATTTAGTAACATAGCGCAGTCCCTCTGCGATAGCTGAACTTTTTATTAAGATATAGCGAAATAATGATCGAAAATCGCTGATTTGAACCTCTATTTGGCGCCTCCGTTGGGGGTAATTCCGTTAGCATTTCGCCGACATCTTTGGTATCAGAAAACTACAGTTTATTGGCTATCGTATGGCGTTGTTTGCGTCATCATACGTTCAACCGTTTTGGTACAATAACGGCGTGTGACACACGGACGGACGGACAGACAGTCGCTGGAGCCAGCCGCTAAACCGTTGTCATTGTATCATACTGCCATGACGCCAGCAATTAAACGAACGTCTGTCTCAAAAGTATTAGATAATGTTGCTAGTAAAAGACGACAATGAAGGATAGCATCACGATTAGTCAAAGTGATGCTTAAACAGTCGAAGCTTCAAGTCCGTGACTGCTCTAAAACACGAAACAAAAACAAGCAACGGTAAGAGGCAAGTGTAAATGACCGATAAGCTGTCTAAGTTGTAGCAAGTGTCATGCCGTTAGTCGCTCAGGCCGCTTAGCCAGCCGTTAAGAGGTCCAGCCGCCACCAGCCGGTAGTTAGCGGCTTAACGACTCAAGTCGTAAAGCCAGCTGTTAAGAAGTCAAGCCAGCTGCTAACGCCTTAGCGGCTGGCTCCGGGGACTATTGCTAATCTGTGACAGTTGCATATGATTGACACCTTTAAATTAGTGTTTTTTTGTTTGAAAGTAACTTAGGGTCAAGTCCCGAAACCTTGAGTTGTAAGTCACCCCAAGAGTTATTAATTGCCATATAGTATACTTTTATATGGTTTTATGTTCTTGTAGGACCATTTATGAGGTTGCTGAAGGAAGGCTGGAGTGAAATTCCAGAAGTAATGTTTGGTGGCTTATATGCGCAACTATAGGTTTGTTGCCACACATTGCACATACTTCTGCAACAGTTGAGCCTTTTGTTCATTAGTCTAGCATCTCTCATACTTGAACTGTGCATTATTACTGGCCCACCTACACATAGTGTCGAATGGCAAGACTAGTAACGGTCGCTGGCGTCTGTCATCATCTGTCGTCGTCGTCTGTAACACTCACATATGCAACGTAACTCATCAGGGGGTAGCACGCGACGGCGGGCCAGTAGTGTTACGTCCAGTTATGGCGACACCTTGTTTTATCAGTGTTTGAAACATTTTGTTGTTTTCTGCAAATACAAGATATATATGTAGTTGGTGGCATGGCACAGTGGCAGAACGTCGGTCTTTGGCCGGCGAACTTTCCCTGTCCTGCGCTCGACCTTCAGCTGATGGGTGACCATTTATGTGGGTAAACCGTTTGCTACAGGTCAGCCAACTAGGCCATCTCAGCCTTTCATCCTTTCGAGGTCGATAAATTGAGTAGTAAGCTGTAATCGGATGTTTGATTTCTCGCCCGATTGGAGACGTCTGGTGAATACTTACTGAGTGAAGGCCTGGTGTGGTTGATGTGATTAGAGCGTTGGTGTGTTTGCAGGTCCAATTGTACATTAACATGTGCAGTTGGATGGCCCGCAGTTTACGCTGCATGCACTATTGCCTCTTGCCAATCAACTGCCACTTTTGAGATTGTAAAGCGCTCTGATCCGGTCATTGCGTAAACAGCGCTATATAAGAATCGTACCTTTTTAAAGTTCAAATTTGCAATTACCATGTGCATTAGTATTTGCCTTTTGATGCATTCTGACAATGTGTATACTACTTGAATCAGAAGCATGATTTATATACTTTAGACTGTGTACAACTACACTGAATGTGTCACGATGTGACACTGTATTTTGCTCACTATGTGTGTGCGCACTATTTCACAAGTCTTGAAGATCATATGATTAATCACATCATCTATATCTGTAGTATTTGTAGGGCCTAGCATCGGTCCTTTGTTTCACCAGCGTAATGTGAATATAAATACACTGTCTCAAAGAAAACAATCCACTTGATTTTTTAACATAACTTCGGCAAATGTAGACCGATTTTCAAAATTCTTTCACCAATAAATTCCCAAAGGAACTCCCTATGTAAGTATTACAGGGTCTTCCATCTCACCTTAACCGTGTTACTACACTACCTCACAAAATTCAAAATCTAAAATAACGGCTGAACTTTCACTGATACCATCGAAATTAATCGTTTTTGCTTGAAACTTAAACAAACGTTAACAATATTTAGATGATAAATGGTACAAAAATATTACAGTGATGATTTACTTAATTATTGTGCAATATATGAAGCACAGCCATAGAATGCAGGTAATACAAGAATGTTGGGAATGTTATTTGACAACCAACTCCGTGAAGTTTATGCAACAAATGACTTTAACATAGTCAGAAGCTGACAGTAGTATTGTAACTAATGCCTACTGCAGTCCGTCTACCTGATACATAGTCTGAAAGTAAAAGCAAGTGATGAAAAAGTCCATCTTTGATACAAATACAAGCTTGCAGACGTTTACGCCATTCACTGATGCGAGCTTCATCAATGACTCTCGGTTGCAGCAAATGTTACACGTCAATCATCCACTGCTTCAGTTTGCTGACATCATGGATCCTCTTCTGAGCACTGTTACATCCTTTTCCAGATTTTGTAGTCATAGGATTTAGATCTGAGCTATTAAGGTGGCCTCATATCTTGCAAGATGAGTTTTGAGGTCTCACCCGCAATATGCCATTTAAATTGGCAGCAATTGTGATTTTCAAGTTTCACAAGGTAGTGTGTAAAGATGCATCCCTGAATAAATATGAAAACTCTATAAACGAGTCCCCTAATAATAACATGAACGACTATAATAAGTTTAAATTATAGAAATTTATACTCTTATGAAATCTGTGAACATTAACGTAATTAACAGTTCAAACAACCAACACTGTAAGTTTCGCTATATGATACGATACGATACATTTATGTGTGCTCAAAAGCTGACGATATGGCCAGCTTAATCTAGTGCACGGCACAGAAACGAAAAATAAGGAAAAACTAAAAACAATGAGCCATAGTTCAATGATCACTGTTCATACAACAATTAATTAAATTCAAAATTATTTCCCCCAAAATAAAACTAACGCTGCAAAAGCAAGCCCAACTAAGAAAGCAGCAAAAGCTAGTAACTGCAGTGCGCCCTTATCTCATGGTGACTTCTGCTGTAATAATGGAATTAACCAATGTAGATCATTGGAAGTTACTTCATCGTTGGACGTTGGATAAAGTCTTCAGAAAGACATCATAAAGAAATGGAACATTCATTCAGGAAGAGTTGATTTAAATTCTTTGCCTTATCGCCAGGAACAACAATCAACCAAGTTCTTCCAGGCACACTCGGATCATATATCGACATTCCAATCAGTATCAAGATAACGAACGTCTGCCTTTCAGCAATAGTTTATTATACAGTATTTAGCAAGTGTGTTGTTAAAATCTTCATGGCAATGAGCCATAGTTCATCAGTTTTTCACTAGTAAGTTTGAATGACTCCTTGTTGTGTATGTCGTTATTCTGTCGTCGGGGCAACTTCCGCAGAACGAATGTTATAGCAAGCGGTAAGCGTAACTGATAATCAAAACCTCCTTACATAGTGTAGAAACATACTTAAGGTAAGGTGGAGAATCTTTATGATACTTGTGTACAAAATTTCCTAAGGAATCTGACGGGAAAGAATTTTGAAAATCGGTCCAGATTTGCCAAAGTTATGATTAAACGTCGAGTGTATAGTTTGTTTAGACACACTGTAGAAGGTCATATTTTGGCTATAATTTTGACTGTTGTAATGCACTTGTCAGCACTGTACAGGTCACTAGTTGCCATGTGTTAAACAGATGGGAATGTCACGGAAATAATGCGAGATAGTGGTAATTACAACAGACTACTAATGAATTGCTAAAGTGATATGTAACATCATTCCAATCACTAAGTGATGTACAAGATCATTTGCACCTTTTCAGATGCAGGTAATATTAAATGCAGAAATTGACCATCTCTGTTGCAGAGTGAATGACATTTATGCAGACGTCATTATGGGCAAGTGTATGAGATGGTACCTACTGACTCGCAGTAGTCACCTTTTGATATGTTTGTGTTTTGATTTTGTAGGATTGTGCCTCAGTGCTGTTTACGTTTACAGGGCTTATCAAAGGGGTCCTAAACATCACATGTACAGACTCGACTACTCAGGTTGGCCATGTTCACTTGCTGTCTACTTTCTGTCTATTCTATATTTAGTAACACACACACACACATAACCGTTTTATGGTGTTTATATAGGTCAGCCTGTATTAGATGCCATCCCCAGCCAGCCCAGAACTGGAGTATTCTACTGCCCGCATGCATTTGCATATAAAACTCCCCAAGTCGTATTTAGGATAAATGAAGTGATGAAATGAAGTTATTTTTCATTTTAGGCATCTTGGCCCATGTAGCCATCTCAACGAAAAGTACGTACATTCTCAGAAGGACTCCTGTAGCGCTGCCTCTGTTGCTGTACTAGTGATGCAGTTAAGAGCTGCAGCCAATGGTAGATTACGTTCTCTTTGTCAGAATAGTGCAGAATAATCCACTCAAGTTAAATTGCAAGAACCTGCACAAACTCACATGCTGTCATTTGGTTGTCAGCTTCAGCCTTGGGATGAGGTTCGTCTTTCTTAGTGTGTGAGCTGCCAGAGCTCAGGGTGGGAGTTCTTCTAAGTATGTCCCTCAGGGGGACATAGAAAACTCACTGCGTTCCCGTCACCTACCCACCAGAGTCGAAGCAGTAAGTGGTAACTGCTGAGTCAGTGTCGTTTCCATTGGCTGATGTTGTTCTGGCACCTGTTGATCCTGGAGCCAGTAATTGGTCACTGCCTCACTTTGACACATGACCACTTCACACTTGTCAGCCAAAAAAGTTTGCATTCATCGGATGACTGTGCCACATCATTGACAGTCACTGTTAGGGAACTGTGATGATATTTTGAATGGATGTCCTTAATACCGGCAACATAGTGGAAGAACAGTAAGAAGTGTTGCAGGCCAGTTGACTGTTATGGAAGCAAATCTGTCTGCAATGCTAATAAGCTTTGTGATCAAGCTAATTTTCAGCACTGTGGGACATACACCCTAACGGAAAAAGGTTACCTATATTGCCAGATGGTATAGCAGACTACTTGCCAACATTTTAAAAGATTGATAGCAGTTATCCCTAAATGTCTTCTCATTGTCACATTTATTGACATTTCTATTCTGTTTCTGTGCCATTTTGTAAATTTTGTATAACGTTGAAACAAATCAGTTTTAAACAAATCAGTCTGACATGTTCAGTTCTTCCTTAGTAATCCAGTACTGGCAAAAATCCAGCCAGATTTTGCGTGAGATACCTGAATCCAGAATGTGGTAGAAAATCCTTCTGTCCCTTAGGCTTATTGAAATATTTTTAATTAATTTATTTATATATGTGTTTGTGTGTGTGTGTGTGTGTGTGTGCACAGTTATACGAGACACAGATGTCAAAGATCCAAAGTATTTGAATGACTTGTACAATTGATTACCTATTCACGTCTTGGGCTCCGAACATTTGATGTTTTCAGTGCAGTCAACTATTTGACAGTCTCTGTAGCTTGTGACTTGGTTAAGAGAACTGTAGTTGTATTGCCCCTGACTTGTCAGAAAGCTTTGTTGTCAGCATGAAATGCCACTACAGAACTGTGTGTAGGCTTTGTGTAGACTTCAGTGTAAGTTGTACAAAACTGTAATCATTCTGCAGCTACATTTACATACAATGAACAGAGAAGTGAATATCTAATAGCCGTCTGTGGCAAGTTGTGACTGATACTGTCTCTGTAACAGAAAGCTCAAGTTATGCACATACTGAAAATAAAACTTTAATACTGAATAAGTTGAGAAAAACTGTAAAGATAAAGTGACCAAAGTAAACGAGTAACAAGAAAGCAATGTCTGCTTGAATTTCTGTGGTGCAAAAAGCGGTCAATAGACCCTGCTTGCAAATGAACATTCTTGACGGGCAGTAAGAAGTAGTGTAGTACTGGTGGTCACCTAGTGTAGTCATGATGTGAACATGGCGTAACACTACCATTACACCAGTATTCATATTTGTTGTATCACAATTGAAAATATCATTACCATAGTTTTCCGGACTGGAATTTTTTTGTTACACCTTCAAACATGGTTTTATTCCATTGAACACAAAAGATAATGAGCATGCAGGGGCGGATCCATGGGGGAGCAAAAGGGGCGATCGCCCCCCCCCCCCA
>Ga0209780_1002062_pt1 | contig 13965 bp, 5 predicted proteins | sample WorMetexBAHAMAS2_FD_187384 | JGI IMG/M metagenome (GOLD analysis project Ga0209780, IMG submission 187384) | Marine gutless worms symbiont microbial communities from Max Planck institute for Marine Microbiology, Germany - Inanidrilus exumae... | ecosystem: Host-associated > Annelida > Digestive... | reverse complement strand
ACCCGGACGGTCACCCATCCCAGTACTAACCTGGCTCAGCGTAGGTTAACTTCGTTGATCTAGACCAACGACGCTACCACTACGCCACGCCACCACCACTAGCAGCACACTAGCACGGTAATGCTTACACTTTGTAAGGGCGACCAGCTTTTCATATGGAGAATGGCAAAATTGAGGGTATCAGAATTCCGAAATCACTGAACCGATTCTCACAAAATTTGGCACGGTGACGCTTATTGACACACCGAACCGTACCGCCGACTAAAATTTCGAACTTTTAAAAATCCAAGATGGCGAACCGTCGTCATTTTGATGACAAAACCAGATGGCTGTATTGTGTGGAATGCCGCAATACAGTATTAGGCTCGAAGCGGTCTGCTGTCTGTACACAAGCTGTTTACTTCCTTCATTCGACTGAGTGATGTCAGCGTTATCTGCCGTGTTACTTATTTGTTTCCAATTCAGGTCTGCTTTGCTTCCATGTTGGTCCGCCGGGCTGCACTGTGGGCCGCACAGCGGCGTATTGGTTTACGCAATATCGGACATCGCGTTGCCGAAAACCTGGGTAAGTACCTTTCTTGTACGCGGCGTACATCCCGGGGGAATGAGTTGGAATTGATTATAACGGTATAATGGAAACTAGAGAAAGCCAATCATTCTGTTTGTTTCAACGTTTCCTGTCTGTCGCAGTGACGGTGTATAATAGAGCGTCGTTCTGTATAGTGGCGCTAACCAAATTTTGAGGCTTTTTTCTTGTTATGCTACCATTTGTGGTGAATAAACGTGAATATAAAAACGGCGACGTAGCCAGGCACGGCTTTCCCCCTTTCATTTCCCCCTCTCCGTCTCTCGTTCTCTCAATCCCTTCCAATCTAAATCCAGCTATAGGAGGTCTGGGTCCAGCCGAGCTCGGCCGAAAGACGTGTTTTGGTGCGTTTTAAAGTTAGAATAACGCATTCAGCAACAATGACTTTGACTAACTTTTATGGCGGCTTATTACGACGAAAATTGCTCTTGCAAGATTGCATTTTATTTTGTTAGACTATGTGCATACATGAGTGTATTGTTTGTTGAACAGTAACTTTGTAATTAGATACATTGCTCATAGATTTGATAGTTAGAATATTGCAGTGTAGCATCTATCGTTTTTATGTAGTGTTTTTATTCTTTTTTATGTGCGTGTATCTGCATCTGCTTTTGTAGTTGTTGTGTGTTTTTTTGTATTCTGTCCATTTCTGTCGATGCTACCATCTCTTGGTTCATAAAAGATTTGTATTAAGTTACTTCCGAGAAGAGTGGCCACGAGTTTGGCAATATCCTCCACTACCCTCCCTTGGATACGCCGTTGCGCATAAATTCATTAAACTGTTCCCTGCAGTGACGTCGTCCGCAGGCGGTGCGCGCCGGTTGGCGGCAATCATCGCCTCGGCCTACGTAGGCAGCGCCGAGCGCGGCGGCTCGCGGCAGACAGGCAAGCCACCGCCGAGGTACCTACCGCGTTTCTTTCAGCCGGGAGGCAGCGCTGCCGTCGTCGACAGCGAGCCGCCCGGACCATCCGTGCCGCTCACACAGGTCTACACCGGACCGGGACGTCTGGACAGACGCAAGGACACCGGCATGCACCGCGGCGGAGCTCGGACGACGAAGAAAAACTGTACTCAGATCATCTCTGTGACAATAACAGTATGCAGTCGTGACTGTCGTGCGGTGTTCGTGGCAGAAAAGAGAAGCATAAGAACGAGATTTGGGGCGTGAAAATGCTACCGGAAGTCAATCGTATCGTCGGAGGTGGTCGTTCCACGTAGTCATTTGTCGTTGCTGACTAAACGCGTCCTGTGAGTAGCCGGATGACAGTTTGATCCGCGTCATCCTTCGACGTCGTAAACGCATTAGTCGCGACTGTAATTTCCGCTTAGACGAACAGTCCGGAGCGGCTGGTGATGCGCTGACGCATCGGACGGACCGTTGATAACGACGCAGCGTCAGCAGCATGAGTGTGACATCACGATGAGCAGCGCTGAGTAACATGAGGTCGACGATGAACGCGTCATCTCACTGAGTCACAGTCGCCGATTGCGTCTAGAGTAGAGCGAAACTGCCGTCGCGGAAGATGACGACGCGTCGTTGGCTGAGGTAGATCTAGGGCGGCGAGCAGGTGCGCCGAGCCACGTCGCCATGACGACCGTCGGACTGGCGACCTCTGTGAGTCTCGGTGGCGGAGTGCAGAGCGGACGACGCTAGGAAGACCGCTGCACGGACCGGATGGAGTTACGGACCGGCGTCGACCTCATCCAGTTATCGACGCTGCTCGTCGCGCTGCTGTCTGGAACGCTGCCAGCTGATGCCTCGTCGCCGGGTCGACATGACGCGCACACCTGGCCAGGTAGGGCGACCTGCGATCTGTAATTAGTTGTCAGTCTCATAAATCGGTTTGGCAGAAGGCCGTGCTCGTGCACCGAGGCTGAGTTACTGCTGCCAAAGACAATTAATCTTCTGGTTGTCTAACAACGCGCAATAAATCAATCTGTCGTCAGCAGGCATGCAAGCTCTGCGTAAACGTTGAGCTGGCCTCGTTTATTAAAGCCCGGTCCACACTAGCAACAATGTCGAAGCAACGTTCGACTTTGTCGAAGCAGCATTCGACATTGTAGCATTCGACAACGTTGCTTCGACATTGTTGCTGGTGGGGACCGGGCTTAAGTTGTCGTACGTGATGTGACTCCCTACTTTGCTCTCTCGCTGTCGAATTTCTGGTCTTTTCTCTTTGCTTTCGCAAAATGTGCGCTGATTCCGCCAACAAATCGTTCATATTTTGCAGAAAGTATCGCTGCTGTAGCAAACGAGAACTGGAAAAAACGAGCTGGTCCGATGCCTGAAAATTAGGCCCACTAGTTGTTCTGAGGTCCTGTAAACCTCGACAGAATCGCGTAGATATTCACTAGTACCGGTAGCATAGCGGCGACGAGCTGATTACTGACTGCTACCTTACTCGAGCATGCGAGCTAAAGCTACAGTAACCGTTGCGTCGTTGAGTGTGCTGCGTAACCATGGTAGCAGGCGTCATCATCTGACGCAGATCGGCTTGTCCGATATAACCACACGGAGCGGGTAGGCCGGGTGTTTATGAACGGCATTGGCAGAACAAAACCGCAGCGAGTCTGCCGAAGTCGTCAGCGTGATGTATACGATGCGGCGATGCGGTGGAGCACCTGCTGTGTGCCGTATAATGCCCGCCCGGTGTCGGTATATCCGCCGTCCTTCTGCGTTGCGTCTGGTGCCGGATCGCGATACTAACCGCCGGTTTGTTGTACGACTGCCAAACTGACCTGCTCGCGCACCCGATCCATCCCGCTGTGCTACTTTTCCAGATCAACGTCGTTGGCGGCGGCGGCTGGCTCCTGGCACGCGCACCGTGGTCAAGTGCTTGCCGCCGGCCATGAGAATACTGCAGGCCGACCTATGTCATTAAACGACCGCGTATCGGTTCACGGTCCAACTGCTCGGCCTGTAATTACAACGAGATAATTGCAACGGCAGACCGACCACGTGGCCGAGTGACCTCGACATCTGGCCCTACACACGGCGCCACGGACGCTCCGTCCGCCGCGAAGGATCGCACAAACCGCGAGGTCACATTCCGCCGGAAGGATAGATCCGGGATGTGTTGACGGCCGATGATCATTGGTCGAACTTGCAAACATCAGGTCGGCGGAAACACCACAACGGCAGTCTGGGAACATAATTCCATATATTTTTTTTAAAAAATGTGGTTTGAAGTATGAAGAGCAATGAATCAGTATTCACATAAGACGGGGCTGGGGGAGTGTATTTACCCATTCCTCTGGATCCGCCCTCGATGGACCGACTTGCCGAGTGACAGTGACTCTTGCCCCTGTATATGCCACGGACGGAGAACGTTCTCCAGAGAGCTAATAGTCGACGGTTTGCTTGAACCTGCAGAACGTACCGCATTCCGTAGAATATCATGTTATAGGCCTATGTCTTTATTCGCCAAGTAGTGCTAGCATCTGAAAGAAATGATAAATAAAGATACATGGTAACACAAACATAGATACGAACAAACAAAAGCAATTGGTGTATTGTGTTGCCGTGCTTACGTAGATTCCAGCCAGTCTAGCTTTATGTCACGCAAACGTTAGAATTATCGTTTTTATTCCGCCATGTCAACTTTGTCAGAAAAGCTCGCGTGCCACGCACGGCCTGTTTATAGACAAATCATTCCAAAAATGTCAAGGAAGGATTGTCATAGGCCTAAATTATGCAATTATGCACGGTGGCAGACCAGAGACTAAAGAAAAACTAGAACCTTGTGCAGTAAAAATTATAATGACAGGCTACTGGTGATAAAATATGCAATTAGGACTATAATAGCATCACCTACTTTACGTATACTGTTTAACCGGTCTGTTGTTTCTTTCCAATTCACAGCTTGATTGAAGTTGCGGTAAACTGGTGAAAACTTATTCTGAGGCGCGTAGCCGCGGCGACGGTCATGATGTTCGAGCATCGCAATAAGATGGTGCTGACGTCGTAACGTTTCCTGCGGGGAATTCTTTCTCCCGGAAAACTTTTGGAATCTGGGCGTGAGATGGTGCGACCAGTCTTAAAAATTGGCGGCACGTCTGTTAAATTTTGAGGCAGTTTATGGGCTGTGGGAACCAGACCGCCCGGTTCTCCAGTGTACATGTTGACTATTTTTGTCACTTAGCATTGTAAAGACGTCTGTCTACAAGATACTATCGCTGCCAAATGGCACGGTTATGGCTGATTTAATGATAAAATTATACGCGGCGATTGCCTGATAACGGAATGAATGGAGCGCTTACTGAGTATACGTGGCTGATAGAGATATAGCTGTTTGACCTCGACGAACATGGTGGTCTACCGCAGCGACGTCGTACTGTAGTCGCTGTGACCGGTCCGGCGATCAGCGACGAATAACAAACAGAATCGGATCGTTTGTTGGTTGGCTAAATTACCGGCAGACAGAAATGCACTTGGTTGACTCGGACAGTGTCCAGACGCGCTCGGCCGGCGCACCGACCGGCTCCGCTAGAGGGCGCCACGCCACGCCAGGTGCCCGTGCTCGACGCTTTATTCCGCTACCTGCATAGTTATGTATACGTATTTATTATTTCGGAAAGGGGAGGGGCCACCTGCATTTTCCACTCTTTTGAAATCAGTCCTATATAATAGCACATATTTGGCTAAACTGAAGGGCCCAGACCAGACCTTGAGCGGTTGAGCCACATTGTGGACTCCTGCCTGCAATACAAGTTGGAAGGTGGACATGCAGACGATCCTACATGAGGCTGAAGAAGATGCTGTCAAGTGGCTGAATTCTGTGGCGACTGCAGCACTGGCGCGAAATAATCACTGAATGGCGACGGCATTGACCTGACGTCGCTAATTTTCGAACATCTGTCGGTCATCGTTATTAGGCCGTCTGCCCGCTCGGCGTCGTCCACCGCGTGACGTGAGCACAAACAACCGACACCAACGGAGCTAGACTGTTCCAGGGATGACCTGCAGCCACGGCACGGTCCTTGAAAGTTGTGAAAATTTGCTAACCGATAAATTCGTAAATTGATATTCAGCAGCTGTGTTCATTGGACAGACACGAGTAAACTGTGGCATTCGAATTTTAGAAGGGGGTGGCCCCTCCCCTTTCCGAAATAATAAATACGCGCTGGCTGCAGCGTATTTGTCATAATTCTGTTCACTCCAGTTCACTTAGAAACTATGGACACAAGTGTCTATGAAACCACAATGTCCACATCTGTGTACAAATTGCGATTAAGACTAGTTTCTGTTACTGATCGGTCTCCATTTCCAATGAAGTCGGTCAGTAATGAAATCAAAGCGTGCATCTTGATGCATGCGGACGTGTTGTGAATTTACGGAATGGACATCAACAACAACGTCGACAACATTAGGTGAACTATTTCACACAATCACAATACGTGCACAAAACGAATGTCTATGCAAGTCGCTTGTCAAGTCCTAGTGAAAACTGTGACTTAACAATTTTTACCCGCAGTATTAGTTATGAGATTTAACAAAAGTCGAAAACGTTTTCGTCCAAGTTCGTAATGCTAGTTTTCTTCGTAAAACAAAACGTGGAGCATTCTGCGGGCGGCGAACATCGTCGGTGACCATAAATGACCGCCGCTCGGCTGGACTCTGCCCGCAGTTGAGCGGGTGTTGACCGTCGAGCAGTGTGGCGCACTGACGGCTTTACGACGACGATAATTTCACAGGTCACCAACCTACTGGCGGTCATTAATCGCGTCCGGCCAGGTCACGCCCGTTCATGACCTGACACGGCTAATTGGACTGCAGTCTACAGCCGGCCCGGTCGCGTCTCTGTCTGTCGTTGGCGGCAAACCCAGACTTCGAAACGTTCGCGCGGACGATGCCCCATCAGACTTCGGACATTTTCTAATCGTTCTAACGAGCAAGTGAGCCAGCTTGGTCAAAAATCTTACTCAATACACTGTCTATAACTCGGAGACGGGTCTCTTCAGCCAATCAATTGCACCACAATGACAACATAGTCTACTTATGATGGTTATCCTATCTCGTTTTGCCTGCATAGATACCGTGCACTAAACTGGCTCTCTTCAGGTTTTGAAGAGCCGACAAGTTACTGTAGGCCTATTACAGCTATATTTTCTACATTTTTGTAATAAGGTAAATAGTTTTGTTGCCGTTGTGTCGAAGTGGACTGTTGGACAACAGAAACAGGTGGGTGGAATGCTTGCCTATTTGTTACAATAAGACAAGACTATTTCGTGGCGCGACGGGTAGAGCGTTGGGCTTGCGATCAACAGGTCGTGGGTTCAAATCCTACTCGGACAAAGCTGCGTAACAACATTGGACAAGTTGTTCACACCTATGTGCCTCTGTCACCAAGCAGTATAACTTGGTACTGGCCAAGGGCAGTTATACTGTGCGGCTGGGAAGGTAACCGCGGGCCTGTCTGAAAGTAATGGCAGCCTATCACCGGGTGGATGACTTATAGTCACCTGCGGGCTGACTCTGTACGACGGGATCAGCTCCGGGCCCAACGCTCGGTAACGAGTATGGGAAGCCTTTACCTTTTACTTTTTCTTACGGGTTTGGCATATAACCTGTATAGCCTTTTATATGATGACAGGAGCTGAGTTGTTAATTACACAGTAGCCTACTCTGTTTAGCTTACTAATGTATGCAGTAAACAGCCTTGAGAGTTCTGTCAACTTTTAATAAGCGAGTGTAATGGCATTACATATGTATAACACGACTTGTGGTGAGGATCAGTCCTGAGATTAGATTGACACAGCAGTGTGGTCTCCACATAGACTACATTAGTGAATGCACTGTCGACATTTGCCAGACTTTATATTTCGTTATCACTGGGACACGGACCAGACACAGTCATGTCTATGCAATCTACAATAAAATATATCAACGTGTTTGCTTGCAGAAACTCTGATAACTGCTCGGTCACGTTAGTGGCGGGGGATGATGATGCTACGGATGCAGCAGCAGCGGCCGTTTTGAGGGTCCACAGTTTGTGGGAAATGAAAAATCACGCGCTGTTTGGAACTGCAGGTTGTTATGTAGCAAATTGCTGCAGCAGAAATGACTACTGGGCACTCGGTAGAGCGCCACGTCACATGAAATCGGCACAGTGTCGTTACCGGCGAGCAGCAGACGCGTGTGCTTGTGTAAGTGAAGTAGTTTAATACGGACCGTTGTACCAGTACAGCCGCAGACTTGCGCAGTGGCCCCGTTCTACACAAAACCGAACAGTCTCATGGATGACAGCACTTGTCACTGACTGGTAAACTTACGACATCTGGAATATGTGCCGGATAACTCATAAAATTTCACCAACTGTACCTGTTCCCAAAATTTTAGGAAATTTCGTCCATAACTTTTTGAATAATTCTGATAACAATCACACGGATAGTCAGTTATGGGTCAAACAAAAACCGGCGCCAACGTTCGGTGGAGGCGATTTTGCTATCAACGAAATGCGAGAGAAGTGCAGCGTCGTCGCATAGATCACTTACTAATCAAGATCGACTTGTCGTGGCAAAGCAAGGCAAGCCGATGATGCCTGCAGACACCGCCTGTCAGGACGGTGACTATAGGTTACAGCGGGTTCACTGAGGCCGACCTACGAACGTCTGCGGTCGGACGTCCGTCACGCAAGATACGTTTCCTGTTATCGTCGCTGTCCGGCCGAGCTTCGTGCTAGAGCTCGGCTTATAAACAGCGACGGCGGCGGCGGCAGTAGTGAGCGGCTGATAGCGGTTATCAGAAGGTGGTCGGTCGCGAGCTGCCATTTGCGGTTTCGATGGCACGCACGACTGTGTTCAATCAGCGTAGTCCAATTCCGGTCGACGACGATACGACACGCTGCCGCAAAAACGGTCATTTGTCGTTGTTTATCACCGAAATATTTACGAAGGTTCTGCGGCTGGAGCAGGCACTCATTGCCGACTGCTTTAGTGGTCCAGATTGAGCGATTGATCTGGTGCGTGTGTGTGTCTGGACGATAACTCTTGAACAAAATGACCTTCGGCATAGACAGTTTGGCACGGTGATTTTTCTTGAAACTATCTACGTTAAATTTGAAGGTCAAGGTAATAGGTGAAAGTTCACGATCACAAAGTGGCCGGCGCGACCTCGAGTGATGGCTTTGCTATTTTAAATATTAATATTAGAATACAAGCAGCAGCGTGACGGCTTATACAAGCCACTGCGGACAGCGATGAACGCGGTAGGCCGTCCGTGAGCTCGCTGCACCGCCACTCCGTGACAGAGGGAATTTGTAGTACAGATTGGTTTTGCTACTGTGACTGTGTTGCAATAGTCCATCTTCTCTGCTGCGTATTTCTTAGCTAGTTTAGCATGAGAATTGGGCAGCTAATCTACCTGCAGAAAGTCCGGTCTTTAAAAATTTAAAAAACGTTTGATTTTTGCTTTGTTCGGTGCAAGAAAGTCGAGCTGCAAGAGTCGCAGATCAGCACTTGTGTTGTTCGTCTACGCGATTGTGTTAGTCCTTTGTCACCGTCATCTGTGAAATTAATCGCCACAGCTGTGGCGAGTTATGACACTTAAAACGCATGTAGACCTATCGCCGTCGTTTTTTTTCGCCGCCAGCTTCCTTTCTGTTCGCGGCTTAGATAATCGTCAGATTTATAGGCACATCTATTGCCGGTCGCCTCGACGCTGTCGTGATCTTTTTTGTTTTGTAGCCGCACCGCTTTGATGTTGAGACGACAGCCGCCAGTTACAATGTACTTGAACGTACACATATCAACACTGCTCGTAAAACAATGCATTTTTACCCGCGCGACGCTATGCTAGAGCGGTACTTGCCGTCATCGTGTGTCCGTCCGTCCGTTCGTCTGTTCTTCACAAGTCGGTGTTCTACTAAGATGGCTAAACCTAGGATCACGCATCACAACACCATACGATAGCCCAGGGACTAGTTTTTTGACGCCAAAAATCTCTGCGAAACTCCAAAGGGGTCATCCTCAACGGGGCACCAACTAGAGGTGGGGTAGGTTAGAAGCGGCCATTTTCGGCCAATATCCCGCTACATCTCAAAAATGGTGCAATATAGGGACATACTTAGTATGGAAGGCTAATAGGAATTCGGAATTCGTATGCGCTTTATCGAATGGCGATATTTTTGCTGACCTTGGATGACCCCTAACTACCCCAGACCACCCGATTGTAGATATTTTGTATCGTCTTTCATATCTTCGTAATGGGTAGAGTTAGACTCCAAGTTTGGTAAATTGGTTGAGCGCAGCAAGTCTTAGCCCTCAGATGACACACGATCCCAGAAAGCGGCGTGATCAGGTCACGTGAACCATTTAAATTTTGGTGGTCTCCAACCATATCTCTGGATCGGCTGAAGCTAGAGTTGTCAATTTTGCACATAGGTAGACTATATCGAGTCCTAGCTTTTGGATGACGAACCAAGCCAGAAATTGGCCTGGTTAGGGTCAAGTGACATATTTTCAATTTCGACGCCCACAATCATATCCCCGGAACGGCTGAGACGAGAGTCGCCAAATTTTGTACGCAGGTAGAATATATCAAGCGCTAGCCTTGGGATGACAGGCTATACTACCCCATGCTCGCTGTGCGATAGTTGAACGATGCGTGTACAAAACTATGCAGGTGGCGGAATAAAACGTGGCAGTTGCTGAAAGTGCTCCTTAGCCTAACAGGCGATCTGTTTGCGTTATTCTTACAACAGTAGAACAACATATACAACAACTGATAGAGAGCGTCGCGCGGGTCTCTCGGCGATAGCTGAGCTTCTTGTTTATGTTTCTTTGAGCTACTGCAAGGTCTGCTTGGTCAATGAATTATGTGGGCTATTATTCAGATGTCACAAGAGATGTTTCTGCTGATCATGGAGACCATCCCTCAATATCATTAATGCCTGTGAAAAAATCTCAGCATGATTAATTCTTGTTACAAAGATACAAATTATACAGTTAGAGAAAGTATAAGTAAGTAGCCGTTTATTTCAATATGATATCCGCACACTGTTACAGCGAATAATGGGAATGAAAAGATATATTTTCTGCACGGAAATAAGAAAAAAGGAAAGAGTTTATAAAGATAAAACGACATACATAGCTCAGACACCCATCAAAAATACAAAACAGAAAACCAGTATACAAGATTCACAAAAGACAGAATTAGCACGTAGTAGAGCGAAAGAGTAGGCCTATTTTCTGTCGTTCATCCAGCCAAATAAATTTACAACATCGAACGCAAAAGTCTGTGAGAAAGGCCACTGTTTAAGTACGTGACTTATATGATCGCGTACAGACAAGTTGCTAACGATATCGTTCAGTGCAGTCGATCGGTGCTGACGGACGAGGATTACGAGCCGGTTTTGATGTGCGACCTGATAACAGCTGATAACAGATGCTGAGCCGGTGAGCGGCCACCGTACAGTAAGCTTACAACTGGCGCAGGATCCACAGTCGGCAGACCGCACAGCCGGGGCCTCGTGCTAACGATAACTTTTAGGGACCCAAACTTGTGAGATTAGCATAACAAAAGTCGATAGGCATAGCGACAATCAATAAAGCCCGGTCCACACCAGCAACAATGTCGAATGCTACAATGTCGAATGTTGCTTTGACATTGTTGTTAGTGTGGACCGGGCTTTAGCCTGTGTTATTAGCGGCCACTTTAGTGGTCCAGGTCAAGCGATAGGCCCTCTGTGTATGTGTTTGTGCGTATCCGGACACAAAACTTTCGAGCTTAATGACCTCTGAGATAGATTTTGGCATGATGGTTCAAATTGACGCTATCTAGCCTGCTAGGTCAAATTTGAAGGTCAAGGTCATTGGTCAAAGTTAGGGTTATGGTGAATGTTAAGGGATTGATTGAAAAGTGAAAATGGAGTTGGAAAACCAGTTACACCACCGTGACTAGAAGCAGATCGGAATTTGAAACTGCAAATAAGTAAAAAAACAACCAGCGAAAAATTCGCGGTCGGGTTAAAATGTAGCTAAAGTTGTCACTGCGACCTTGAGTTTAGGACGTTTTAGTTGTTCTACTAGTTTGTTACTGGCCAACCTACACATAGTGTAGGGCGCCAGACTATTAACGGTCGCTGGCGTCTGTCGTCGTCGTCGTCTGTAACACTGCACGGTGGGCCAGTAGTGTTACGTCCCGTTAGGGCGACACCTTGTTTCATGAGAACAAGTACGAGTTACACGCGAGAGCAGAGACTGTCGATTGCGCGATCAGGCCTACGGGAAAAAGTTACAACTCGTGGGGGCAGGTCGCCTCAGCGCGATGCATCTGACAGATCATGCTTTGATTTTCAAGGTCGGAAGTATGACGGGGCCTGCTGTTTTAGAGGTCCGAGCGAGTGGCGAACTGCGTTAGAGCTTTCAGCTGCTCAGTCTGCTGACGGTACGGACGGTAGCTGTTCTAAAGAGACTCGAAACATGCGCTGCGTCGGTCGACCTGCCGTCTAGACGATTTAATGTGCTGTTTTATGACTGTCTCGGCGTTCAGCTACGTTAAGTTATCGTTAGCTCGCCTAAATACTCACTCTACCAGCTGACATACGTCAGAGACAACAGAATGGTACAGCGCTATTACAGTGTGTCCGGAAAAAAGTGAGACCCCTAAATATTTGGCGATAATAACCGCAAACGTGGACCGGATTAAATAAAATTTTACTCGAACAAAGGCTGACAAAGCAGCGATAACTATTTCGAAGAATCTGGTTCGGTTTCGTACAAATCCACCTCAACGTAACTGCGATATGTCAAAGTTTAAGTGAGACTATCAAGAAGTTACACGGTTGAACAGTCCGAATGTGTAAATCAGATGTACAAATGTCCCGTATATCGCCGAGACACCGCACAGTGATGTGTGTTCCTGGCGTTATCGCTAACTCTTCGACAACTCTAGCGTTCTCGTTAGTGCGCTAGTGCGACCAGACCACAGCGTACCGCCGGGCTTGCGGTCTGCAGAGTGTAGACTCATTTGTATCAGTTTGCTGTAGCAGACGTTTCACAGAAGCGAGAGATCAGTTTTTCGGACGTTCAGCCGTTAACCCTTTAGCGTCTCGCACTTCTGAAATCTTGGCATTTTCATTTCGTGAAACTTAGAAAATAGCGCGCGATCGTCATTTTATGTTAGCGTTTTTATGTTAGATTTTATCTCGCTACGTCTGACTCCTGATTTCATGTTTTCCATCGATTACTGCAATGCACTTATGTCCTTTTTGTAATGGATGCGCACTATAAATACGCAGATGATGCTGATTAGCGAAATGCTACATGGTTATACGAGAAGTTCAATGTCTAATCGTTTGCAAGGGTGAAGTAACTCATCCTTCATTCCGTTTAAGAGATTTTCATAGATCTCTAGTAGAAAATGGTAGGCCTATATATGTCAAATAATGCTATCTCCGGTGACCTTGAGTGACCTTCAAGCTTATTTCCCCTGATTACGAACCCTTTGTATGACAGTTTCTCGTAGCGCTGCTTTTTTTTGCCGATGATGCGCGATCTGTTTGCGATGGAAAGTTTATTGTAATAATTTTGGCGGAAATGTTACTTTCAAATTAGGCAAGGAAAGCCAGCTTATTTTCTCACCTAACAGGCAAAGCAAACACGGAAATTACATCGTTTTCCTTAAAGACTTTATTTTGCTTTGCCAATAGAATACACACAACTTATGTCTGTGTTCTATAGGCAAAGCAAAGTAAAGCCTTTCAGTAAAACGGTGTAATTTTTGTGTGTGACATAACATATTGAAATCATCACCGATTTACATATGAACCCACCTGTACTATCAGTGGGCTCAGCATCTGAAACGTCTAACATAGCTTGCTACCTACACGGACTTGTTATCAAGACCTTACTAAAAGAATACGAGTTCAAGACCAAGACATTTAGTAACTGGACCCAAGTGCTGTCAAGACTCGAGACCGTGCATGGTCTGGAGATCACAAAACTGGCTGTAAAAGGTAAAGGCAAAGGCTTTCCATACTTGTTACCGAGCGTTGGGCCCGGAGCTGATCCCGGTGTACAGACAGTCAGCCCGGAGGTGACTCAAGTCATCCACCCGGCGGTAGGCTGTTATTATAGACGGGTTAATACACCGACTGACCCAAAAAATTGCAACATTTTGTTTTATGGTGGTTTTATGTTAGGTTGGGTCTAGTCGACAACATACTAAAAGTTGGACAAAATTGGAGTATGGGAAGGTGTCCAATTTCGAAGATGATTTTTGTCGATTTACAAGTCATTTTCTTACATTTTACCCAGGTTTTCAGCTACAGTATTTCACATGAAAGTGTTACCAGTGATGTTGAATCATCCCTTATACCATATCTAGGGCTACCTGTACCCCAGCACATCCTAGTGTTGCACTTATTATATCTTATTT
>Ga0209780_1002061_pt1 | contig 13967 bp, 10 predicted proteins | sample WorMetexBAHAMAS2_FD_187384 | JGI IMG/M metagenome (GOLD analysis project Ga0209780, IMG submission 187384) | Marine gutless worms symbiont microbial communities from Max Planck institute for Marine Microbiology, Germany - Inanidrilus exumae... | ecosystem: Host-associated > Annelida > Digestive... | reverse complement strand
GCCGAGTTGGAGAGGAAACGGGCAGCTCGCAAACAGCAGGCCGTCAACATCACTGGCACGGCTTGGCCGTGCGATCGATGCAACAAGATCTGTTCATCGCGAATTGGGCTCTTCGCCCATCGTCGCTCTCATCGGTGACGCAATCCGTCGTCTTCGACGGTGCACTCCATGTGTGTCATGCATAGTGTCTCCTATACATAACAAATGTCTGATGTAAGCAAAGTAGATTAATATCTGTCTTTAAAACACGGCTCGTAACAAACTAGAAGATGCCAGCACTCACAAGGATGCAAAAAACCCACGCAGGCAATGTTTTTTGTCACTCGTGACCTTAACCTTTGATTTTTTGACCCCCAAAGTAAATGGATTTTCAGAACTCACCTTTTACATTTCTGTATCAAGTTTGGTGATCCTAGCTGCATCGGTTTTTGAGATATCGTGCGGAAAAACAGACACACAGACAGACACACAGACAAACGGAGGTGAAAACCTACCTCGGGACTGCCGTCGGCGTTGGTAATAAAAACTTAAAAGTTGATTAATCGAACGTCTTTAATCAGTAATTAATCGATTAAAATCGAGTAAAGTCCAATTCAAAAATGCCCAGTGCACTTTTGTTTTGAAGCATGTATATGTGTTGCGGTTGGTATGTCACTGTCGTCGAAGAATAAAGACCGGGAGTTAATGTCCTTAGCAGTTCTATTATTTTTATTCCATTAAAACAAAAATGTTTAGCTAATATTCTTCCAACAAGATTCATCATCAAATAACCGGAGGGAAGTAATTAAGCAATAAGACACAAATTTTTAATCAAGCAAAAATTTTAATCAATTAAAATTTTTAACGATAAGACGATTAAGTAGTCGTTGAAAATCGCAATCTTACTTTGAAATATTGCAAAAATGTTGCCACCGTCTAATAAACAGTGGGGAAACAGCTGACTCCCAAAGGGTTAACGTGCCTGTCGCGACCACGCCTCGCTCCATTCTCGATCCATTTTGCTCCTCTCCTCGCCGAAACCAGCCGGCGCACCATAAAATATTTGCGAAAAATTCGGCGAATTCGCGTTCAGTATACAGCGTTGCAGTCGAGCGTAAAATTGTAATGAAGTGACGTGCGCTCGTTATATTTATCGCATAGGCAACTGAACGTCTAAAACGCGTCGAATTACTAAAATGTAGACACAATGCAACATTATTAACAAAACAGTATTACTTCATCAGTAACGTCATCGACCACCTGCAGACAGCTGGAGCCTGTTAATATTGTCATCTTAAAGAATGTCGATTAGGCCTACTATTATACAGGCATACAGGCCTATGCATGTTTATTAGGTCTAATGTACTTCATAATTTAGCCATACGTAATTGGTAGATTGCTTATTTTAACGCTGGCCACGTATAGCGGTAAGCGTTATGCATTGATCGGTCTGGCATCCGTCTGTCTGCCCATCTGTCTGTCCGATCTTTTTCTAATCTTAATAGGGCGCGCAGCGCATACTCAGCGTGACTCACCAGGGGGCAGCACGCGACGCGGCCAGTGTACATTTTCATCCGAGTATTACGAGTGTTTAAATTTAACTAGTAGTCTAAATTGCATCCAAAGAAGACGCAGTTCTTTGAGATCAGTTTCCATCAGCGTAGTCCAGCTACAGACATGACTGATGTTACTGCCGTCAAGTCTATATAAAACCGCGCGGAAGAAGACGAAATTGTTTCTTCGTGCAGGTTGCTTGTCGCCGGCACGCTGCGGCGACGTTGATATTTTGAGACTCGACGACAGCGCCGTCTGGCGGTCAGGAAGACGGATGGTTCGGCTACTTGTCCGCAAGTCGCTGCTGTCGGCCTGGACGACATCGCGACTGTACGGACGTCGACGAGCGGGCAGCGGCTGGCGCTACGTGCCTCGGCGGACAGTCGCTTCGGCGGTGACGGCCGGAGACGACCACGGAACACGCGACTTCCGGCCCGATGTGCTCTTCGTTTCCTGTTGCTGCTGCGGCGACGACACCAGGTGCCCCTGCTGCTGCTGCTGCTGCTGCGTGACAGATGAAGAATGCCAAGGTAAGCTGACGAGATTTTTCTTCGCTATTTTATTAAATGCCCGCCCGGCATCGCACGCCGAAAGTCTGATGTTCTGCCGATGTTACTTTCTTTTATCTTCTTCTTTTAACGGTCATCTTGGAGGCGAATTTTCCTAGAATATACTGGACCGACCTTCATCACATTTTCAGGGTACACGTATGGGTGGACAATGGACATGATCAATTTGACCTTCTTTTCGCGATCGCTCTGCGGACGTTGCTGTGGTAACCGATTTTTGGTGCGCATTGGCGAAAATTTGTATATCCCACATTTATTTTGTGTGCTAGCATTTCACAACGGATGGATGGCAGGATCGGAACAGGGATGTACGTGTTAACACCTCCGGTGACCCATCTACATCTGATAAAAATTTGGTTAACTTTGGTTCAGTAACTCCTGAGATTGGCAGGCACGTTTGCACCGGGCGGTCAACACACCGGGCTTTGCCACGCGTCTAGTCGCTGTATGAATGCTTCGAAGCATTCGTGCGTTCTGACCGACCGCGTCTGCACTGTAGGTTCGTGTTTGGCGTCGACAAAATGTCGCACAATGACGCACGGATTAAACTGAACGGATCACGCCGGATCTCACATCATGGATCCGGCATCCATCGGGTGGGATCTGGCACGTAATCAGTGAGATCAGGTAGTTTACTCCTCAGTCCCAGGTTATCGTATGCTATGTGAAGCTTTTTTGTCTCAAAATGCACAAAATCGATTTTGGTCGGGCTTTCGCGGTCCCGGGACCCATGTGCGGGGCTTACAGCTGGTTTCAAGGACCGTTTTAACACGGGGGGGGGAGTGAGAATTAAAGAGGGAAGGGAAGACCGGATTAAAGCAATCAGTGCGATCCCGACGACAACGATTGTGATCATAGTATTCACAGTGATACTAATATAGTCTTATTGATGATCTTTATTAGCCAAAAGAAATATTAATTATGCGAACATGGCACGATAGCGTCCTTAATGTAGTCTATATAATTACGAAGTATCATATTGCAGTGCTATCAGATTGGTAGAAAAATAACGACATGAAATTAGCACAAAAAACAAAGAAGAGAGAAGAAAAAGTACGTCACATGCCGAGGGCGTGCCCGGGCGTGCCCCGCGCGCTCGCCGTCAGTGGATGGGACTGGTGTCTATCGGCAATACTTCCTGCCGCGCGCCGCACCGATTCGTCCGATTTTGGGCTTCTGGGGAGCAAAGTTCCCCAAAATTGGAGATTCCCTGCCCAGGACGCCTCTGAACCACCATGCAAAATTTGATGCCGCTAGCTTTATCCTCGCCGGAGAAATCCGTAACCGTACAAACACACACACAAACAAGCAAACAGTAAACGATATATCCACAGTTTGCCTAGCGGCATTTGTGGATAATAACTTAACTAAACACAAAACCGCTGGCTATGCCCAACGACTTCTCTTAACGTATCCCTACGTAAACCACATTTTAGTCAAACAATAGCCGATACATTAGAATCCGCGATTCAGTATTACAAAGGCTCAATAAAAAGCGCACTGTATATATGTGGTATAGATTTATTCAACTTTGCGAGGAATTTTTAAGTTCATTTTGCTATAAAAGAGCTTGGGTGGGAGACACAGAAAAAAATATTAGTGGCATTCATTCACTGTGTTGATATCGGTAGTTTGGAATAATTTCATTCATAAGGTTTTCAAAGTGGCTTGAGTGGCGCAGCCAGTGCAGGGACCACTAAAACCCGTCCATGACCAAAATGTCAAGATGCATTTGCTGTTGATTAACTGCGTACTGACTTCAACCTAGGCAATTCTGTATGTTTTCATTTGTTTACCAGAAATGGCGAATAAAGATAAATATAATATTACATAGTTTGCAAAATATACTATTTGAAGACAGATATCAAATTAAAGCTTGTAATGTCATATCCTGTCTTGTAATATTATTACCGATCATTACCGCGCGACGCTATGCTAGCGCGGTAATGGCGGTATATGCTGTTATGTTGTGTCCGTCCGTCCGCGCGTCCGTCACAAGTCGGTGTTCTACAAAGATGGCTAAACCTAGGATCACAAAAACAACGCCGTACGATAGCCCAGGAACTCTAGTTTGCTGATGCCAAATATCTCGGCGAAATTCTAACGGGGTCACCCCAACGGGGGCGCCAAACAGAGGTGGGATCGGTTAAAACGGCGATTTTCGACCAATATCTCGCTATATCTCAGAAACGGTGCAAGATGCAAGATGAGGACATAGTTACGATGGAACGCTAATGTGCTTTATCGAATGGTGCTATTTCCAGTGACCTTGAGTGATCCTACCTACCCCAAACCACCCAATTTTCGACATTTAGTATCGCCTTTCATATCTTCGTAGTGAGTGGAGATAGAGACTTCAAATTTGGTATTAAGGTTAAAGGTAGCAAATTCTAGCCAGTGGATGGCAAAACATTTCTGAAAGGGGCGTGGTCGGGTCACGTGAACCATTTAAATTTTGGTGGGCATTAACCATATATCTGGAACGGCTGATTGTCTCAGGTGCTGTTAACTTAGGTGGGCGGTCAGTGTGGTAAACTGGTGACGGTCTCGGTCACCAGTTTATTACACTGACCGTCGACATCTGTGAACAACATGGTGGGCATGAGTGACTGTGTCGCGCGGGTCTGTCAGCGGCAGCAGAGACTTGTTTCAATGGCCCAGGCAGAGAAATCGGTCAGGCGTAGTTTGTCTGTATGTCTGTGTCGGGACAATAACTTTTGAACTAATTGACCTCTGACCTAGATAATTGGCATGCTGATTCGCCTTGACGCTGACTAGGTCACGTTTGAAGGTAAAGGTCATAGGTCAAAGTTCACGGTCATCGGATGAAAACGTTCCACCTTTGTGCTAAAGTCCCCGGTGCGACCGCGAGTGAGGGCTTAGTTTCATCGTATAGCCTGAGCCTGTATCCGCAGTAAAGACAGCAGCTGTCATAACGCAGTGACGTAGCGAAAGCACGTGACATGCATCAGCTAGTCGGAAGACTTGTCTCCGTGCAGCGTCCGCAACTGTCCGTCATGTGACATCAGAGACCAGCTTGACAGCAGTAGCCAGAGCGAGCGGCTGTATCCAAGTCAACAAGCCGCTGTATAACGCTATCTGGCGGATCCAGCTATCTGACAAGGGAGGCCCATGGGAGCGCGGATTAAGGGATCCGGGAACCAAGCTGCAGGGTGGGGACAGGGGAGCAGCCCACCCCATGGATTCTTGGAAAACGGGGTTTGGAGATGGCGCCACCAGGCAGGCGGCCGCAGACAAAGGGGACGGCGGCGGCCGCTCCACGGTTCTCCGTTCCCTGCATCCACCACTGTGCACCGAGTCCGTGTCTCCGGATGCGGCAACCGGCGTCGCTTTGTGGTATAACAGCTCTACGTTGCCAGGAGAATACATTTGTCCTGGTATTCTGCGTGGACGACGTTCACAGATTGATGTTCAACGTCTTATGAATGCAATTAGCTACACAAAGGCTACGAGTGACTTTATTTTGGAGGTTAACCAACCGGTCTTTATAGCCTTTGGTTTCAATACCGGTCGTTCCAGACATGGCGATCACCGTATCCTATACTCGTTTAACATAAACCGAACTCCAGCAGTCCCACTGGCATTTCCACTTGCCTATTAGCGATGCACTCAGATGCAATAGTTATTGTTGTTATTCACTTTTGGCCTGTTATACTGCTTTGTGTACTTTGTACTTCGGTTGAATCACGAAAGTCATTCCCCCAAAAAAATCTACGTAGGAATATTCGAAAAAAATATTGACCGAAAACACAGAAGTGGAAAAAGAAAGAACACGACCTTACCATTTAAGTGGATAAAATCATATGATCAATTCGACTGAACTTGTAGACACAGAAATACATATAAACAGGCATGCAGACAAAAAACAGTCCGATTTCCAGTATCTAGTCCGCAATGGAGATGAGCGAACGAACCGTCGGCCTGTTCCATTATGATATAATACAAGTATGTTCGTCCTCATAATACTTGGACGCAAATGTACGCTGGCCGCGTTGCGTGCTGCCCCCTGGTGAGTCATGTTGAATATGCGCTGCGCGCTCAATTGACGTTAGAACGACAGAACTAACAGACAGACGGATGGACGGACGCCAGACCTTTATATTACGCTTACCGGTAGACGCGACACGCGTAATAACAATAGTGGCTTGAAGTCCGAAGATGCGGAGGCACTGCGTTCAATTCCAGTCCGGTCCGAAGACGCGTGCGCAACAGCTGCAACTGGACAGTTTAATCTGGTCGTCGGCCGAACGCAATAACCAGAACGCCTACAATGTGGATAAGAACGGGAGAAGAATGTGATCGATATCTTTAAGCGGGAGGAGGACGGAACGGGAATGCGAGTTGCTAGGAACGGAGAGACAAAGTACGGCGCAGCCGTGCGCCGCTGACATCTAATTTTCCTGGACGCCCTGAGTCGATTGAATACCCCGCCGACTACCATCTGCGACGGCAGTTGTCTGCGACGAGTAGCGGAAGGACGGCGCAGCACCATCGCCGGCGCATCAGATCGCCGACGTCGCCCGATAATAAAGTTGGCACGGGCGGCTCTTTGTAGGCAAATTCCGTCACTCAATTACTCCAGTCCGACAATATATTCTACTTACCGCCGACTTCTCTGTGAGGTTTATTGGTCGAGTTCAGAATAAAATTAGTTTTGCTTCCGTTGCCATGCGTCTCTTAATATCACCGATCAACAACCAGCATGTTATTTACCCCGTAATTTTGCTCTTCATTATAGCCATTTGTCGGCATGGGCGCCTAGGGGAATGAGCAAAGAGAGTAATCGCTCCCTCTAGAGGCTGGAAACTGAGAGGCAGCCGCCTTGGACAGCTGCCCTCCCCCTGACTCATATTTAGACAGTCTAAATAGGGGTGGTTTGTCACCGTAGGCTAGGATTTGATACAGTCTACATGCATGCAAAATTTGACGATTCTAGCTTCAGCCGTCCCAGAGATATTATCAGAGGCGTCAAAATTTAAACTAAGTTACGTGACCCTGACCACGTTCCTATTAAGGGTGATTTCTCATCCTTGTGCTGGGACTTGACATAGCCTACATGCACGCAACATTTTACCACTCTAGCTTCAGCCGTTCCGGAGATATGGTTGGTGCCCACCGAAATTTAAATGGTTCACGTCGCGTGACCTGACCACGCCCCTTTCATGGATATTTGCCATCCGTGGGCTACCACTTGCTACGATCAACCTATTTACCAAATTTAAAATCTCTATGTCTACCACTAGTAAGATACAAAAGGCGATACAAAATAGCCAAAATTGGGTGGTTTGGAGTAGTTAGAGTCACTCAATGTCACTGGAAATAGCACCATTTGATAGAGCGCATACACGTTTCTAGTAGTGTTCCATAGTAAATATGTTCCTGTTTTGCACCGTTTCTGAGATATAGCGAGATGTTGGTCGAAAATCGCCAAGGTCATTGATACTGGTACCATTCGAGAGGCCACATTTGATTACTTCCACGGTAACAATGTCTTTGCCTTGTATCCGTTTCCGACATTCAATGTACGTGACTGCCTCTGACCTTGATAATTTCTTCAATCTTCAGTTTCGATATAACACTTAAAATTGCAGACCACATAGACTTTCCGATTTGTGTGTAAACATATCGTGTCGGTAATTAATACGAGCTATATTTTCGGAGGTATCGGAGTTAGAGGTTTCAAACAGCTATATAGCTGTTTGAAACCTCTAACTCCAATACCTCCGAAAATATAGAGTTTCAAATATAGGTTTCAAACAGCTATATAGCTGTTTGAAACCTCTAACTCCAATACCTCCGAAAATATAGCACGTATTAATTACCGGCACGATATGTTCGAATGACCTTGTTGGTGCCATTTGATGGGCCACATACGATTTGCTATTAGTCTTTCATTGTATTTATGACACTACTTTGTACCCTTTCAGAAATATTATCAGAGATTATAAGTATTATTTACTAAAATTTAAAGAGGTCATATGACTCTGAACACATCCTTTCGGGAGAAGTTCATCATGCGTGCGCTATAGTACTTCGCGAGGTAAAAAACGCTGAAATTACGAGAAGGCGTGGCTCACGGACAACCAGAACAGAGAGTAGCTTAACATAATTGAGAGAATTTGGGCAGCAAGACTTTCGTGATATTATTAATCTATTTAAATGTGACATTTTCACATTTTTGGTGTTGCATTTTTACCGCGCGACGCTATGTTAGCGCGGTATATGCTGTGGTCGTGTGTCTGTCTGTTTGTTCGTCTGTTTGTATGGCGATCCTACGTTTAGCCGTTTTAGTACAGTGCTGGCTGTTGACAGACGGACAGACAGACGGACAGACAGACATAGGACGAGCCTTTTCAAGTGGGTTTTTCGTACAGGCAGCAATTGTGAAGATTGCAACTGACAGCGTGTCGCGCGGTCCCTCTGCGATACATGAACATCTTGTCTCTTTTGTGATTCTTACCTCTTGCAGGTGTAAGTAGAGAGAGAGAGACGATTTAATACTGATGCTGTGCATCAAAAATTTTGATTTGGGCGACATTTATCGGTAGAAGTTACTGTGATATCGGGAACAATGCAATCGCATGGCAGTCGCACCAATCGAGCTGATGCCGTTATTGATTTTGTTTTGCTGTGTACACCGCAGCAGTGACTCACGATGCTTTTGAATGGGCCGGACAACCACCAAAATTGCCCATCCTCTTCGAGGATCTGACCCCCATCTAATGAAGGTTTATTGGTCGCGAGTCTACCTTTTAATCGACATGCATCTCAATCTCGAGCGTGACCAAAACACAGACCACGCTACTCCGTCCGTAACAATAGCCATTGCCAGGCTCGTTGAGGGCCAGTTTGGGGCCCGGGGGAACTACGCTCACTAACGGGGCCCCAGCAGGCTGCATTATGAGGGGCCGGATCGGGGGCCCCTCTGACACTGCGGGGCCCGGGGTAGCTTACCCCCTTACTCCCCCTCTCGACGGCCCTGGATATTGCTGCAATGCGGCCTAAAACGGGATTGCTTTGAAACTAAATTTAAGTTCCTTTCTGGCCTGTTATACATATCTATGCTATGTACTTTTCACTAGAGTTAAGCCACGAAAGCCACTTCCAGTTCGATGTGCAAGTGCACGAAGTTTTTGCCGAACTTTGCGAATCCCCACAAGCATGGAGCAAATCGATCGGATCGAGTGCTGCGTGCGTCGCCGAGAACATTGAGTTAAGTGCGAGACGAAGACTGTCGGCGGACCGCTCACCGCTGAAGCGAAAAGGTCGTGAGAACGTTCAAAACGGAGGCGACTTTATTCGTCATCGAACGCCCGTTATCGTCGTCCGACCGTACGTCGGTCGGCGCGAATTTAATTTGGCCGACAAAGCAACGCCGTGCGTGTCCCGCGGGTAATCATCATTGCAACCCGCACGGTCAGCGTGTATCTGCCAACGCACTGTCTATATTCCAGCCGTCATGTGCTGCGTCTGCATGGGCAAATTCTGGCGACACTGCGCGATCTGCAATCAGCCATGTTAAGTCTCCACATTCTGATAGGTATTTTGTGCATCGATTCGACAATTCCAACAGAACAACGTCGATCGGTGAGACGGAGAAAACTTTCGGAACAGTAGTTTGAAAATTTTTAACATAAGGGGTCGTTTTTCTAAAAAAAACGCAAAAATTATTCAACAAATTTTAACGTTTTGCGACTTCAGGCCGCCATAACTCCGCAATGATTACAGATCGCCCGAAACTCAGTCTCATTACAAGTTTTCATTTTTACCGTTAGAATCAACTCAAAATCATTCTCTCGGGCTGTACGCCGCTGCCTGGCTGCCGACATGGAAGAAAAGCAGACTGAATTGGAAACTGAAAATAAGTAACACGGCAGATAACGCTGGCATCACTCAGTCACAGGCACGTGACACTAGGTATCATCGAATAATAATAACATGATTATTACACTAATAACGGAGATGATATTTGTGGTGCTGTCATCATGGCAAAGCTATTGCAAGAGTTCACTCGGTTCATTTGATGAATGCAGACTCAGCGCCAAGGTTGCCGCCAACCCTCAGATCAAGCCAACTGACTTGGACTGCGAGTCCGCCAGATATAAATGGCAGCTACCGTCTACATTCACCATCGCCGTTTTATTATTACTCAGCCCGAGAGCTGATACCGTTCCACGGAGGATGGAAGGCTGAGTAGACCTAGGCACTGCAGTTAGGGTGTGCAGCCCGTTCCCAGTGGCTGTCGTGATAAACACAACTGCCCGCGGTGAGATTCGAACCTGGGTCCTCTCGCACCGCAGTCAGGCATGCTACCATTAGGATTAGACCACTGAGACACTGCATTAGAATCAGGAAGTAAACAGCTTGTGCGTCAGTAAATAAGTAAACAGTTGTGCCACCTGTCTAGTACGCCGGTTGGAAACGCTCTCTTCGAGCGTATATTGCACTGTGTCTTCAAATACACTGCAAACCGTTTAATTATTATTGTACAGACTCGTGCCGATTCTTGTATGACCGCCGAAGGCAATGCCGTTATATTTTACCGCTGTAATTTATTCATTTTTTTTATTTCGTCAGCATAGATGAAAGACCAGCCATGGGATCTCAACCTAATTTGGCTCGTAGGTCGAAAATGGTGTCGATTTACAAATACCCAAATATTTGGGGCCCATTCCGCAAACTTGGGGCGCAAAGCATCAAATTTTGGACCACTTTTTCCGCGACTTCCGCACTTGAAACCGCATATCTTCGGAACGAAACGTCGCATCGACAAACAAAAATGCTAGTGTCAATCTACAATATGTTTCCAGTCTCCTACAAGTTGACTTACTTTCCGTGGCCCTTGACCCGGAAACGGCTAAGATCCGTTTGATAGTTGTGACCCACCCTTCGGCGGCCATTACGTTGCAACCATAAAAGTTGCGACATCTCTCAGATAGTTAATATTGTGACATTGTTTGAAATGCTTGTGTGACGTTGTAGAAATTTGTGTGTTAGTTAAGTTAATTAAGAAATGATTCTTTTTTTACAATATATTTTCTATTATACTGCTGTATTGTTTCTACCATTATGGTGAATAAAGACGAATATAATAGGCTTACTAATAGAGCGCAAATGCATGACTTCGCTGGTAAGGGCGTGCTTAACGTTCTAGATGGAATCCTACTAAAGTGATATTTGCCGTTTTAGAGCTTACACCTTACATCTGGTTTTAAACTGAGTTTGAAACATTAACTACCAGTAAAGTTCGGAGGGTCTATGTGCATTATCATCGTATCAGTTTCGTGCCGATTGGTAAGACCGTTACGGAGATATGGCGGTTTTTTATTTTCAAGACGATGGCCGTCCGCAATCTTGGATTTGTTTTACGCGTGTTTGGACCACCCACGAAGAGTATTTGGTGATCATTGTCACTGTGCAAAATGTAGTTAGAATCGGTGAAGTAGTTTCGATAACATGCAAGTTTCACACTTTTGCGTGTTAGGCTTAAAATGCCCATTCACGTCCCTTTTAGGGATGTTTTAGTGTAAAAATGGGGAAAACGGAAACTTTTTGCAGTTCTATCCCTCTAGGAATGCAATAACCTGGGATTCACGTCTATTGAATCAAACATCGTCAAAATCGCTTCTGCGGTTTTTATTGTGGTCACAAAAAATAAAAACCACGCGAGAGGAATACTTCGCCCATTTGCCGGAACGCCCCCACTGGGGTAGTCGATATCAATTTTGGCTTTCGGGTAATATTGCCGACCTAATCAGTCGTGCCAAATTTTGTGACAATTATTTCATGGGTTTCGGAGTTCTGATACCCTCGATTTTGTTATTCTCCATAGGATTAGCTGGTCGCTCTTACAATAAGCACATACCGTGCCACACTGTGACATTTTTGGAAGACAGTCTTGCATTTACCTGCTTATTTGTGTGTTTGTGCATTTTAGTTAGCTGTACTCTAGGAGGATAGAATAGATAACACATATAATTAGCTATTTTTATCTACTCAACCGGATGTGTTTGTTCATGACGGATCAAGGATATACGAAGAACTTTCACATGTATCGATTTCAAATGCTTTTGCTTACTGTACAAGTCGCTTGTCAGACCTCATCTGGAATATGGAGTTACTTCGTGGTTTTCATACAAAGTCAAAGACATCATTAGGCCTACTATTGATACTAACAAGTGTGGAGGATAAAAACATGTATTGTTTATGAAAAATGATTCGCCTTCGTATTCGACTTACAGGTCGTGAAACTAAGATGCCAAATATACGTCACATCTTTTATGGAAACCTTTATTTCACCACGAATGGTAACATAACAACGAGAAAATAGAAAAAATTAAAAGGAAAACAGTAAGAAACGGGAAAGAACTGAACTATATTGTATACGTACACACAATTTGATACGATTACCAACTTCTGTTTATCGTATGTAAATACAGTATATGCAGTCTTTATATCACCGTGGCCAGAGACAAGCACAACATTTTCAAATATATGCCTAGCCAGTGACGTATGCAGGATTCAACAAAGGGGATGCCAGAAGGGATTGATACCCTAATTGATCAAGCGTATCGAGCGCGAAAAAAGATTTTAAAAACATTTTTTGCAGAATTTAGTTATTTATTGGCTTTAAATGAAGTACTTTTACAACATTTTCGTTGATTTTCATAATAATAGAGGCCGATACCATGCATAAAATCAGAAATAATGGGATTTAAAAAATTATTTTTGACTGTCAAAGGGGAGGCCATGGCCTGACATCCCCTGGCCTAGCCATGATTAGACTATGATACTGCCTTTAATTTTTTGGTGCGTTTTTCGGTACTTGGTAATCAACTGACAAAGTTCTACAGTATCAATATTATAAGTTCTGAATAGTAAGTCCGGTGTATGTTCTCACGAAGGAGTTCGTTGATCTATATTCAAGGATTCTGTTGTAATGGTCAGTGGTCAGTGTTGCGTGGCGCTGCTGCTGCTGCTTCTGATGCTGGCTCAAGACGCTGCTGCCGGTAATTAAGAGACCGACATCCAAGCTGCGGCCGCCGGCTAGCGCCTGTGACGTTTCATCGTCAATAATAAATGAGCTGGTCGATAACTCCGTCAGAACGTCGACGCCGACTCCGCGGCAAAGACTGCAGACCGTACTTCACATTAGCGATGTTAGACGAACGTGACTTGGGCCGAATGAAAAAGAATGACGTGCTTCGTAGCTGCTCTGACTCCCTCGGACGTCTTTATGAGCGAAGAACGCAAGCCGACGCAACGGAGTACTTATCATAACGACACGGCTCTCTTCAAAGACTTTCGACGCGTTTGCCTTACGTAACACCTTGCTACAAAACCACCTCTCCTGTAAATTACATTAAAATGCAACCATTTTCATTTTTACCACTCGACGCTAGACATAGCAATCGTAAATTGTCGATAGTTATGGCTTTGTCATTTCGCCATTCAGGTTATTCATGGTCACCGATTTTGGTACCAATCTAAAGCTCATATACGACTTCCTATCAAGACGATAGCTACGCAAGTAGACCTACTGCGCATTAAGTCTTGAATTTATGAATCTGCTAGGAATTTGTACCGTGGGCGTCACGCGGTCCCTCTGCAGACGTTTACTACTAGACATAGTAAACGTCAATTGTCCATAGTTATGGCTTTGTCAACCACTTTTACGCAATCCGCCCCAGAAATTACCAAATGCGGTAAAATAACGCAAAATAAGGGTAATTACTTCGTTCAAGGTCATTCAAGGTCACCGATTTTGGTACCAATCGAAACCTCATATACGACTCATTAGTGATTAATACTAACTTACTTCCTGTATTGCACCGTTTCTAGGAT
>Ga0209780_1002060_pt1 | contig 13968 bp, 7 predicted proteins | sample WorMetexBAHAMAS2_FD_187384 | JGI IMG/M metagenome (GOLD analysis project Ga0209780, IMG submission 187384) | Marine gutless worms symbiont microbial communities from Max Planck institute for Marine Microbiology, Germany - Inanidrilus exumae... | ecosystem: Host-associated > Annelida > Digestive... | reverse complement strand
GAAGAATAAAGTAAAAAACTAAAAAAAGGTATACCTAAGAAACCAAAACACGTGTTTTTTCACGTGTTCGCCCAGACCACCCACGTTGTAGCAGCGCCACATGGATTTGCGTGTGTGGTCATACCCGCGGCCCGGTTATATATTCCAAGTTTCATCAAAATCCGTTCAGGGGTTTCGGAACCCCAGGGGTCAAAATTTGGCCTTTCCCATTACTTTGGCTAGTCGCTTTTACAACAGCATGTACTACCGTACACGCCGTGATTTTAAAAAATTCGTCCGAACTCCCTCGGGCATTTACCCCTCCGCGGGTTGGGGATCATAGTATAGAGTTAGTGTACGTCACACACACGCACACCAGGTATGGGCGTGGCCATGCCTACAGAGTGGCATGGACAATAGTCAAAACTGTTTGGCTGAAGGCCACCAGGAGTGAGTGCATATATATAGGTTTCTTGTCCAACTAGGGTTTAGACAATTAAATTTTTAATTTTTTTCTTTTAACATGATTCGTTTTGGTGCATTCTGAGTGTTACTAACCGTAAATTTGAATTTCAAACTATTGAGAACCACCTTAAATTGTAAGATAAAAGGCAGTCGAAGACGGCAGGCTTTGCCCCCGATACCGCCTCCTGGTAACTCGACCAAACAACGTTGTCTGACGTCCGACTGGTGCCGCCACCTGGTGAAGTCGACGAAACATACGCATCGTCTTTGATTCTGGCCTCATCGGTCCATTGCAATCGTAGACAGCAACTTCGCCCCTGGTGCCGCCATCTGGAGAACTCGACTACATATAACGTTGTCTTTGATTCTGGCACATTGGCCCCATTATGTAAAAACATGACGTCATCCACAAAAAAATCCGGAAGTACATAACTTATTGCTCTGTCATCAGAGTAGGACTGAGCCACGGCCAGAGGTAATATGTACAGAAAATTTCGTAAAAAAATTCGGACATGTGATTTTTGAGATATGCGAGGGACAGAGAGAAAAACAGACTCACAGACAGACAGACAGACAGACAGACAGACAGACAGACATGCATAGGCTACACGCTGATCGCAACAATTCATCCACCTAATGGGGGCGACGTATTAAAGATATAATGGCAAATATGCCGATGAAAATGGTGTTAATGGTGATGATGATGACAATGACGTTAACAATGACGTCACTAGAATGACTGTGGCTCTTCATCGATCTGTCACTGGCGCTGTCTATTGACACACGCTGTCGTGACGACAAACAATGCTGCTTCTCAGTTCCTCGCACCGTCCAGTCGTCCACCTCACATTCGATCTCGTCGCGCGTGCCGTCAAGAACGTACACGTAAAAGATCGGTTACACTTGAGGAAAGGGTCGAAATCCGGGAGACGAGCGGCAACTCTAAAATCAGCCAGTTTTGTACATCGTCGTAGAAAATTGCGGCAAAAGGACAAAGATTCGTAATATTTTACTGGGAATAAAATTCAACGCCTTTTGTGTACAAAAGTGTTAGCTAAAATCGCCCTAGTTGTTTGACATTTTGTACGATTTAGAGTGCCGTTTTACGGAAAATGAAGTCGATTAGTACAGACATGACGTCATATTTTAGGAATAATCATCACTGTGTCATCCTCAACATTATGGGACCTATAGTACATCAACGAACACATATGCAGCATAGTCCGTGTGTATAAATGATAAACAAGTGTCAAAGTGATACGCTACAAGGCCGCATCGCCGACTTGTCACCAAAAACGGCTGTGAGTGGATTCGTCCGATCTTAATCGAATCTATAGTACACTGTTCGTTGGGTTTACCCGGGTCGGCATCGCGATCGGTTTAGCCGTTTGTGCAGGACACATCCGTGTGATCAACACACAGACAGACAGACCACGCTACGTGCCACATCTATAGCAGCAGCAGCAGCAGCAGCAGCAGTAGTAGTTGTAGTAGTAGTAGTAGTAGAACGTACTGATTAACGTAGCATAAGTTAGGTAAAGTAGCTTCTAGGACACGGAACACAAATATGAGAAAGCAATTTAAAGTGATGGGAAAGCTTTGGTAAATAAAAATGTTTTAAGTTGTCTCTTGAAAGACGGTAGAGAAGTTGATAAGTTGACAATAGACCGCATCTTATACACTGCGTGTATGTGATGCGGCTTAAAAATATTAAGAAAATACCGGCACGAAAGCATGAAGGCAGCGGGAGAAAGGAATGTCTTCAGTGCTCCATGTTCTGCGGACGCGAATAGCCCGTCCCCATAGACCGGTCCTCATTAGTTCGTGCGTGCCGGTGAGTCGTGTGAAGTGGTCGATAATCGACGGCGCAAAGAACGGAGCTCTTTCGTTCATTCTCATGTCAGTGATCCAACGTTCAACCGGTCTGTCACGATCGCTCGTCATCAAAGCTGCCGCCGCATCGGCTTCAGCGACTGTTATAATATAAAAACGTCTTTCACATCACGTCACATTTGGCTGCCAGGCCTATACTGCAGCAATTTATATGGAGTGAGAGCCTTAATTTATCATATACGGACACGCAGGAAGCGACTGCATTTATGTCACTCTGATTGCAGAATGCAAGGATTACAAACCCCACAAAACTCGTACAGAATATTAAGATCGTCGATGGACAAACTTTGTGTCGCCCCTGCCTGTGCGATGCGGCGTCTCGTCAAAATTCTTTGACCACTTGTTTTGATTTCTTAAAACGTTAAATTATTTACATGAGCCTACCCACCGACGGTCTTTCCAGTGAATGGTCGACATTCCGTAACTGTTGCTTTCGCGTAACCGGATATCTGATCATTCTGATGTGTAACTGCAGAGAACGTGGCCAAAGCGGTGGATGCGCTGTTGTGGTTCGCCATGGCGATGTCTGGAACTGCTTTGCAACTGATGCTAGCAAAGCTGCTGCTGAGTTTTTCGTCATGTCATCTATTACGACAACAACTAATTGTCATTGGTGGTGGTGTGGCGTGCTTCCACGCAACTGCAGGTGCGAACTATGCGACCCTACATCATACTACTTGTATAACTTATTGTACGTAGCCTATATTTAAAGTGACTGCGTGCTGACTGCCTGATGTATCACGGCTTGTACGGTAGTACAATCTGTTGTAAAAGCCAATAGCCAAAGTAATGGGAATGGGCAAATTCTGACTCCCCTGGGGATCTGAAACTCCTGAACGGATTTCGATGAAACGTGATTACAACTACACCGTGTCCGGAAAAAGGTGCCATTGTGCCACTATATTTTACTATTTTGCCCGTAACTTTGCCAAATACTGACCAATTTTCAAAGTTTTTTTACCGGCAGACTTGGCAGTAAATTTGTAGTAAATAGATAATAAAATTTCCAATCATCCCTCAAATGCATCGCTACACTACTTTTGTAAAATATTAATGTCAGAAAAAAACAGCAAGTGGGCCTAACTGAAACGTGTACGGTGATTAACGACACATCACAAGGTAGTGCAGCAACGTGATTTAGGAGTGGTGGACCTTGAAAGAATTATTTTCAAAGTCAGAGTAACTCTTATAAACAGCATTACGTTACGATAACAGCCCTCAATTACCTTGACTATGTGATTGACAAGTATCAAACTGGTGTTTTCTCGACCACCTATGACTCGCTGCCTGATGCCATCAGTGACTGTCTGAACGTTGATCGTGTTCGCGTTTTGTCGCGACGTTTTTCTTCTTGGTTGCTGTAGTTGCGTACGGTTGCCTTCTTTGGGTTTTCGCTGTGACCACTACAAATATCTTTTTGTCAGTTAACAAAAATTGTGCTAACATCATTGAATGAGTATTTTTTCAGCAACTGTTTCGAATGGCTGAGTTTTGCATGCCAGTTCGCTCTACTCGGCTCTGGGGGATGGCGATTTTTGAGCGCAAACTTTCACAAGGTAGGGTAGCGACGTGTCGAACGTATGGTGAGATGTTTAGTTATTGTTTTGCCAGAAATGGATTGCTATGTCTGCCCGTGAAAGAATTTTAAAAATCGGACAGCATTTGGCAAAGTTAGAGTCAAAAATATAGTGGAACATTTTTTTCCGGACACGGTGTATGTCGTGGGTATGACCACACATGCATATCCATGTGGTGTTGCGACAAAATGGGTGATCTGGGGCAAACACGCGTCACTTGTCAACGTGTTTCGGTTTCTTCGTATTACCTTATTTGCTTTATTTTTCGGCCTTAACGATTTATACGTCATACGATGTCTTTCAGCGCAGGAAGTGCCTTTTGGAAATCTTTATTCACCATCAAAAATGGTAGCAAAATAGGATATAAAACAAAACAAGACAATGGAAATACTTAAGTAAAGACAGAAGAACACACAAAATTACACGTGAGTAGCATACTTAATAAAATTGTTATCAGCTAACGCTACCTTCGACAAAAATTGAGACGTCCGATGACTTAGACGCTCACTCGGCAACTGAAAAGAAAGACATTTTTGACATTCATTGATAACAGCAATATTACTAGATTTAAACAATTTCATGAAAAATCTATTAACAACAAAATCGATGGACGAGAACTCGTTCTTGGTCAGTGGACAGGCTTCTAACCCGTACAATAATACTGGAATGCATTTAGTCTCAAGATGTAGAGTGACCTCTTCATATGCAATTCTACCAACCTTACCGAAAATGGAGTTTGCAGCACGATAGAACGATCTTTTAGCCATAGTTAGTGAACATCTAAACACACGTGATTTAATACTGCGTACACCGAGATAACGCATTACATTAGTGCACGGAATTAGGCCTACTTGACCTGACAAACTGACTATTTCGGCACACCCGATGTCGCAACGCAGACCTATAGGCCTACGCAGACAGCAAGACTTCTTAAAATTTACTGACATATCCAGGGGGTCGCGTTGATACTGCTTCCCATCTTGGGGCCGTTGGGGCGTGAAATATGGGGATTTTCAAGCCTAATGTGCAAAATATGGTATATTATCGAAACACTTAACCGATTTTCACCAAATTTTGACTGTTCATTGGTGGTCCAAAGTCCAAACACGCGCAAAAAAACTTTAAGACGACAGACGGCTGACATTTTAATCAATCAAAAAACAGGGGCCGGAGCCATATAGGCCTACTCAGGGGGGCACGTGCCCCTCCACTTTACAGAGTGGGGGAGCAGGAGGGGCACAGGGTCAAAACACCACCTATAAGTGCTCAGCGGTATAAATTAATTGCATTATTCGTTACAAACAGTCATAATATTGCTTTATAAGGCTTTATAATTAGTTAGGAATGAATTATATGACACGTTTGTTTTGTTGGAGAAAGGAGATAAACAATTGGGGGTAGTCTATGGCGACTATAATAGTAGGCCTACAAAGGAAATATCTTTCGGTGAATTCTTCAAGTCTGTGACTACTAAATACACATAGGCGTATGTTAAGAAACGTTCGGGTTTTTAGTTTTTTTTAGGCCAAAAGTTAGTTACTACGGAACACTGTTGGAAAACCCTATTCTGGGAATCCATCGTTACTATAGGCTTATTTGCAGGCTTAGAAGTTAGGGCAACTAATTTGCTATCTATTCCTATACAGATTACCATAACATCAAGGCAGTCATAGAATCTGCAGATGAGAAAATCTGCATGAAAGCTGAAGTATGTTACATGCTATAAGGCTACAACTAAGCATATTTCGGAAGCTAATTGATAGGTCTTAATAGTTATTGTAGTCTAGTGCACTAGGCCTATTGGCTACGGAACACTTTGTTGCACAATTTGACTGCAAATCTTTGTGCCCACCCTGGCGTGCGCAGTGCCCCCTGAAGTGGAGGGGCACTAGGGCGCTAGAGAGAAGTGGGGAAGGGCACAATAAAAATTTTTAGCACCGGAATTTGTGCCTCCTAGTTTCAAATTGCTTTCGGCACGGCGGCACCCTTGTCGAAAAATGGCCATATTTCGGCAAGGTTTGGCCGATCAGCGAGATTTTGGTCGAAAATCGCCGATTTAAACCGACCCACCTGTATTTGGTTACCCCATTGGAGGTAACACCACCGGAGTTTTGCCGGTGTCTTTTGCGTCAAAAACTAGAGTCCCTGGGCTATCGTATGATGTTGTTTCCATGATCCTATGTTCAGCGATTTTGGTACAATACAGGCCAGTGACAGACGGACGGACATATACACACGACCACAGCATATAACGCGCTAGCATAACGTCGCGCGGTAAAAAAAATCGTTCGAACGTACTTAACAACTGTAATCTATATAACGCTTACTGTTACGCTGGCCGCGTCTGGCGGAAAGCGTAATGTTTCGGTCTGGCTTCCGGCCGTCGGTCTGTCCCGTCTTTTTCAATGTTAATAGGCCTATGGCACGCGTGACTCACCAGGGGCAGTACGCGATGCGGCCAGCATACACTTCTGTCCGAGTACTAGACTATAGGAGGACAGAAACAAAGGCGTATGAGCCGGGGGGCTGGGGGACTGCAGCCCCCCAGGGTCGGGTAAAATGATTTTTTTCGGGCAATCTGGCAATTTTTCGGCCCGAAAAATTGCCACATAGCCCCGGATTTTTAAGGCAAAATTGATTCAGCCACCCCCCTAAAAATCGGCCCGTACGCCTATGGACAGAAATACTTGGTTTAGTTAAAATTGTACGTTAATATACTACACATCATAAGCATGTGTCTTCGTTATGTAAAGTCCAACAACCATATAGCCTACAGGATCACTAACGCAGTAAGCTTAAACGCGTAACATTAACGCAAGTCGTAATTGTGCTCGTTTCCTGTGTTTCTTAGACCTATAGTATACCTGTGATTTGCCTTTACTGTAAACTGTAATTTGTCGATGGACTGTAAAACACCAATTTGTCAGGACGACTACTGAGCGACGACTAATTGTACTTAACGGTTACTAGGGCAGGCGTGGGTCGAGCTTTCATCTACGCTTGTCTGTTCGTTGTTCGCTATAATAAATGAAACAGTCTGAGCTTACTTCCTTCGAACAGTGCGTTGTTGTCAGTCTTTAGTAACATATCCGCATACTGTGTTTGGTTTGGGATCAAACGTCACTGCTCAATAAAATCACTAGGAAGCAGTCCATGAGTATATTCTCTAGCCGCTTTGCTAGTATTTTTATTACGTAGGCCTATATCCAAATTTTATGAGCTCATGTACGTAAAACCACATTGAGTTTTGAGATGACCATCAGCTCGACCAAGGATTGATACTGGGAGATGGGGCATACATTTGCCACCAGCCCTTCTTTGATTGATTGATTAAGGTTTTACATCCCACCCGACACAAAATAGGTCATTTCGGAGACGTTCTGATCAGTTCTCAGCCAATCTCGTGGCTTAGTACTGAAAACAGTACGACTGCCTTGTTCCATTTCAAACTAAATTGTAAAATATTTCCAGGCAAATCATGCTCCTGAACTAGCTAGTGTGCTCTGTCTTCAGTAGTCGGGTGTTTACAACTTCGACCCGTGAACATCCCACTAGCAAATCCAGGATACGTTCCAGAACTGGACGTGGATACCACAACAAGCACAGCCTAGTTGTTGTTGTTCGAAACATTCGAGGAAAAACGCGTTTTCAACGTTTGCATTCTCTGAACGTTTTTTCGTTTTCCGATTTTCAGAACTTTTCATTTCTGCAACCAACAGAAGTATTATGCCTATATCATCTTATTTTCATGCGTACAGGCCACAACAATATCCAGAAATGTACGAGACAGTAGCGAAATTACTTGCATAGAACGGACTGCGTATTCTAAATAGGCCTACTTAGACATAGGTCTAGACAATGTTCTATAGTTAACTTCTTCAACAGTTTTAACGTTTCTTTATTTTTGAGGAAAACCGCGTTTTTAACGTTTTTATTGTGTCAGAGAACGTTCGGAACTACAGTGCATGGCGAGGTCTGCATGTCGACAGAGTAATTATGGTTTTGTGTATCAGGTATGATCGTGTTGGTGGCGATGTTCGTCTACGCGGCGGCGATCGGTGACCGGCTTGGACCCTACGCGACCACGTCCAACTACCACTACGGACGAGGCTTTGTGGCCGTCGTCGTCGGCTTCCTGTCGGCCAACGTCGCCGCCGTGACGGCGGGCTACGCCAGCACGCGGCACCTGCAGCGTCTCGACGAAACACTAGCACAAAGTCGAAAGGCCTAGACCAGTCGTTCCCAACCTCTTGTGCACAGTGTACCCTTTTCACCACGTCCGAATGTTATTCCCTTTCCAAGACTGTCCGACTCAAAAGATTCATTCTAAATAAATTAGCCTCGTACGGGACTGACGGTTGACACTTCGCTAGTGAGTGACGTTTCTGTCAAGTTCAAAGTCACGTGACACAGAAACTAGGACAAAATTTAAAAATCCGGCCCGATCAAATTTAGATATAGGCCTATTGTGCCCTTGTTTCAGAATCCGTGGTCAGTTGCCAGCTCCCGTTGTAAATGGAGGAAGAGATAGCTGTTGAAAATAGAAGGATGTCAAACTGTCAAGGGTTCGTGACCTTGACCTTGGATCGTGTCATACTGCATACCGGTACATGCCAATTTCACTGAAATCGAAGAAACTTTTTTGTGGGCGGACGGACGTACGTACGGATGGCTTTATTAGGTCGACTCTCAATAGTTGACCTAAAGAACTAAAGCTAGGTTTGGTCGCCTCCTATAGGGGGCCTACGACCCCTGGCCTGGAAATGAAAGGCGTCTATTATGGAAGGAGTAGATAGATAAGTCAGGAAGTAAACGAGTAAGAAAGTAAATAAGTCAGGAAGAAAGCATAAGGAAAGAAAAAAGTAAGGAAGTGTAGAAAAAGTTAAGTAAACACAAACTAACAATTTATATAGCGCCAAAATCACACATGAATCACAGCGCAATACCGTCCCGGAGCCCGTACGGGGCGCTGCCACTGAGTAGGAAAGGGTATGTTTTCATAGTAGTTGTCAACTGTGAATGTCTCCATCTCATATCGTTCACGAGACGCATGTCTACCATTTAACACCATACAGATGCTTCGCGGACAGGACGACTTTGCTGGCTTGGTTGATAACACCAACGTGGTTGATAACAGCGCACCGTGTCTGGAAAAAAAGTAACCCGTAGACAATGTACGATAGAAATTGCAAAGCTGAACGCATCCTAACAAAACTGTGCGCATTATATTCCTGAATACGTCTGTGAAAGAACGAGCAAATTTCGCTAGAAAACACTGTCTTATAGCAGAGATATTCATCTTTGAATAGTGATGACAAAATATCTGTTTCCAATTCAGCGTTCGGCCGAACTCCGAACTGATGTTGTGTGACGCAATCCACGTAAACAGTCAATGTAAACAATAAAAGTTGCATTTTCTGCAGAAGATCGCGTTTTAATTAAAGTGTTGAGGCAGGAGAAACAGTACGGTGCTGGAATATGAGATTTGGGGAAAGTTGGACTGGAGAAGGGTGTGTATCGCAGCCGGATTCGTGACGTCGATCAGCTGAAGTCGCACCTGATCGAATAGTGGAAACATTTCCACCAGGTGTTCATCGATGTTTAGTGATCAGACAGCGGTGTCCACGTCTTTGAGCAATGTATTCGAGCACATCGAGGACATCTTGACCACAGACTTCGGCTATGTTCAATGTTTGCACACACGTACACACTGACCGTCACATCCGCGCGGTTGCTACAGTGGACACCTTATTTTGGGGTCACCTTACTAAACCCACCACAACTAATGCAGGCGCTAACAGAATATGCTGAAATTTGGTGATTTCCTTGCACACGTTGCACTGTTGACGCATAATTTCATCAAAATCCGACATTGTTTGGCAGAGTTACAAAAATATATACAGGTTATTACAGAGGGTTACTTGTTTTCTCGGACACGGTGTAGATTGGATCAAATGTTGTACAGTGATGGAGGTAGAACGAACCAGAGGGACTGGAACCCAGACAAAGACGAGACGGAACAACGTTAATGAGGATATAATAAGTTTTGTTGTGTAGCAAGTAAATGTTGAAAATTACGACACTAGCACGTATTAGGCCACCATGCTAGCGACTGTTCTTGCACGAACCTTGACATGGCATTTGTTAATTTTATTAATAAACAACAGTATATACAAGTTCAGAATAAGTGGAGGAAGAAACTTGAAGATAAAAGCCAGCTAATCTTCCAGGTTTACCAGGCCAAATGGTCATTGAAACACCGTGTGTGTGCGTGTGATAATTGCCATAAAGCACCAGCTTTTGGAAAATGATGAATGATTTCACAGACATGTAAACTGAAGTGAAAAACGTGGATGAAAGAACAAATAATTACCAGAAGGGCATCATCACCACAGAATATTTCAACGTCAGTAGTTCACTCAGTTACAAGCACGGTGATAACAAACGCAATTATACATAAATAACTGATGTTAAGTCACAGAAATCACGACATAGCAACAAAAACAAAAGAATGAAAGAACCATACCACAAGATTTGATCTCAAAGGCCTGCTGTGACCTAAACCTTTCACCTCCAGAATCTAATCAGATCATCAGTCTGAGCTATTGAATATTCCCTGTCAGTTTTATCAAAATTATTCAAGCCGTTCGTGAGACATCATGGTAACAATATCGGACCGGATGAATGATGAACAAACGGGACAGCCTAAAAGCATAATGTCTTCGTTGACCATGTTAGGTGGCGAAAGCACAAAAATTGAACATTGCAGTCAAGGCGTCCAGTGATGTTAAGTTCAGTAAATCTCACACTATGTGAGCTGACTACTCAAAGAGCAACAGAGAAACAGTGGAGAAGAAACATTAATGAGAAATCAAGCCGAGTTATCACCATCAAGATTTGCAGCATACCTCTGAGGTTTGCTTTCATTCGAAATATACAGCCACTTAATGTCAGGTAGTCGGCAGAACTATGAACAAATTATGTTCTACAGAACAGAGAGCTTCTTTAACTCAAGAGTGTTTATTCCCACTCTCTTAGTTATAAAATTTCCAGGACTGTTCCAGGACCCCATGAGCATTTTCCACAACCCTGTCATACGCCAGCGATGTTCAAATATAAAGACAAACAGCAGTTAATATGGGGTATGGTGAGAAGCCCCGGCCGCCAGCCATTTTTTTCATATATAGAGATAAAATCTCAGATAACTTTCGCCAACTATGGCATCTGCACCTGCATCATTGTGTCCGCCTCCTACCCCATAGCCTAGCAAATTCCAGGACTTTCCAGGACCTTTCACTAAAATTTCCAGGACTTTCCAGGACCAAACCCATTTTCTAGGACTTTCCAGGGCCTGCAAATTTTACAAAAAGAAATCCAGGACTTTCCAGGAGGAGCGGGAACCCTGTTATTCATCACAATGCTTCAGCAAACTGCTGTCACTGTTGACGGTTATATTCACGAGTGGAGTTGACTCAATGAATTAAACAACTTCAGCAGAAACAGTTCAAAGAAAGAAATGAACGTTATGAAGTGAAAGACGTATGTATTAAACAACTCCATAATGTGTCAACAGTCACATACCAGTAACTAGTACATACCATAGATGGCGCCAACACGCCACCTATGTTACGTACCAGTGGCACATCGGGTTGCATGTTGGGATGAGTGATTACAAGGTTGCGGATGCAAGGAGGTTGACTCAAAGCTGCATAAAAACACTAGGCAAGACAAGACGTTCACACCCACTGCCCCTGTAATCAAGCAATAAAATTCTGTACTGGCCAAATGGCGGTGCTGTTCTGTGACTAAGGGCCGTTTTTTCCACTGTAATTTATCTCCCATTAACGTTAATGAGAGATAAATCTGTGGTGGAAAATCCGGCCCTAAGAATGTAACCGAATGTCTGGTATCACACTGGCCAAATGCTACTGAGTAAGTGATATAATGTGTGCAGAAAAATGTATTTTCAGTATGTGACTTAAGATAAACATGATAATAACCATTGTAAATTAATAACAAACTTGTATAATAATACTGAATGACACTGAACACATTCAAGGTCACAGAACTCTATGAGAATTTCTGCTAATGGAATCTGTATTAATAATGTCTTGCTAATAACGTCTGTGTATGATTTTGCTAGTGGACCTGGTTTCAGTAATGAGTTACCATCAGTGCACTAACACACTGGTTCAATGACAGGAATGCCATCAGGCTTGTGCAAAAACTTGCTCCAAATGTCTCCAAATGACCTGGACCAACCCGGCAGACTTTGCCCCAGGTGCTGCCACCACGCGAATTTGACCAAACAACAACGTTGACGTCCGACTGGTGCCTGGCGAACTGGACTAAACATATGTGTCATATTTGATTCTGGCCCATAGGCTCCATTATGTGAAAACATGATGTCATTCACAAAACTGGAAGTACATAACATATTCTCATTGCTGTCAAAAGAGGAGCATGCCACGGCCACAGGTAACATGTACAGAAAATTTGGTGTGGTTTTTGAGATAAGTGAGTGGACGAACAGACAGACATGCTGATTGCAATACTTTGCAGCTATACCGGGGGCAAAGTAAGAGTAAGATAAAAACTGAGTGTCAAGCAAGATGCTAGACTCTGCTTTGTGACTAAAAAGAGCAAAATGCAAACAAACAAACTTATACTATCAGCTTCTACTGAACCGTCCTACTTATCCATGCTCATCACAAGCTGGACAAGGAAAACACGCATGATTAATGGAGCTCAATTTACCTTTGCATACATGAATATGACCCTTGAAAGCTTACTAAGGTCACTAGCAATGACACTGTTAACACCGCAGATGCGAAAATAAACGGAAAGGTATCTGCCATTGTAAGTAACACTGTATCACTGCTGAAAGACGATCAGATATTCCGGGTAAACCTGAGTGTCGTGGAACACCACAAAGATGATCGGTTTTTTCACGCTGTTGACAACCGAGTTGTACAGAGCCAAACTCTTCTTGTCCCTCACGGGTGGTTCCACAAGATCAGGTTTACCCACGTCATAGTGGCCAGTCAGCACACGGCACTGGAAAATGTGCTGGTTCTTGTCGTTGTCCGGCATAGCGTAGACAGGTTGTGCCGAGTAATTGAAGTTGCTGCTGAAGTAGACGCCTCGACCAAAAACCGTTGCTACACAGAAACGTATCACAGTAATGTCAGTTAAAATGTCAAGTCACAGTTACAGAGTGCGGCTATTAACGTACATCAACTGAGTCAGTTCACCATGGTGTATCGTGACTATTTGCTTATTGTGCCTTAGAGAAATATTCTTTCGAGACTCATGTAGTTGGTCTTTTCACCCTAAAATAAATGGGGTTCCAGGATTCATCGTGGAAGATTTCTCTGACAAGTTTGGTTACCCTAGCTGCATCGATTTTTGAGATATTGTGCTGAGAAACAGACAGACAAATGCAGGTAAAAATCTATTCCCGCAACCGCCATCGGCATGGGTAATAAATCACACATCTGAAACTACCTCCTTTAACGGCTGTATTCCAGTAAACCTGGTTCAGCCGGTTCCCCCAGAGTTTTCCTCCACTTGTTAATGGCACGGGGTTTTTCTACGGGCCAGATGTCCTTCTTGTCACCCAACCAACAGTGTCAAAGCACTGAAAGAAAGGCAGACGCCAACCAGTAAACTCGCCTCAGCCATTCATCATTCACCATTGGACTCCTGACAGAATGGGCGTCTCCCTTTACACCGACATTCGGAAGACAGAACCAGAAAATACCAGGTTTGAAAACAGATATATTTTCCACACGACTTATAAAATGACACTAACAATTAAATAGTTACGTCAGACGTTTACATGACATACGAGGGCTATTTCCTGACGCACTCAAACTGTTTTTGTTAACACACCATTTTCCTCTGAATATCAGTTGTTTATCCAATAGTCCAGTGGCACGACCCCACATTTTCAAGAAACCTTGCTTGGTCTAATAGCAATCATTTCTATGCATTTTTCAATAGTTTTTAGTATATGCTTGAAATTTAGCCCGGGTGGCCGCTCGCCACCCTT
>Ga0209780_1002059_pt1 | contig 13972 bp, 13 predicted proteins | sample WorMetexBAHAMAS2_FD_187384 | JGI IMG/M metagenome (GOLD analysis project Ga0209780, IMG submission 187384) | Marine gutless worms symbiont microbial communities from Max Planck institute for Marine Microbiology, Germany - Inanidrilus exumae... | ecosystem: Host-associated > Annelida > Digestive... | reverse complement strand
TAACAATAGAAAAATTACGATATCTCGGCAAAGGTTGAAAGGTTTGACCGATCTGCACAGCATATGGCATATAATGACGCATATTGGTCCTCCGAACCAGGCGTGCTATTCACAAACGTTCGTACGCCAGTTTTTGTGCGTAAATTTTGCGTACGCAAATTCTTAAGAACGTGCGTAACGCTATTCACAAAGCTACATACGAAAAATCGTAAATTCGCACGGTCAGAGCTGTCGTACGACAGAAAATTTTTGTAAAGAATTGATGAAGTTACCTCGATGATTGGTTTTAGAATTACAGCAGCAATTTGTTTACGGCGATGCTTGTAAAATGTAAATAAAAAGTTACGTCATCATTTACGTCGAACAACGAGGTTAAGTATTCTATAACTGGAGGTAGCTTAGCCTTGGCCTGTATGCATTGTCGCCAATCGGCAACAAACCATGCCCACTACGACTCGTTCCGCATCCACATTGGCCACAGTCGCAGTACTATACTTCACATATGTCAATCAACGTAAATGTAAACATGAAACGGGTCGATTTGTTCGGCAAAAAAATGTGCGAAAAGACAATTTAAAGGTTACGGAAAGACGTAGAACTTTTTCATCTGTAAGTAAATTGTTTTTATAATGTCGTGAATTATCTACGGTGGTTCAATATGCTGCTCTCAGACAAATATTGTACATTTTCTGTGCGTATGATCGTATCGTCTGCATATGAATATGACGTACAACTTGACGTCATGCAGGGTATAGTCACTTAAATAAGTAAATTACCGTACATACCGTCAGCGTTTAATTGAGACCCGCGGATTTACGGTATTCCCAACTTTTAAAAATCTTAGATGGCGGACGGCCGCCATCTTGAAAAATCAAAAAATGTAGTATTAATGGACATTATTAATAGCCTACTCAAAACTGGTAATAAAACAGCAAATATAAATTTACAAAAACTGCAGTTTATACACACTGTTAACGGCGACGGATCTAAAACGCAAAAATCATAAAAACGCAATGTTAACCATACTAACATTGACATTCAGGCTATGTTAGTGTGGTTAACATTGCCTTTTATGATTTTTGCGGTTTTAGATCCGTCGCTGTTAACAGTGTGTATAAACTGCAGTTTTTGTACATTTATAGAGGTTAATAATTAGTTCAATGGTTGAGTGATTGTTTGCAAGGGTTCTTTGAACGTGAACTGAAGAAGAGTGACATTGTCGCACATGAACCAACAGGCGTAGAGGAGTCACCAGCACCGCGTGATATAGTCGATTTGGAGGTAAGATACTACAGTGCTGTTGGGACTGTTATTAAATATTGAGCACTGTTGCGTATTGTGTGTAGTCAACAGAGGTAGCAGTGCAATTGACAACATGTTGCAAAGCAGAGCTTGCATGATGCAGGTGATGTTATAGCATATGTAAGGTTTGAAATTAATGGAGAGTGACAGTGAAACAAATGATTGTAGTACTGAAGTGACAACTCACTGCACTGACACTGTACAAAATTCATGGGAAGGCAAGTGCATACAGGTAGGTGTTCAGACGTGCTTTGAAGACAGGTAATGTGGATGCCATGGTGACACGGTGAGGCAAACCATCCAGGTACACTCAGCAACAACTGGACGTAATGAGAAAGTCATATTATACTGCCCAGAAAAAGACATTTGGATCTATTGCACAGTTTATTAATGTGGTGGTGTGATAGGCAACATTTGAGTCAATGGAAGCTGACTTAAAGGAAATGAACAATGGAGTTGAGACTCTTGAGCGAAACCTGGTTGAGCTGCAGGAACTTCACTACGTACTACAGTATACTGATCCATTCTTTGTCCATGTAAGTTTGGCCACTCAATAAGTCATGTAGTGCTGATAAGAATAGACAGTCAAGAAAGTCCACATACGTATGCATAATTATATATGTACTCGGTGTTTAAATGTGTTGAAAGTATTAGCTTAAATTTTTTAAACTTAATTGAAAAATAATGCTTATAACTGTGCACACTTATTAATGAAACCTGTTCTTTTGCTGTGAGAGCTAACTGATTGTTTTGTTGTTAAGCTCCCTGGAGATAGTACTGAGGTAACTTATGGTGTGTGAAGTTGTTCATTTCTGGTCAGAGTAGTCTTTTTTTGTTAGATAAGTGACTTCACATTTGTGTTCTGTTATTCTTTATCAGTGTTGCAATAATGTTGCTAATCTGCTTTTGATTTACTGTTTCATTGTTTTTTGTGTTGTGTGAGTCACTATGTTAAGCCAGCTGTCAGTTGGTCTTCACACTTCTGGTTTTCTTTCAGTATTATGCTTTTGCTTTATATTAACATTTGTGAATGATTTTTCCAACATTAAGATGCTGTCAGTTTTTACCGCATGATTCTATGCTAGCGTGGTATATGCTGTGGTCATGTGTGTTCGTTGACTGTCTGTCCATCCATCACAAGTCAAGAGTTCTACCAAAACAGCTAAACATAACATGACCCAAACAATGCCACACAATAGCTCAGGATACCAAATACAAGTGGATGGAGTAAAGTTGGCAGATTTCGACCAATATCTCACTATATCTCATAATTGTGGTACAATATAGACACATAATTACTTTAGAAGGGTAATAGGAAATCATATGCACTCTATTGAATGGTGAATGGTGCCATTTCCAGTCATGCTTTTTCCATTGACCTTAAGTGACCCCTAACTACCGTAAACCACCTCATTTTCCACATTTTGTATCTTTTTTATATCTTCGTAATGGGTGAAGATAGATACTTCAAATTTATGTAAGTAGGTTTATTGTAGCAAGTCCTACCCCATGGATAACAAACCATCCCTGAAAGGGGCATGGTCAGGTTACATACCCATTAAAATTTTAGGGTTCATAACTGAGATTTGCTGATGCATACACGTCCGACGTAGACACATACGCAGGCTTTTTGTACGTCCACGAACGGATGCGGACGCAACCTTACATGTAGCTATGGCTGCAGACATGAATGGTTGAACACTGATGCATACTCCAAAGGTTGTCAATTGCGCGATGTGTGCAGTGCGCATACTCAATGATCGTGCATTTTCAGTTTCAGTTATGCAATTAACTAACTGTACTGTTCGTAACCTCTCTCATTCCTTCCGTGCTGAAATGTTTAGTCCATGAAACAACAGAGTACATTGCTGACATTGCTGATGGTAAGACTGGATATTGACCGTCGATATCCATAGCTCCGGACATGGATCCGGACGATATTTCTGCGGACGCGATGAACGTGGATTCTAAAATTTCCATGTCCACGCATCTCTGGTCCACAGTCATATCTCTAGAATGGGTGAAGCTAGAGTTGGCAAATTTTGTACTCAGATAGGCAGTACCAAGTCCTAGCCTATGGGTGACATCAGGGTCATGCAGCCCATTTTAATTAATAATAATAGTAATGCAACATTTGTATAGTGCACTAAAGTCTAAGGATGAGGTCCCAATCATATCTCCGAAATGGCTGAAGCTCAAGTTATCAAATTTGGTGTACATAGGCAATATCAAATGTTAACATTGGGATGACAAGCTACCTCCTTGTGGGCGTGGTCAGTGTCATGTGACTTATGTTTTAAATTTTGTTGCCTAAATAATATCTAGGGGTGAAGCTAGACATTTCAAATTTGGTTGGTTGATGGTTACTGAGGAGTACTAGTGCATGTAATGTAAGGTAATGTGTTTATGGTCACGTGACTTCTTTAAATGTTGGGAAATAACTGATAATATATCGGGAATGGTGCAAGATAGAGACATAGTTGCAGTGGAAAACTGATTGGAAATCGTATGTAGGCTGTCTAATGGCAGCAATACGAATGACCTTGAGTGACCTTGAAGGTTAGTTTTGCTGTATGAAGCCTTTCTAACTACCATACATCAGGAAATGTCACATATTATTTACAGTGTTTTTTCATCTGCAGTCAGTCTTTCCAAATATGATTTTTCATACAGCTATGCAGCAGTTGACAAGATTTCGACTAGCATAGTGCATCATATGGTCCCTGTGCAATAGCCAAGCTTCTTGTCATACTGAGAGTACAGCAGTATGTCAGCACTGTATATGGGGTTGAGGGGGCACGTCTGTTACCGTGGGTGGAGGTCCCACGGATGCTTCTTTTGGGTTTATCTAAGAGAAGCATTCCAAAGCCAAACCAACACAGAAAAGATTATACTACAACAAAGAGTCATTAGGCACTGATGTGTTATAGGAACTGAAGAACAGCTATTGCACAAGATATGACATTGAACTGATAAATAGGTCTTGTGGTGGTCGGTTAGTTTTCTTTCTGTTGTAGGTGCTGGCGTAATAACTTAAATGAGCCTCCCCTATCCTTTCCCATTTTGGGTCATTGCTGAACAAAAAAGCCATCCTTAACCTGGTGGAACTAAATTGCCTTGTCCCCGATATAGCTAATTTTTGTACTGAAAGGAGATGTTAATCTCCCAACCAATCAACCGACCCAGCATTGTATATATGTGTATGTATATATGTACATGAATTTGCTGCTGATATGGTTTGTTATTATATGCACATAAATGATAAGCCATGCATGAAAAAATTACATTACAGTAATTTTGTACACTTGATAATTTGGCACAATAATGGTGTTGAGTTTTCTTACATGTTTGATGATTGTAAGAAAATGTTACTTTTAGATGACTGCTTTTGTAATAAATGGCACTGCAGGTGAATGGTCCATAGAATGGAGTAGATCCTACTGTTTTCTGATTCTTTTATAACTGGTTTTGGCGTGATACTTTCGTTGGTTAAGAAAGCTGCATTTTGATTAGTCTGACCAACTTTCCGACTCCTGTTTTAATGGCTGTTTTTCAAATGAGTCTTTGGTTTACTTCCTGCACTTGTTCAGAAGAGAACTTTGGGCATAAGGCACAGGATTTTTTTAGCACACTATACTTGCTATTGTCATAGCCTAATGCTTTGTCTGTACTACTGGTGGACTGTATACATGGCATCTGGGAATGTTTGCATATGGTTAAATGGTTCGGACATTCTGGACATTTGCATACCAAAGTGCATTTGGATATTCCAACGGTTTCCTGACAGTTTTGTTATTGGAACTTCTTATTCGGTTATAATTGGATTTGAAGCCAGATTTTAATTTCTTATTGAATTACTTGAACTGTTGCTGTCTTCGGGTATGGCTGTGTTTGTACAGAAAATTGCATACCATGATACTAATCTTAAGAATTTAAGAGAGCTTTTATTTGCAAAAGCACCTCTCTGCAGTCTGCAACCTAGAGCAAAATGCGCTTTAGTGAGCACTGATCAATTTAGTGTGCTTGGATAGACTTACTGAAATAGCAGTAACATTAACATAGCAGTTTATAGTCAGTTTATAGCCAAGTTGCTCAATGGCTGAGTGGTAATATGATAGCTTGCTGCAGCATAGGTCTCTGGTTTAAAGGCCACCGGTGCCAGTTTCTCAAAACTTTTTTTTCCTGATTTTAGACTTATTCAGTAGGGTTAGGGTCAGAATTTAGGGCACGCAAGATTATATCATCAGAGAAGTTCAGATTGAAAATTGTTGATGGCTTACTAGAAGGATGAGTCCCCTCACATGACAGTTGAATGACCTTCACACAGAACTCTTTCATTTTGACTGATTTCATCTCATCTCCAGACTGGCGTGCAGCACTAAACGAGATCCTACAGCGTGTTCTTAACAAACATAGTTGCAAACCATGTGGTGGAATTCCATTGTGCATTCATTGAGCGATATATGGTTATGTTCTACTGTAGATTATAAGCTGTGAATCTAACTGTTTGCACAGAAGTGTGGCACACTTTCTTTGTGACATCTGAGTATCTCGTTTTGTGGACTGGATGTTCTTTTTGTCACCCAACCAGCAGTCTCCAAGCACTGAATGAAACACTACCCCACCCTTTTGCCTGACCCCATCCTTTCTTCAACCACACCGCATTCCTGATGGAAAGGGTGTTGCTCCCGTTACTCTGACTTTCCAGTACGTAAGTAAGTAAGTAAATTTATAGAGTGTAGTTATCGTCAAGAATTTCTGATGCACTGGATGCACTGGTATTGAGCGAACAGGTACATTTTAAGCAAACGTCTGAAATAGTCTGCACTGATGGTCGGGTCCCGGATGAAATCCGGGAGAGAGTTCCAGACTGTGGGGCCGGCAGCTGAATAGGCCCGATCCAGTATTGGATTGATTTGACCAACTTCTCTGTAAATTTGCTGAGATGATTGACAACTTTGATTGCTGTAAACGAGCAGCAGTGAAGAATGAACTTGCATGTGTCTGGCACTGCACGTAGTGACTGCTAACTGTGCACTGAAGCTAACTGTAACAGGCTTTGTACTGACGTAGTTGTACACACGGCTGCACAAATATTGGAACAATTGGCAACTGTTAGTCGAAAAGATATTAGATATTTTACAACTGACATGTATCTAAAGTATTATGGGACTTTTAGTGATATGTTTGTTGTAAATTTGCTGCTGAGTCTGGTGGCAAAAGAAATTTGAAAATCGCCCCTCTCCTGCAATAGGTAGCATCAGAGCTGTGATGATTGTCTGTAGGTTAGGAGGGAAAATAATCTGAACTGTTCTGTGCTGTGTTGTTAATTTGCATGCTGGTTTAGGTTTAGATTTCGTTCTTGTGTGTTTGTTTAGATTTAATATTTTCATATTTTTTTGTGCTAGCTTAGATCATTTTATGCCTATGGAGCTTGCATTTGTTCTTTTGGGTTTAGTTTCTTCAGTACTATGCCAAGAGATTGAGTGTTGAGTGGGACTTTAGACCTTAAATCAATCAAATTTGAAAAAAAGTCGGCATTTGGCATAGTTATGGGCACGAGTATACTTGAGTTAAAGTATTCAACGGATCGTTTATTGCACCATCCTGTACATAGCTATTGTATATTAATCATGCTTACTAACACAGCAGAAACTCAGGGCCTGGAGACGCGCACTGCATGCATGCAGGAAAGCTGGCGATGCATGGTGGTACTGCATGTGGATGGGCGTTACAGCATGCGGAAAGTCCGTTGATGTGTGCTGACCTCGGGTTGGTCTAGTAGGTTGTGTGTGTGATGGGTGGGCAGCCCATGGTTATAGGCACAGTGACTGATGCGCTGGACGGCGTGCCTACTGTGCCGTCACAGGGAATGTCGCCGCACGATGTCGAACTGAGCCAGTATGATCAAACGGCTGCTACCGACTCGGCTGCTGCCCCATCTATGCAACTCAGGTGTGCATCATGATGCTTTCTGCTGACATGATAATTATAGTAAAAGATAAAGATGAATGGTTCTGTTCTACTGGAGAACAGGTGGTTGCTCATCCCCCTTGCATAGGCCATTGATTCCATAGGTGATTATGCTACAAGGTCTGTAAGGCATGGCCAATACAATGCCAGACCTATGGCTATTTCTGTTTAATGTACATTATATTATTACTTGCTACTTCGCCCTTAGTAGGGGTGCAAGGCATTTTGATCAGTATGTCTCTTTGTCTGTTTGTTTATATGTCTGTTCACGTGCATATCTCAAAAACCACACAGTCAAATTCCACCAAATATTTTGTACATGTTACCTAGCTGTGGAACACAGTTGAAGCTATCAAAGTTGTGATTGTTTGTACTAATCACACATCCATAACTAGAAAACATAGGCAGTCGTATCGACATGCAGACCCACGCCGGCAACGGCTACAAGTAGCACAGGAATACGCAGCACAGCTACCAGCTATGGTCTGTAGCAAGTAAGTAAAGTAAGTAAGTAAATTTATAGAGCGCGGTTATTGTCAAGAACCTCTAACGTGCTGAATGCACTAGTATCGAGCAAACAGGTACGTTTTGAGCAACCGTCTGAAAGAATCTGCACTGATGGTCTGGTCCGACCGTGCGGTTATCATCGTAACCGTGTGACCTTGACCTTTTGACCTCTGGGCCAATCCATGCTGAGTGACTGCGATATAGTATACGTGTACCAAGTTTGGTGTTGATAGCTCAATCCGTATTCCTGTTAGAGCATGGACAAACAGACACACACAGACGCATCTGAATGCCCTACCCACGCCGGCGGCTATGCCAGCGTGGGTAATTATTGGCACCTGTGGAAAAAGTAACGCACTGAATTTATAACATTTCAAAGTAAGGTCCTATTAGTCCTCAGTATGAACTTTACTGTGTACTGATATGTGCATTTTGTTGAAAATCTTGAACACACAGGTCTATACTGTCTTCTGTGGTGTGGCGTAACAGGCAGGGCACAGAACGAGTCGCCAGTTTGATCTGTGGTAGTTCTGCTGAGACCCTACGCAAATCATTTACATGTGTCTTCACCAAGCAGTAAAATTTGTACCAGGCAAGGACGGGGAAGCTGGCAGGGTAATCATGGGCCTGAAGGAAACTAATGGCAGCCTTCTGCTTGTTGTTTTGACTACGTCACCTGCTGACTGTCTGCGTAGTAAACAGAAGATTGTCATCAGCCCATAAGGGACTATTGGCACACCTGTTTTACCTTCTCATAAAAGTGAGACAGCTAACAGACATTGACATTGATCTTAACCAACTGCCTTTTGGTTGCTGAGAGTGAATGTTGTGTTTCTAGATACGTTGCTGGTGTGATCCCAATGGCTCGACTTGGCGGGTTCATGAGACTGCTCTGGTTTGCGTCACATGGCAATATCTTTGTGCGTCATGTTGAGATTCAAGAACCAGTGCTGGACCCCCATACGGTCGGTTTGCACTGCCGTCTGTCTACTGGACTGGCGTGTTTCAGCTGGTGTTTTAAGCCAGTTTCATTGCTAAACACAATCACATTTCACTGCAAAATTTTGAGATGTTGTTGTTTGCCTATACATGTGGTTTATTTCCAGTATAAGTATTGTCACGTATGTCTGTCCCTGGACTGTGGTGATTAATTTCTCTGCAGATCTGTTATCTGTTGTCTACCAGTAAGCAGTGCCAATGTGTGAGCCATGGGCTGCAGTCATAAACCTTATCCATTTCCTTTTCAGGGGACCAAACCCAGCTTTACATTGTATGTTTGTTTTGTGTTAAAGTATATTTTGCTTTATTAGTGCATGTTTGTTTCTATTGTTAGGTCGACTCTTCTGGGTCGACTTAATAAAGTTGGACACTCAAATGTCCGTCGTTCATTCGTATGTACGTCCGTCCACAAAAAGTTTTCTTTAATTTCAGTGAAATTTGGCATGTAGATAGAGGTTGATGAGTGATGCACAATGGTATGCAGTATGTCCCGATTCAAGGTCAAGGTTATGAGCCCTTCAAAGTTGGAAATCCTTGAATTTTTAAAATCTATCTTTTCTGCCATTTACAATGGGAGCTGGCAACTGACAACTGATTCTTAAACTAGGGCACAATATCTAAATATGATCGGGCCAGATTTTTGATATTTGTCCTAGTTTTTGTGTCGCTTGACTTTAAACTTGCAGAAACGTCAGTTATGAAGAGTCGACCACAAGTAGTACATGGGGCTAATTTATGTTTGATTTTTTTCTCAGTAACATGCTGTGTGATCATCATTTAGGAAGAACGTCTCTGACAGGACCTATATTTGTGTTGAGTTGTACATAAAACTTCAGTTTGGTTTGTCAACTTTTAACTGCAGTCAAATTGTGGTTTATGTTCACAGGGTGAAGAGACCCATAAAGTGGTGTTCCTAGCAGTCTTCCAAGGTGATCAGCTCCGTGCTAAAGTTCGAAAGATATGTGACGGGTTAGCACTGTTGTTTAATTACTGATATCGTCATTATAGCTTTTGTTATGATGACAGTTTGATTTTGATATTAATTTGGGTTTTGTAAGTAAACAAGAGCTCAGCAAGTGCTTGCATATCCAACCTTGGCTAAGTAAAGTCGCACATTTTGTAAATCCACGAATACGCGAAATGAAACAAAATGTAAAGAGATATTGATGCTTATGTGAGTCCACATATTTAGTACTAGAATCAGAGGTATGGACATATGCATTCCACAGAGGGGGAATCTTGCTTTCCATGGGTAGATCTATGCCTCCAATCCACAATCTAATGGAATGTAGCTGTTGTCTGTGGTAACAATCACACCAAAGACTAACTCAGTTCACCAACAGCACACACACAACTCATGCGATAAGCTGGACATTAGAGTGGTTTTTGTGGTAACGTTTTCTGAGTGCACAGATTTCTTTAGACTTCATGGAGATATGAGATGCCTGAGCACTTTGTAGTGATGCCTGTGTCACTGGACAGTGTCGGCAAAGACATTATGTTTTCGGGCTGTTTGTCCGCCGCGGTCACTTGTCCGTTCGTTCGTTTGTTTGACCAGACAGATCTTTTACCATATAATCTCATGAACGGCTTTAGCAATCTCGATCAAAATTACAGGGAGTATTCACTAGCCCCTACTGATGAGCAGATTAGATTCTGGACGTCAAAGGTCAAGGTCACAGCATTCCATCAAGGTCAAATCTTGTGAACTCTATATTTCATGACGGGCTTGAGCAATCTCGATGAAACTTGATGAGAATAACCAGTAGCCCCTACTGATGACCTGATTAGATTCTGGACGTCAGAGCTCAAGGTAACAGCAAGCCTTTGAGATGGAGAAGGCATCCACGTTGACGCTGGAGCGTCAAAGTCCATCTTCTAGTCACCCACGTCGGCTGTATAGCCGCCGGCGTGGGTATAGCGTTCAGTCACATCTGTCTGTCTGTCTGTCTGTCTGTCTGTCTGCACTCTTAAAGGAAAACAGCTTGAGCTATTGACACCAAACTTTGTACATGCATACTCTATAGCAGTTGCTCAGCATGCGTTGACCCAGAGGTCAAAAGGTCAAAGGTCAAGGTCACACGGTTACAAAAACTGTCACAGTCGTATGATTGCATAACGCATGCTGCTATGACCGTGTGCAGCTGCTGTTGGTGTGGGTCTGTATGTTGATATGACTGACTATGTTTTCTAGTTTTATACTGTGTTGTATGTACAATGTAGTCATGTGACAATGTCGATGTCTGTGCATATGTTGCTGACAGATACAGAGCAACTGTTTATCCTTGCCCAGAAAAACTGGAGGAACGCAGAGACATGTTGGCTAGTTTGGGGGCTCGCATTGCTGATCTTCAAATTGTGAGTCATTTTAATTGTTTCGGTGAATACATTATGTGCTTTGATCACAGTAAATGAAAGACTGCAATAAAAATGGATGACAAAAATATTGACTGGCAACATCATTTTAAGTGCACAGAGCATTAAGTCGCAAATCATGCATTTGTTACAGCATATGGTGGCTGTGTCTGTTATCTTCTAGGTTTTATTCAGTGCTTTGACACTGTTGGTTTGTTGTCTTAAGTGCATACGGTCTGTAAACAACCTGTGCCACTTACATGCGGTTTCGACCATGGCAACTCTGAATGAAACGAGGCTGGCCAGCATTTTGCAAGCACTTGACAACTGCACCAAATATGGGCACCAAGTGAATACACTTAAACAATACTCACTTCAGTTATTTCAGTAGCTGAGCATGCTTGGAGCCAGTGTGTTCTCCGTAGGTGCTAAACAAGTCGAGAGAGCAGAGACATCGGACACTTCAGACGATTGCACACCACGTGCGTGTATGGACGGTGAAGGTGCTCAAACTGAAGGCCGTCTACATGGTGATGAACAAGTTCCTGAATGAGGGACAGAACTACGTCGCAGAATGCTGGCTACCATACAGTGAATATGGAAATGTTCAGGCTGTGCTGCAGCGTGCCAGCGTATGTCTGTATTTCTTTACATTTCACTAGTTAGGCAATTCAAAATGGTGTTTAATCCAGTGTGCTCCCACACATACACACATACACTAGTTTCGTGGCATGTGACCGTGGTTTTGCCAGTTTCTCGCTGATTTTATTTCTATGTTTGTTCCTCACTTGTACATCCGGACAAGATGGATCAAAACTTTTCACGCTCCCTGCACTTACTTTCATAATTCCCCCATTATTGCCACTGGCTACGTCTAGCAAATAGTGTAGTTATTGTTATAATACATTAGAAATTAAATCATATCATTAGTCATGTCATCTGTCAAGTGCAGTGAGTAAAGTGCACATTACCATACTGGTGAATTTCTATAAGTAATAATAAAACAGGCCATTAGCAGTATGCAGCTCAACATTTTAGAGCACGCATATCAAAAGTAAATGACTCTGGGAACTGAGTTGAGTGTACTCTGTTGAAATGCTGCCATTGATTGATGATACATATTTTTCAGTACATTACCACATCTCGGTATATGATGGTGTACAAACTGCAGGAGCTGGCCGGAAGTCAGGTATCATCTCTATTGCATCCTATCATGGCGGATCAATTACCTACCTATCATCGCCTCAACAAGTTTACACGAGCATTTCAGGTCATTAATGATGCATATGGTGTCGCTTGCTACAAGGAAGTGAATCCAGGTAACAGCTTCTTCCTGCTGACTAGCACAATGCAGCGAGAATTGTGCATCACTGTGTCTCAGAAAATGATCCCCAAATGTTCAGCTGTAATTGAGCAAGCATTGTCGGATTTATAATTTTTGGCAGAATTGTTGCTTTGAAATTAGGTTTAAAAACTACTATTTCTGTGGACGTCCTTTGCAGATGGCCTATGTGACTTTTTAGGAGTGGCAACAACAGTATGATTTCAGAGAGGAATTACTTTCTGGCGATTGGCACCGCCATACCTCGCTGAACTGTGTGTGCCGGTTGCCGACGTCGGGCCGCGCCATCGGCTCCGTTCTGCGAGCCGGGGTGTCCTAGACTCCCCTCGGTTCAACATGTCAAACTATGGCCGACGTGCGTTCTCGTTCGCCGGCCCTCGTGCTTGGAACTCGCTGCCGGAATACTTGCGCCAAGCTTCATCCCTTTCCATATTCAAACGCTCTCTGAAGACATACTTGTTCAAGTAGCAAAACGCATCTAGCGCATTAGAGACAATTCGTAATTGTATTATGGGCTATATAAGTGTACTTTTTACTTACTTACTTACATCAGGCTGTGTAGGATGTGGCATCCTTGCCTTAGAAGTAGGTAGATCAAGAGCTAGGATGAAGGCTGGTGGTTAGCGTCAGTGATTTCAGTTCACTTCAGTGGTTTGATAATTATGGAGGCGGTACAGGAATGACACAGGGCCTGCCTGTAAAAGTTGCTTCGTGTATCTCTGTTTTGTAAGATCAAGCTCCTCCACGAGTGATGAAATTGTAAAAATGTTTACAGTATAGTTCTACCTTTAAGACACGATATGACCAACCACGAGTGATTCCAGGAAGTATTGTCGTCCTCTTTTAGCAGTCATTTTAGCGGAACCTGTGTTAGCCAGTTCTGTCTCCATTTTTTCCCTCACTTGTTCCAAAATTGAAATGTTGGGAATAAGTGGCACACTTTTCTGTGGGCCGGATGATGCCTTTCATATTGTCAAGTCAATAGTGTTGAAGCACTGAGAAAAGATGGGAGAATTACCCACCGGTTTCATCCTATTTTTATCCACCACATGGGTACTATTGCAAGGGACATTGTAGGCTTTGCAACTCCAGTACCCTGAGAATGAAGACTGCTTAAACAAAATCAGTGTGTTTATGTATTTAAGGGCTTAGCTCCAGAAACGTTTTTGCAGTTTTATGCTATGGTCTGAACTTCAGGTGCAATTACTGCAGTGTTTACTAATCAGCTAATTATCTGTGGGGTTAGAGATGAGATGTGTTACTGTTGAACGTATTTGACTAGTATTACTAAGCTCTTGTGCATAGCTTTGCTGTAATAAAACGTTAAATGGTAAACATTATTTTGTAGAAAGAGGCATCATAACTAAAATAGCCAATGTTAACGTGTGTTGTTAGCGGCTTTCTCAGTTATAACTTTTCCATTTCTGTTCTCGGTGATGTTTGGTGATGCTGGACATGGACTGCTGCTGGCACTGTTTGCTGCATACATGGTTG
>Ga0209780_1002058_pt1 | contig 13978 bp, 10 predicted proteins | sample WorMetexBAHAMAS2_FD_187384 | JGI IMG/M metagenome (GOLD analysis project Ga0209780, IMG submission 187384) | Marine gutless worms symbiont microbial communities from Max Planck institute for Marine Microbiology, Germany - Inanidrilus exumae... | ecosystem: Host-associated > Annelida > Digestive... | reverse complement strand
AAGGGTGTACACAGATTCACATCACAATGGTCATAACAAAATGATTTTTGCTGTTTCCTACGTGTGATAAATAACTAGACCCTTACACTTAAGTGTTAAACTGATGATCAGTTTTTGTTATTAATTGTAAGTAACTGTAACCAGCGCATACATTCAATATCGTTCTTAGCACAATTCCTAGACACTTCAACAAGTACAGCCGAATATCGGAATGCCAGCTTTCAAAACTCTTGCAGCGTGTACTGCCTGCTGAATTTTTGCAACGTTTGACAGGAAATGCTGCCCCCTGTTGAGTGCCGCCCGGGCAAATGACCCTCATTGCCTAGGGTTACCAGACGTCCGGCAAAAGGAGGACATGTCCTCCTTTTTGAAGACGTGTCCTCCGTTTGGCAGGCATTGCCCTAAAGTGGACAAATGTCCGGATTATCTGAGTCACTGACTTGGCCGTAATCCGCCATATTGTTGGTTGATGCAAGTAGTCCTATATACTATTATATAGGACTACTTGGTTGATGGCACGATATAATTTCTATTCTTTAATCGTAAACTCGTAAAGACTAAAGAGAAAATTTGAGAGTGGACCGTCCGCTCGACGCGTGTTCGATACGGTGATTAGTAGGACCCTATTTGTAAATCAATCACGTCGCCATGTCTTGTTTATTTGTTTTATGTATATTGCCGAATATTTTTTTATTTAAGATGTCGGAGTCGGCTGTCGTCAGTAAGAGAAAATGCAAATTTTCTGATCACATGAAGACAGTGGACAAAACAGAGAAATATAGACTGTCTATTGACTCAGTGAGAGGAATTCTTCTCACTTGCCACCCTCCCGCCGCCACTGAAACCACAAATGTGGTTATGAAAGTTCGGATCACATCAAGCTGGCAGGTCCCGACATAACATAAATCAACTGGACTAAATTACTAGAAGCTCAGCTATCGCAGAAAAACCGAGCGATGCGCTGTCAATAGTAGTCTTGTCAACTGGTGCACAAGTGTATGAAAAATCCCATTTCAAAAAACTTGCAACAGGTGAGTGACCTTGACGGTCACTCAAGGTCATCGTAAATTCTGCCATTCGATAGGCCATATATCACTTCCTATTAGTCGTCTGTAGTAACAACGTCATTATCTTGCAAGCGTTTATAAAATATTACCACATGTACAGTTTACATGAGTAAACATGACTGCCTGTGACATTCAGAAGTCCATCAGTTCTGATAAGACAGTTGAAATTACAAGCCACATGTGCTTTTTGATCCATCTGTACAAAATTGTAATTAATACATGCTATATTTCCTCAGGTATTGGACTTAGAGAGGTTTTAGGTCATTCAGGATCACTGGCATTGGTGCCATTCAATATGCCACGCGATTTCGTTAAGTTTTCAATTGCAACTATGTCTATATCTTGCTCCGTTTCTGAGATATTATCAGTTACTGCCCAAAAATTTAAAGAGGTCACGTGACCCTGAACACATCCCTTTGGGGGAATCTATCACGCGTGCTCTTGTATACTCGTCAGTATCTTTCAGCAAGCGAAATTTGATATCCCTAGTTTCACCAATTCCAGAGATATGACCGAGTCCACAAAATCTAAAAAAACTAGTCAACCCTGACCACGCCCCCCTCAGGGTGGTTTGTCATCCATTGGATAGGACTACAATCAAACTAACTACCAAAGTTGAAGTCTTTATGCTATCTGCTCCGAATATAAAGATACAAAACCTACACTACCTTATTTGGCGCCCCCAGTGGGGGTGATGCCAGTCAAATTTCACCCGAGGTCTTTGGTGTCACAAAATTAGAGTCCCTAGGCTATTGTGCGGCGATGTTTGCGTGATCCTATGTTTAGCTGTTTTGGTACAATCCCGGCTTGTGACGAACAGACGGACGAACAGACGGATAGACGCAGGGCCACAACATATACCGCGCTAGCATAGCGTAGCGCGGTAAAAGCACACAGAAACATCTTGCTCAATCAACTAAATGGAGAAAACAGCCGCTTTGAACTGTGTGGAATCGATCTGATCTGATTATCGTACCGTGTGTTTTAAGGTGTTGACAGCAGACGCGTAGGACGTGTGGCACGAACAGCGTCGTGGCGCAGTAACGTTCATCGAACAGTCGCTGAGCGTTGAGTCGCGGTGGCATGGGAACCCTGCTGGTACCGGCAGACTGTAGTGACAGCGCGTCGAGTAGACTCGATTCGCTAGATGGCGACACAAGCGATCGTCCGCGACCGTGTTCAACATCGCGTCGTAGACATTTTCTTAGTGATACGCCAAACACGCGGCACTTGCTTCCTGATTCCGCCGTCGAACCTAGCACGGCAGCACCGCCCAACAGTATCAGCATCAACCAGTTACCGCACGACAAACTGCATCATCCTTGGGCCAGTTCCTCCATTTCCTACTCATAACCTATTCCTTCACCCATCACTTCTTCCTTTGTTGATTCACCACTCTGTTCATCCGTAACTCCGTCTTTCACTCCCGGCTTAAAACCTACCTGTTTCACAAATCCTACCCCCAGTAGTTTCACTTCTTCATCCCGGACTGCCTGCACGACTATTGCCCGGACCGTTTCTTCTGAGCTACTCGGTTTTTGTTTTTAGTTTTTCCTTATTTTTTTGTTTCTGGGATGTGCGCTAGATTAAGCTGGCCATCCCGTCCCAATCTTTTTTGCCATAGGCACACCGTGCCCGTACTTCCACGGCCTCGCGGTGCAACCACTCTAGAATTACGGCAGAAAATTCAGTGAAATACGTGCCATCTAGACGGCTTCTTTGGCATTCAGATTTTACAAAATTCCATTTCGGCCTGGGCTCCGCCCCGAACCCCGCTAGGGGAGCTTACGACGCTCCCTCAGACCCCCTAGTCAGCTGTGGATACCCCTCCTTTCCTTATTTCCCACCCCCTCGACGCCTTCGGCGTCTCACTGTCGACGCCAAAAAAGCGGTGCCTTTGACACCGAGCGTGCCCATACTTCTTTGCGTGGGAACGAGACATTGGGTGGTTGTGTACTCAAGTTCCGGTTATATAGGCCCCTACATGGCCAAAAAGGACGCACTGAAAGCCCACTATATTGCTTTATTTATAGTGTCCGAAATGTAACAACCAATTTCTCAGCGCTAAGAATGTGAAAACAGATATCAAATACACAGGAAATAGTTTGTGAGGAACATGAAAAAAGAACGCGCGTGGAAATATTACTTTCAACTTCGAAAAATGTAGTAACCAAATGACAGTATACGTCGTTACTTCGTCAGCGACCGGGAAGACAAAGAACAGTGTCTGGTGTGTACGGTGACAAACGAGATGCAAATTCCACAGCCGCGGTATCTATATGCATCGTGAGTGCGTGTCAGAGGTAAAAGTCATTCGTGCTGTCGCTTCTCAATGAAACTTCACTGTGTCAGGTGCAGTACTGGCGCCAGACTCTAGCAAGTAGGGGGAAGAGAGTTTTACGGGGCACAAAGCGAGCGATACGTTAGGAAAAACCTTGGCCACAGCCCCGCTCAGGGGCCAATTTTTCTTGTGGGGGCAGGCCCCCATGCTCCCCCCGCTGGCACCAGCGCTAATTAGAAGAAGCCAGCACTCACAAGAGTGCAAAAACCCACACCGGCACTGTTTTTTGTGCCTTGTGACCTTGACGTTTGACTTTTTGACCCCCAAATAAATGGGTTTCTACGTCAAGTCTGGTGATCCTAGCTGCAGCGGTTTTGAGACATCGTGCGGAAAAAAGACACACAGACAAACAGCGGTGAAAACCGTACCCCTCCCCTGCAACTGCCGTCAGCGTATGTAGTGCACCGCTGACGTGCAGCGGTGCCGCGCGGTGCAGTAACCAACCTGGAGACGCGTCGAGCTTCTCCTTGACCAAGTCTCGCAGACCGAAAGACTCGACGGCGTTGCCAGAGCTGACATATCGCTTCAGTCGTAGTAGCTTCTTCACGGCGCTCTTTCCAGTCAGGCCGCCTCGTGAGCAACCTGCAATTGTAACGCAAGTCCATCACGCTATCAACGAACTGCAAACAGCGCTTCACGCCGTAGTTATTCCGCACGTTGATTGCGAAAATAAAGTGCGTTAAAGTGCGTTGAAAAGAGCGTTCATTATTAATTTTAAGCTATGTTCTGTGGTGTAATCGCGCCTTGAAAGTTAAAATGTATGTGTAATAAGAGGCCGTAGTGAAATGAATAGTGATTCTCTAAGCTGTTTAGGCTGTTATGAAAGTTTCTAAACATCACTGATTTATTTGACTGCTTGAGATTCAATACCAAAAGGCAGGACTTTGTCGTGAGAATGCCAATTAAAGCTCAAATTAGAACTCATAAATGCAATGCGGTTCATAGTCGACAACTCAACACGAAAGCTAAGTAAAAATCTAGTCATATTTCAAAAAACGTACGTAAAGTGCGTTCACATAATAAAGTGCGCTACAGTGCGCGCACTTTTCGTTGAAAATAAAGCGCACTTTGCACGTGCGGAACAACTATGCTTCACGCTGTAACTCATCATCATCCATCATTGTCGTAATCACATACGCAGCGGCATTAGTAGGCCTAGCTATATTAGAATGACACGACGACATACTATTTTCAGTAACGTGGTGAATGTCACGTGACCGGGTCAAGGTCATGATCATCGGTGGCGTATTCAGGGGACGCCAGTAGGCCATGGCATCTCCCTCTGAAAGTCACAAAAATAATAATCCTCTTATTTCTGATTTTATGAATGGAGTCAGTCTCTTTTATTATGCGAATCAACAGAAAATGCTGTAAAAGTACTTCGTTTAAAGTCCATAAATAATGAAATTCTGCAAATAATGTCAAAAGTATTTGTCTTGCTCGCTACACTCGCTCGATTAAGTTCTCAATTCCTTCTGGCATCCCCCTCGATCCGTTGAATCCTGCATACGTCACTGCAAGTCAGCATCGTCCTGTGGTTAAGACTCACAGATTACGGACGAAAGCGATGCCATCTCAGGGTAAGGATTACAGTTCTGAGTTAGGATTATACGTCGCGAGGGGTCGAGGGCTAGGGTCAAGGATGTAACCACACCCGACGCTGATACGTCGTTTTCGGTCTGCTGACGCTCCGTGACATCTACAATGGCTGCCAGTGAACCAGCGCACTGTGTTCAAGATTGCGCTGATGACAGAAATATGACCATGTTCACAGTTCACGGTCGATGCCCGGCTTACTTTAAGATACGTATACCCGTTGTACAACCGGTTGTACAACCCGTTGTACAACCGGTTTAAAGTCCGTTATAATTCACGGAAAATTTCCAGGTCAGAAAATTACTGTACCCTACATGTGTTAATAAATACGTATACGGTAGTTCTAATAGCGAAATACTGAACGCAAACTGTTGAGTGCCGCTTACGAATATGAGATCAAAGCAATTAAGTCCGGCTGAGCACAAGTCACAGAAGCAGTTAATGCTAACTAACCCGTCCAATTTTATGACGTTCCATATCAAACATATGCGAACTTATAAACGATAATACTAACGGCTCTCCACAGTGCGCCAACCCCAATTCCCAACCTGAAATTTGGTTAACTTTTCTCTGGTTCATATCTATTTTCCATTTATTTCATAAAAATCCATCAATAATTTTTGGTGTTATGCTGTTCACAGTCAAACAAAAAGGCGGTCAAAACATTACTCCCGTCAACCTGTGAAGGACGAAATATCGGCATCTAATGCAAAACTCACACAAAACCGAAATATCAGACCGTTCAGACGGCACAGCAACGCACCATTATCGACATGTCCGATAACTTAAGATACTGTACATAATAAGAACGTCGTGATAGATTCTTAACAGTCCAGGGAGCGGCTACAAACGAGCTATCACCGGTGGAGACAGCACAAAGCCATTTAGCGTCGTTAAAAGGCAGTAAACAGATGACGTCACGCAGTGAAGTCAAGGGATCGTCACGCTGCAGCTGACTGACACATTAATAACACATCAGTCGTGATTCCGGCTTCGAAATAAAAAAGAAACACAACGGGGCGTTCATAGCGCTTGCACGAGTGTATAGCTATTACTCTGGGCTAATGTCAATGACAGCTTTAATTAACTGTCCTGTACTGTAAAAATCACTTGATAGTTTCGCACACATAATGTGGCAAATGGCTATACACGCGCATAGCACAGCTGTGAGGATACTTAGCAGTCTGTGACTCAGTGCAGCGGCTCGTGTGGCCTACTCCCAGCCTTGTCTGCATGCACTGATATATTTGCTGGGATTTCCACTATTATTATTATTCTTCTTCTTTATTACGCCATGAAAAGCAGCACAGAAATACACACATACACACGTACAATGAACACAAGTGACTAAAAACAAAACAAACCATCAATCAATACAGATCTAAAATCTAAAAAACACAATGCTAATGTAAAATACGCCAACACTAAAAATCTAAAGGCGTAGAACATTATGAAAAAACTGGTCAATAAGGACGATACTGCATAAATTTTGAGGGTGTTACAGTAAGTCACGTTTAACTATAACGTTAATAAATTAGGGTTGACTGTGAAGCCTGGGCCTATATTGTTTCGTTGGCATACTGTAACTTCCGTAAGCACCGGATTCCGCACACACAGTACGCCTCAGCAGTGATTTTCATCGTGCAGTGGCATAACTAAGGCGGCAGATGGGAGTAGTTGCCCCGGGGCGCAGTAAGCGAGGTGGAGCAAAAACAGCCTCACCAAAAATATTGTATGACTAACGACCACAAAAGTGAGTTTGATAAAGTCTGCTGCATGAGCCAACTGTCAGTGGCGTAAGTTGCGTAACCGTAAATCGGAGTGTTGTGCTGTTGGCGTCAGACCCACGTGACGACTTTCAGGGGGGGGGGGGACGCACTCCACTGCGTCTGCCCCCGTGTGCCGAAAACCCGAGTTACGCCACTGTCGAAGTGAGTCGACGGACGCGGAGAAGTTCATAAGTTCATAAAAATGTCAACGCTTACAGCTAATAGCGTCACCAGCGCGTTACAATGTAAAAACTATGAAACTACAAAAACATTTTTAAAATAATTAAAACGAGGTACTGCAGCAGTAACATCGCTGAAACAGAACAGTTTTGAGATGGCGTTTGAAATTTTCAGCGTCAGACAGTTGTTGAACGGATGACGGAAGAGTGTTCCAAGCCGCCGGCTCAGCAAACGCGAGTCTACGTGAAACGGGCCTCACAAAGTGGCGCGGAAGGCCAGTGGTCACTCAGTGGTCAACTCGACAGAGGTGGACGTCATGCGGCGACTGCTGCCCGCGGCGACGAGCACGAGTAGACGTAACGTAACGAAGCGCAAGAACAATGCCCGGATGACGACGTCACAGCGTCACGTAGCAGTCGTGTTGGGACGTGAACTAGACGTCCCGTCTAGACCAGAACACGACAGTCGAGTTTTACGACCATTTGTCCCGGCGTGTGTCTCACAGCCGGCTTTGCTCGTCGATGAAGCAAAATGTCTAGCAAAGCTCCAATATGTGCAGCCATACTCGTCTAACCGAATGTATAAGTGATTTTTACACTTCAGCCCCTTTTGTCGTACGAGATGACTTGCTGCGTGACTGGACTGTCGAACAACTTGCAACTGCCTGCAGGTTACACAGTCAACCCTAATTTATTAACGTTATAGTTAAGCGAAACTTACTGCAACATCCTCAAAATTTATTACTGGCCAGCCTAAGTAATGTGCCAGTATTGTTTTGCTCGCTGGTGTCTGTCGGCGTCTGTCGTCTGGCGTCTCTCGTCGTCTGTAACGCTGCAGCCTACCGGCCGGGCGCGCGGGCGGTCGGGCGTCCGACACTGCACAGCGGGCCAGTCGTGTTATACGTTCCGTTAGGGCCACACCTTGTTTGATTGCGCATACCAGTTGTGCATCATATGAATTGTTCGAAACGATTACGGCAATTTGAGTATTCCGTTGTTTTTGTTTTATGTGGCATGCTAGTATGAAGGCGAAAACATACATTTTGTTTAAAAAACTAATCTGTATATTGTTAGTCCTCGAACGACAGAATGTCAAACCGGAAATCAAACGACGAAATTTGAGTCAGAAGTGCTTACTAGAAATTAGAATGCTGCCTGAAACTGATGAACAGAAGAACATACAGGCCACAAATTGACGGTGTCTTATATCATCATGGCGGAAAACCGAGTACATTTTACCCAGATTTGGAACCAGGTAATGAATTTTGGAATCGCGACCGGGTAGGCTACCTGTTTCCGGGTACAAATCACGTGTTGTATTATGCAAGAGCGCAATATAGTATGTTGAACGGTGACTCAGAGGAATTACAAATAAAGGAATCGTCATGCACGGTCCATAGACCGATGTTTATGACTGAGCGCTCAGGTTACAGCAGCAGGTGCAGTCGCTACCGTCAGTCGGCGAGGTCCTGGAGTAGATAATGGTGCTGATCAACAGAGACGTCGGGGTCATCGGGTCATCGGGGCGCTGGCCTGACGCCTTCCTCCGGTCAGACGGTCTACCCGTGGCCTTGATCTACCGCCCTTCTCTGCGATAAACAGCAGCCGGAGATGTTGACGCCCAGTCGCAGCAGCTCAACTCAAGTTGAAGTGAAGTCGTCTCAACAAATTGTAACCAGACGTACGTCATGTGGCGTCTCATCCATTGAGTTCTAGTGCTAGTATCTAGATGTCCGTGTCTCATCGGTCCTACTTGATCGGTCGCAGGCAGAGTGCCAGGGAACGATCACTCTAGCAAGCAAGACAGCCAAACGGAGTGTCTCACGGAGTAACGCACCGACATTATGTTTGTGTCAACTGTCAATTTATGGACTGTGTCCGTGCCCTGAGTCATTATATCGGCAAGGCACGATGCAATTGCGCCGGTAAATAATTCGCCGAATAAGAGTGCCAAAGGTTGCCAAGGTGGCAGAATTTACCACCTATTACCATTGCCATCTGCCCGTCGGCAAAACGGCAAACATCTAGCACATCCAATATCTAGATATAATCAGCGTATTCGGACCCGCCAGGACGTAGAACGCGCACATCAGTGATGCTCATTTGCCATAAGTTAAATTAATTTTCCACACTGTGGCGCATTTTTCAGCATTTTGTGTAAATAACACAGCGATTCTTGTAAATTTGTGACCAAGACAAATGCTAAAATCAGTAGGTTTATAGTAAAATAAAATGCGACTGACAACATGCAGGTCGCGAAATACAGCACTAGATGCTTGGAACGCTGTTGTCGACAAGACGTATGCAGTCCTGTAAATTGTAAGGCCAAAATGTCACTATTGTCATGAGCTTACGAGCGTAAATCCCGCTGGGCATATGTCCAAAAATTTTCGACAGGGTATACTAACGGAACATTAGCTGGATGCAGTGCGTTCCTTGAAATTATGGAGCACATAAACACAATTCAATTCATACAAACCATGGCGTTTGGCTCAAGCTCATGTTTTATGAACGTGTACTGACTGCATGCTCTATACTTACATACAGACTGCCACAAGAGACAGAAAAATAATACCAAGTATGGACCAAAATCGCACGATTTCAGCCGGGCTTTGCCCGGGCCCGGTAGGGGAGCTTACAGTGTTCCCATGATCTTGTAGCTTGATTTACAGAGGTATGGAGGCAACGGGTGGAGAAGAAAGAGAGGGAAGGGGAAAAAGGGAGCGGTGGAAAATGAAAGAAACGGGAACAGAAAGAACAGAAAAGGGGAAAAAGTAGATAGGGAAACTGACGGAAAGGGAAAGAGAAGTGAAATGAAGGAAATGGAGAAGGGAAACAGACAGAAAGGGGAGAAACAGCAGAAAAAGAAGGATGATGGTCTCCCCAACTTTGCAAACCAATTTATTGAGTGTCAGTGACCCAACTCTGAGAATGAGCCGCGTTTAAGACCAAAATCAACGGCGCTTCCATAATCCAGAATGTGTCAACCAGCTTCTGCTTATGTTCAGCAGGACAACAGACAACTAACACTATAGTACTTTTCGCGACAGGAAACACCGCCGGGGCTTCTTTTAAACACGCGTGGTAAATACAGAACTGTAGCAGAACTGTAAATAACGCTGATTTGAAGGAAAGTGTACTTGAGGACCGACTCCTATGTCGACTGAAGTCCACTTTACATCGCCGCCGTGACAAGACAGAATGCGACATCGCTTGCACGACCCCCAACGGCACGCGGTGTCGGGATATTGTACAAGCTCGCATAGATCGTACAAGATCTACAAAATCGTCTCGTCGGGCGGTGTGGAATCAGCTTAACACAAGCGCGTAGAGGGCAAAGTCTGTGGCGGTGTCGCCGTAGACAGTGTCGAGCAACGTAAACATAACGGTGTCGGTATGTCGTACTCGTAGTGTAGATAATAAAACAAGGTGTCGCCCTAACGGGACGAAACACTACTGACCCGCCGTCGTATGCTGCCCCTGGTGAGTTACGTTGCGCCGTGCAGTGTTACAGACGCCGACGGACGACAGACGACGACGACGACAGACGCCAGCGAGCAAAACAATACTGGCCACCCGCCACCCTACACTATGTGTATGCGGGCCAGTATAACAACGGCCAAAGAGCGACGCAGACGACGACCATAAAGTGCTGACATTAACGCGGCCTTCCCGTAGCATCTGCAACTGGATTTCATTTAACTGACCACTTTAGTCGTCCAGGAACAGCAGTCGGTCCTGTCCGGTATATGTGTCCGGACAAAAACGTTTGAACTTAATGACCTTTGGCATGCTAGTCCATCTTGACCCACCCAATCTAGGTCAAGTTAGAAGGTCAAGGTCATAGCTCATTCAAGGTCACAAGAGGATAACATGAGTTCCGCAACCGCTGAGATGGCCAACTGTGGCTGAAAAGCAGACCTGAATTTGAAACTGTAAATAAGTAACGGCGAGGCGAAAATTTGTGTTACTGAAGCGGACAGTGCAAATAGTTTCATTTCAACCGATTGCTACAGCTGTATTGAAATATTCATATCAAGACTACTGCAGGCTAATATGTATCACGTAGCTCTGCAATACAGATGTAGTAATTTCTGTACTCATCTCCTCGTTTGTTCTATCTGCGAAGTACATGCATATACTAGAAGAAGCCAGCACTCAAAAGGGTGCAAAGACCCATGCCGGCAATGTTTTTGTGCCTCGTGACCTTGACCTTTGACCTTCTGACCCCAAAATAAATGGGTTATCAAGACTCATCGTGAAACATTTCTAAGTCAAGAAGTCAAGTTTGGTGATCCTAGCTGCGCTGCATCGATTTTTGCGATATCGTGCGTAAAACAGACTGACGAACAAATGGCGGTGAAAACCTACCCCCTCGACTCCGGTCGGCGTGGCTAATAATAGTGTTGCAATCGTTCACGAAACAGTTGAGAATACAGTTAGTGACGGTCGGCGTAGGCTACTCACGTCTCGGTGCGACTATGACGCACGGCAGGTCGAGCGCTCGCAGTCGTTGAACGGCGACGTTGGCCAGCTCGTGTTGTTCGTCGTCGGTCAGTTGTAGTAGGCTAGTCGGATACGTCACCGCCACGCCGTCAGACTCCGACCAACCACGCCGTAACTGCAGCAACAATCACCGTCAAAATTGCCATCGCTACCATAAATACTTCACTTTCTGTTTAACCAGCCTTCTTTTTCTTATCATGCCTTCGCCACCGACAATGTCGGCGAAGGCACGATGTTTTCGGGCTGTCCGTCCGCCGCGTTCTTGCGTTCATCCGTGCAGATATTGTCACCACGATATCTCATGAACGCCTTGAAAAGATGTTGATAAAACTAACAGGTAGTATTCAATAGCCCCTACTGATGACCTGACTAGATTCTGGAGGTCGAAGGTCACAGCAGGCAGTCGATGTGACCAAGGCATCCAAGTCGACGCTGGAAGAACGTCGAAGTCCATCTTCTATAGTTCAGAGTAATTACGGGAGTTACTAGGGAGTAAAGTAAAGTAAAGTATACGTCGATTTATGTAGCGCATCATCGCAACTACCTCTAATGCGCTCAGACATGGATCACACAGTTTTACCTGAAAATTAGACCATGCCTGCCTTTACTCCCCAGCCGTAGAGCATCACCGCCCTTTGGCTGGTACTCATACTACCGTCCCATGCAGGGTAGAAGGCTGAGTCAACCTGGGTGGTAGGTTACATACCAAAATAAAGTGCCGCCTCCTGGAGTCGAACACGGACACGGTCACCCATCCCAGTACTAACCGGGCTCAGCGTAGGTAAACCTCGTTGAGAGAGACCAACGCGTTACCACTACGCCAAACCGCCACGAGAGGTTGGACTGAGATCCCAAACAGAACTTTTGGAATAACTGGAGCAGGTGTCAGATTTTTACATGCCAGGTGCCCTTTCTGCCACCCAATCAGCACCATCAAGGCACTGAAAGGAACATTCTAACAGCACTAGCAATTCTCGTTTTAGTGCCAGGGCGCGCCAGGTAAAATGACCTTGCTGAAAAGCTTACGCTCTGGCTGAGCGATTAAGCAGGCCCATAATGCAGGACAGTATTGAATGACCACTGGCCCGCCTTGCTCTCATAGTGACTGACCTGCAGTGACCTGCCTGTCTTGACAGCTTGGCGCCAGCACTGTGTAGTTTACACTCTTTCTGCCGTTAACTTACTTGGCACTTACAATAATTTGCGATATCGGAGTGACAAATAGCGTTTCAACAATTTCATTACCTCATACATGATATCTGTACTGCAAGAGAGGGAATGATAATGTCATTGTATGATTTGATTTGACGTGAACTGGCCCCTGATTACTGGCCAGGCTAAATCTATATGTCTGAATAATATGCTCACCAATAGACTCCTGGGAACTACATGTAGATAGAAAGGCGTCCATGACTCACCCGATCAAGGTTCCATCGCTGATCCACGTAAAGATACTAAAAACTAGAAATGGCGGGACGCGTCCCAACGTGATCGTCGCCAGTTCTTGTGCGGCTGGCGTCACTTGACGAATATGCTGTCACTGTAGTGGACTGCTGCTGTGTTTTACGTACTTATTTTGCTCAATGTGTTAAATATCATATAACCTATACATTGTTACATGTCCCTATCTACAACTATTCGCCAAGGTAAGACTGTTTTTGCCTCCGTGACAAAATGGGAAGGGTGCCCAAAAATGAGACGTCGTTATAAAGTTGCACCTATGTGACAAACATCCATAACAATTTAACTAATCGTCAATGGCGCTTCTCTCAGATTAGATTTCTAAAAAATATGAGAGAAAAGACATCCGTAAAACATAAGCTTCTTCTTGTACTTCGTAGAACGGGCGACGTAAGCAGACAGTACAGGTCACTGAACCAGTCAGCGGCGAAGATAAATCAACACCCACTGGTAACAGAGTTCTATCACATCTGGTTCTAGCAGGCTATGTAGTTTCAGCCTATTTAATAATTCCGGCGCTTTTTAGAGTTCCTTCATATGCGTTTCATGCCTCCTATCAGATTTGATCCTTTCACCAAATGTATCAACACTTCCTTGCAGTACTATTGCTGCAGCTTGCAGACATTTAGGCTACATGTAGGCGCCACCTAAATTTAAAGGTATATAGAGTAGCACAGTAAACACGTCAAGTCGTCACCGTGTAGCTTCTTATATTAGCTCGTGGTATAAGTTACGAGATCTGACAGTTACTCTTATCATATTCATAGCATGGAATGGAGTTGGTCAGAATGACAGGAGAACGCGCTCAGTCAAAAAGCAATGCGCCAATGATTCACACTACCAGTGTTGACCACGCAGCTTTGCTGCTTGTGCTCCAAAACTGTGGAACTCTCTGCCACCGTCACTTCGTGATCCAACATTGACATTGATACTTTTCTGTAGCAGGCTAAAGATACATCTTTTCGGTTTGGCCTACGGGCGCGCACTCGTGACTGCTTAGGCTGTAAGAGCGGCGCGTTACAAATGCTCTCATACATACATACATACATACCGTAGACG